>Ga0307991_1001604_pt1 | contig 15695 bp, 16 predicted proteins | sample EllFjometagen131_FD_203146 | JGI IMG/M metagenome (GOLD analysis project Ga0307991, IMG submission 203146) | Marine microbial communities from Ellis Fjord, Antarctic Ocean - #131 | ecosystem: Environmental > Aquatic > Marine > Unclassified | place: Southern Ocean | collected 2014-10-08
AAGCTTTAGAAAGGATAAGAGCGACTACCATAAAATCAGTAGGCACCTTTTATTCAAAGGAAGGTAAGCAATGGGTTGACGATAATTTTAGTTTATATGATAGGATAGTCTTTAAGGGTAAAGAATTACCTGAAAATAAAATAGCCGATGATAACTATTTATTTTTAGGAAGCTGGTATCTCCAAAACCTTAATTCTTTTTACATAAAACCGATTGATTATAATTACCTACAAAGCCTTAAAAGTAAAATAGCTTCAAGACTCTATGAAATTTTAGGAGTAAAGTTCTATGGTTTAAGAAACAAAAGAGAAAATTTTATCTGTTACAGATATTCTAAATTATGCCAACTTCTTCCAGTAACCCCCCACGAGTATATCTCTTTAGCTAAACAACAATTAGATCCGGGCAATAATGAACTTAGAGATACTGGTTTTATTTCAAAATTTGACTGGAGCGAAAACGGCAAAGAGGATTGGCTCATCTATTATTGGCCAGGAGAGAGAGCTAAAGAAGAAATGAAAAGGGCAAAAATAAAGGGTATTAATAACCGGACAGAAGAATATCTACCAGGACCAAAAGAGGAAGTAAAAAAATATTCTAAAGACCTGTCTGCGTGCAACGCACAGGCAGAGCAGATTGATTTAATTAATAAATTAGTTAAATTAAATGTTTCTGAAGTAACTGCTGAAAAATTGGTAAAAAGTAATGATCAAGAATTAATAGAAAAGTGGATTGAGGCAATTCGTTATTCCAATGCCGACAATCAAGCCGCTTATTTAGTAAAAGCAATTAGAGAAAATTGGCAATTTCCGGAGGAATATTTAAGGGAGAAAAGAGAGGAACAACAAAAAGAAGAAGAGAAAAAAATAGAATTTATTAAAATCAAACGAAAAGAAGAAGAGAATAAAAAGAGGCAGGAAGAGATTAAAAAAATAGAACAAATTTATAATTCAATTGATCCTTCACAGCAGGAGGAGATAAGAATAGAAACAGAAAACCGGCTACCTGATTTTTGGAAGGTGCAGTTTAATAAGGAAAGAGTTAAAGGTAAAACTTCAAAAATGCTTGAGGTTGTTTTAGAAGAGAAGAGGAGAGAAATAATAAAAGAGTGGATTGAGTCCGGAAGGATTAAAGATATAAGAAGCAAAACATAATAGTTTTTAATTGATATATTTATTTTATTAAAAATTCGTTTAAATCAAATTTTCTCTTTAAGATTTAGTTCTAAATTACATCTTTCCCCTGTTTTTTGACTTGAGAATTTACCCTGTGGCAAGCCACAGGGTAAATTCTCAAGTATTATGATTTTATGAGTAAAGGAGAAGTTCAAAAAGGATATCATTGTGCTTGGCAGATACATTATCACATAGTATTTCCGGTAAAGTATCGTAAGATATTACTTGACAAAATGGTGATAAAGATAATCCAAGAGACAGCTAAGGGTATACAAGAACGGTATGCCATAGAGATGGAAGCTTTGGGAATGGATAAAGATCAAATTCATATTCTCTCCAGTGCCCATCCCAAGATATCACCTGGGGAAATAGTACGAATATTCAAAAGTATTACGGCAAGGGAGATATTCCGAAGGCATCCAAAGATCAAAATAAGAGCTATGGGGTGGAGAATTTTGGTCTGATGGATACTATGTTGCAACTGTTGGTGAGAGAGGAAACTGGTCAAAAGTGGAAAACTATATACAAAAACAAGGTAAACCGAAGGAAGATTTGAGACAGATCAGACTATTCTGATTTTTGATACCCTGCGGCTTGCCGCAGGGTTATTCATTAATGTAAACGATATAACCAGACCTACACCTTATGAAGTAATTTTACCTCCTTTATTAGATGAATTAGATCAAATAGGAATAAAAAAAGAAAATATAATTTTTATAGTAGCTACCGGGATACATCGTAGTAACTCCCAGGAAGAAATAAAGGAAATGTTTGGGGAAAATGTTTTTTCTACTTATAAATTCATTAATCATGATTGTGATGACCCCCACCTAAAAGATTTGGGTAAATTGAAAAGCGGCAATAAGCTCTGGGTTAACCCGATTGTCTCGGATATAGATTTTATCATTACCACCGGGGTAATAGTTCCTCACTATTTTGCCGGTTTTTCCGGAGGAAGAAAATCTATCCTTTCCGGTATTTGTGGGAGAAAGACTATTGAAGCTAATCATGCCAGGATGGTTTCTTCTGATTCCCGAGCTGGGAATCTTAAAGGTAATCCGGTTCACCAAGAGATGCAGGAAGCTGCAGAGAAAGTTGGAGTTGATTTTAATATTAATGTAGTAACCAATGAACATTACGAAATTATTGAAATTGTAGCAGGATAATTATTGGCTTCATGGCAGCAGGGAGTAGAGATATGCAAGCAAATATACATCTGCCCTATTGAAAAAAAGGCAGACGTTGTGATTGCCAGTTCTGGCGGTTATCCTAAAGATATTAATGTTTACCAAGCCCAGAAGTCTTTAGATAATGCTTATCAGGCCGTAAAACCAGGAGGAACCATTATTTTATTAGCTGAATGTACTGAGGGTTATGGGGAAGCCACTTTTGAAAAATGGATAGAAGAAGCAAATACTCCCGATGATATAATCAAACGCTTGAAAAATAAATTTGTTTTAGGTGGCCACAAAGCTTATAGTATTGATAAATTAACAAAAGAGGTGGAAGTGATTTTAATTTCTTCTTTACCTCAAGATAAAGTCCGTAAATTATTTTTTATTCCTATGGAGAATAGTACACGAGCTTTGAATTATATTAAAGAGAAGCATGGGGAAGATTTTCAAGCTTATATTCTTCCTTCAGGGAATACAGTTTTACCTCAGTTAATTTAAAAGTTTCTCATGATTAAATATTAAGAAATCATTTTAGAATATTTAAATTATATCATTTCAAGAAAGAGGAATTTATATAAATGCACCCTTTACATCAGATATTGGCGCAGGCTGCTGGTCGAAATAAAGTTAAAACTGGTGAATTTATTGTAGCCAAAGTAGATTTGGCAGAGATAAATGATTTGTATTTGCAGGTTTTGTTATCTTTTAAAGAGATGGGAGGGGATAAAGTTTGGGATCCCCAAAAAATAAGCTTTGTTATGGACCATTATGCCCCCGCTCCTACCATTAAGGCTGCGGAAAACCAGAGGAAAATGCGTGAATTTGCCAAAGATCAAGGGATAAAACATTTTTTTGATATTAATCGAGGAGTATGTCATCAAGTGATGCCGGAAGAGGGGTTGGTTTGGCCGGAGATGTTGTTGGTTGACACTGATTCTCACACTACTACTAATGGAGCTTTCGGTGCTTTTTCAACAGGGATAGGGGCTACAGATATGGCTGCTGTCTTACTTACCGGGGAGATATGGTTTAGAGTTCCGGAAATCATAAAAATCAATATAAGAGGGAAAATAGGAAAGGGGATAATGGCAAAAGATATTATTCTTTATATTATCTCTCAATTAGGAACAGATATAGCATTATATAAAGAGATAGATTTTGACGGAGAGGCAGTAAAAGAAATGTCTTTGGATGAGCGATTATTTCTCTGTAATATGTCAGTGGAAATGGGAGCAAAAGCAACCTATATCCGACCGGATGAAAAAGTCATGGAATATCTTTCGGAGGTTAGTCCGGAAAAATATAAAGAATACCAAATGATGAAGTTTACGAATGATGAAATCGACGCAGATTATGAATCGGTTTATAGCTTTGATATATCTGATCTTGAACCTCAGGTTGCTCTTCCACATCGAGTGGACAATGTACTCCCTGTTTCTCAAGCAAAGGGAAAACGGATTCAGCAGGCCTTAATTGGGACCTGTACTGGAGGAAGAATCAATGATATAAAAATGGCGGCACAAATTTTAAAAGGCAAAAAAATTGCCTCTTCTATCAGATTGCTTATTATTCCCGCTTCTCATAAAACATTACAAAAGTGCATTGAATTAGGATATATTCAAACCTTACTAAATGCAGGTGCAACCCTGGCAACACCTTCCTGCGGTCCATGCCTGGGCGCCCATCAAGGTATTTTATCTTCAGGTGAATCCTGTATATCTACTTCCAGTAGGAATTTCCCCGGAAGGATGGGTAGTACAGAAGCAAAAATATTTTTATCTTCCCCGGCTACCGCAGCTGCATCAGCCTTAAAAGGGGTTATAACTGATCCTCGAGAATTTTTATAATCCATCAAGAAAGGGAATATTTCCTATGTCTGAATCGATAATAAAGGGAAAAGTTTTTAAAGTAGGAAATGATATTGATACAGACCAGATTTTTCCGGGCAGATATCTTTATCTTACTTCTCCAGAAGAGATGGCTGTGCATGCTCTGGAGGACGCCATTCCGGATTTTTATAAAAAGATAAAAGTAGAGGATTGGATAATAGCCGCCGGGGAATATTTTGGGTGTGGTTCCAGTAGAGAGCAAGCTTCCCGGGCTATTTTATACGCCGGAATCAAGGCGGTGGTAGCTGAATCTTTTGGTCGTATTTTTTATCGTAATGCTCTAAATGCGGGATTGCCTATAATTAAATGTCCTGGCATAGTCAAAGAAATTCACCAGGAAGATTTAATGCGGGTGAACCTTGAAGAAGGCTTAATCATTTTAAATGCCTCCGGAAAAACCTTATCAATTGAAAAATTCCCTTTTCAGTTATTGACTATTTTAGAAAACGGGGGATTAATCCCTTATTTAAGAAAATTTAAAAAATTTTCTCATTTAAAACGAAACTAAACTAGTTTTATTTTTAAATTAAAAAGTGGCAAAAAGAATTGATTTTTTAAGTAGATATGATACAATGAGTGCTGATTGAGTTTTTGCTGAAATATTTGCTTATTTAAAACATGTAAAATAATAATAAAATAAAGGGAGAAATTAAGTGGAAATTTCGGATAACCAAATTAATAACTTAAAGCAAACAGCACTAAATTTACGAAGAAATATTATCACAATGATTCAATCCGGGAAGGGTGGCCATATAGGGGGTAGCCTTTCATCTATAGAGGTTATTACAGCATTGTATTTTTCTGTATTAAAATGTAAGCCACAAGACCCTCAATGGAAAGATAGAGATCGATTTATTTTAAGCGCAGGGCATAAGTGTCTTGCTTTGTATTCTGTTTTGGCGGAAAAAGGATATTTCGATAAAAAAATACTCAGTACATACGATTCTTTAAATAGTCAACTGCCTGGTCATCCCGATCGACACAAACTGCCTGGAGTAGAAGCCAATACAGGATCTTTGGGGCATGGTCTTGCCATAGGAGGGGGCATGGCACTGGCTGGAAAAATAGATCAGAAAGATTATAAAGTTTATGTCCTTATGGGCGATGGTGAAATTGCTGAAGGATCTGTCTGGGAAGCAGCCGAAATAGCCAGTCATTATAAATTAGATAATCTAATAGCTATCATTGATAGAAATAAACTTCAAATACACGGAAATACAAAAGATGTTTTAAACACAGAATCGTTGTCAGCGAGATGGAGTTCTTTTGGGTGGCAAACCATTGAGGTTGATGGGCACGATTTTGTGGATATATTGACAGCACTTAAAAACTTACCCCTTAAAAAAGATTGTCCCACCTGTATTATAGCAAATACCATAAAAGGGAAAGGGCTTTCTTTTGCGGAAAATAATTACAAATATCATTATTGGAAACCAACAGATGAAGAAATGAAAAAAGCTTTTATTGAATTGGGGATGAATGACCTATGAAAGAATTAAACGATCCACGAAAAGTATTCGGTAATCAAGTTTTGGAATTGGCTAAACAAGACCCACGCATCTTAGCCGTATCGACCGATTCTTCAGGCAGCTCAGGACTCGGCCCTTTTAAGGAGAATTTTCCCGAAAGGCATTTAGAATTTGGTTTGACAGAACAATCAGCGATCGGTTTTTGTGCAGGGCTTGCCTTAAGCGGGAAGATTCCTTTCTTTTGTGCTATCACTCCTTTTATTACCATGCGTTGTTTTGAGCAAGTGAGAGATGATCTGGCTTATACTTTTACAAATGTTAAAATTGCCGGACGAAACTCCGGACTTGATTATTCTTATTTAGGTTACACGCATCAGTCCTTGGAAGACATAGCAGTGATGAGGAGTTTACCTAATATGGTAGTAGTTGTGCCCTCTGATGCTGTTGAAATAAGAGCCTGTGTAAAAGAAGCTGCTAAACACATCGGCCCGGTTTACATTAGAATTGGCAGTGAAAAATTACCAACTTTTCATCATTCAGATTACCATTTCTCCTTCGGAAAAGGGGAAATACTTCAAAAAGGACAGGATATTACTTTGGTTACCATGGGAGTGATGGTATGGAGAACTATGGAAGCTGCAGAGGAACTTGTTAAATTAGGTATTAAAGTAGGAGTGATTAGCATGCCTACCATAAAACCACTGGATGGTGAGCTTCTTCTTCAAGCTTCTAAAGAGACAGATATGATTCTAACTATCGAGGACCATAGTATTGTGGGTGGATTAGGTAGTGCAGTCAGTGAGTTTCTTTCCCAGGAAAATCCAATGAGAGTCATTAGATTGGGGATACCTGATGTATTTAGTACTACAGGTTGCTATGAGGATCTTTTAGAAAAATACCATCTTTCCAAAAACGGCATTGTAAATTCAGTGGTTAACCTTATGAAAAAAAAGAAATCTTCTTGTAAAAATTAATCTAAGGAGGAAATATTATGAAGATAGCGGTTGGATGTGACCAGAATGCATTAGATTTAAAAAATGCAATTATTGAGTTGTTAAAAGAAAAAAAGGTGGAATATACTGATTTTGGTGTTTTCACCAGTGATCCGATTGATTATCCTGATATAGCAAAGAAAGTAGCTTATGCTATAGCTGAAGGAAAATTTGAGAGAGGTATTCTCATATGTGGAACAGGATTAGGTATGGCTATGGCTGCCGATAAAGTAAAAGGGATAAGGGCAGCTGCCTGTTGTAATATTTATCAAGCAGAAAGAGCAATAAAAAGCAATAATGCTCAAATAATGACTATGGGGTCTCAAGTAATTGGGATAGAATTAGCTAAAATGTTAGTGATTACTTGGTTAAATTCAGAATTTCAAGGTGGAAGGTCAGAAAGAAAAGTAAAAAAAATCATGGAGATAGAGAAAGAGAATTTTAATTAGATTTATAAATATAAGAATAAGAATGGAGGTTTTAGAAATTGACTAATCGAAAAGAAAAAAGTGTATTAGAAAGATTGATAGAAGTAAATCCTGAAGCAGAGATATGGTGGGATTCTTCACCTATAATTTATAATGATTGGGTTAAAGAGGTTTTAGGTGAATTACCAGATAAAGATAAAGAGATTGTCAAGAAACAATTGAAAAGATATTATAATCTTGAAGACCCGAAAAATATGCTTTTCAGGGGTGTTACCACCAATCCTTCTTTATCCATGGCTGTTTTTGAAATACAAAAATCTTACTGGGAAAAATTTGTAGATGGCCTGATAGATAAAAATCCGGAAATAGACAAAGAAGGACTATTTTGGATGGCTTATAAGGAAATAGTAAAACGGGGAGCACAAATGTATATGTCTGTGTTTGAAAAATCCAATTATAAAAATGGATACATATCTGCTCAGGTGGATCCTCGATATATGGAAGATAAGGAAAAGATGCTAGAACAAGCATATGATTTAACAAAACTTTCCCCGAATGTTATGATAAAGATTCCCGGAACGAAACAGGGTTATGAGGTAATAAAAATATTAACTTCCCAGGGGATAGCAACTAATAATACTTTATCTTTTATTCTGCCCCAGTTTATAGCTTGTGCCAAGGCGGTTAAAGAAGGTCTTGAAATTGCCAAGAAAAATAAAGTGGATTTAACCAAGTGGAGATCAGTCATCACGGATATGATGGCCAGATATGGAGATATGGGAGGTCTTCAGGAAAGGGGCCGTAAAATTGGAATCGAACTTTCTGAAGCCGAAATTAGATGGGCAGAAATAGCTATCATTAAAAAAGCTCATAAAATACTTCAAGAAGAAAAACACCCTAGTAAGATGTTGGCATGTTCTATGAGAATTTCTCCACCTACTGATGATAAAAAAATCGCTGTATGGCATTTGGAAAAGTTGGCTGGCGGGAATTTTGTTTATACCTGCCCTCCCAAATTTATCAAAGTCTTAATCCTAAATTATGATGACTTAGAATTTAGTAATCAGATAGAAGAAGAACCTCCAAAAGAGGTCCTAGGTAGGTTACTTAAAATCCCTTATTTTGCACAAGCTTACTTTGAAGATGGGCTTACCGAAGATGAATTTATTCGTCATCCTTCTGTTGTTGCTACAGCAAAAGAATTTTCCAATAGAACTTTAGAGATGATAAACTTTATTTCTGCTCGATTAGAGAAAAAGAAGTAAAATTAAATATTAAAAGAAGTTAGAATAAATTATTAAATATAAAGGAGATTTTGATATGGTTACAGAATATAAAAAAAAGTTGTCAGGAGTATTTACACCAAATGCCATTTCTTTTCTAAATGAAGAAGTAGCCTATGACAGAATTGCGGAAAACATTAAGTTTTATAACCAAACAAAATTAGAAGGCTATATGCCGCTTGGTAGCAATGGTGAATTTAGGAGTTTAACAGATGAAGAATCTATTAAGATTATTGATGTTTATCAAAAATACATGTCTCCGGAGAAGACCTTAATTGCTGGGGTCATGAGGGAATCAGCAAAAGCGACGATTGAATTTATCAAAAAAATCGTAGACAAGAGAGTAGATTTTGCCACGATTTTACCACCTCATTATTTTGTAACGTCTATGATCGACGAGGCATTAATGAAGTATTATACAACAATTGCAGATCAATCACCAATTCCGATTATGGTGTATTAACTTTTTTTAGAAAATCCGAAATAAATCCCAAAAAAAAGTTGATAGCGGGAGGGGGCGATATTCTATAAAATAGGATTTTGGAAAAACTAAACTATTACAAAAAGAGTTACCTTAAAAATAAAGCTTTAGGAAATAAGAAAATATTATCCTGATTAGGAATTTAAATAGATGTCAGACAACCTGACGGACAAAGATCATAACGCCTATTGTCTATTAAAGTTAACAATTATATTAAACGTAGAAGTTAAAGGTAAAAAAGGAAGGTGGTGATGTTACATGAAGAGCCAAAAAAAAATATTACTCGAACTTCTAGAAGTAATTTGTAAAAGGATGGTTGAATCTGAAAACATACTGACCGAACTTGATTCTTGTATAGGGGATGGTGATTGTGGCTCCGGTATTAAACTAGGTTTCAAGACAGTTAACGGAAAATTACCTACTTTTACAGATCAAACCATGGGAAATATTTTAAAGAAAGTCGGTATGACGCTTACTGCTACAATAGGTGGGACATCGGGAGCTTTATTTGGTACAGGATTTATGCGATTAGGGAAGGTTATCGGGGATAAGGAAATTGTTACAAATACTGATGTTATAGCGGCTCTTAAAAATGCTCTTGAAGGTATGAAAATAATAGGAGGAGATACCAAGGTAGGTGATAAGACTTTAATTGATGCACTTGAACCTGCCATAGACGAATTGAGTAGCTATCTGATTGGAGGTAATGATATTGTAGATGCCGTAGAAAAAGCTACAGAGGCCGCTCTAAAAGGCTCTGATAGTACAATTAACCTAATTGCGAGAAAAGGAAGAGCATCCTATTTAGGAGAACGAAGTATTGGTCATAGGGATGCTGGTTCAATGGCGATTTATCTTATTTTTGATGTCGTAAATAATTATTTTAAAGGAGGATTTTATAATGAAGAAAATAATTAACAAACCTGAAAATGTTGTTATTGAAATGCTAGAAGGTTTAGTATTAGCAAATCCTGAGAAGCTCGCCTATATCCCTGAAAAGAGAATTATTATGAGGAAAGACAGCTCAAAGAAGGGCAAGGTTTCTGTTATAACAGGATCAGGAAGCGGACATGAACCAGATCAAGTGTGGTATGTGGGTAAAGGTATGCTTGATGCAGCCTGTGCAGGACCTGTATTTGCTGCTCCCACTGCCGATGCAATTTATGAAGCTACAAAGCTAGTAGATAAGGGAGAAGGAGTCCTTTATCTGATAAAGAATTATACTGGTGATAGGGCCAATTTTTTAATGGCAGCCGAGATGGCGGATGCCGATGGGATAAAAGTTGAAACGGTAATTGCCAATGATGACGTGGCAGTAAAAGATAGTACGTTTACTGCAGGCCGACGTGGAGTGGCAGGAGCTATTTTTAACTACAAAATAACCTGTGCCAAGGCAGAAAAAGGAGCAACTCTTAAAGAAGTAAAGGAAATAGCTGAAAGAGTCAATTTAAATACACGCAGTATGGGGTTTGCATTAACATCTTGCACCACTCCAGCAAAAGGTTCGCCTACATTTGAACTGGGGGATGATGAAATAGAAATTGGCGTAGGTCTACATGGTGAACCTGGAAGAAAAAGGACGAAGATAATGCCTGCTGATGAAATTGTCGAGTTGTTAATAAAAAATGTCGTTGAAGATTTACCGTTTAAAGCTGATGATGAAGTTGCGGTTATGATTAATGGTCTTGGTGGGGCACCTCTTATGGAATTATACATCGCTTTTAAAAAAGTAGACGAGTATCTAAAAGAAAAAAATATTAAAATATTTAAGACATATATCGGTGAATACTGTACATCTTTAGATATGGCAGGGTGTTCAGTATCACTTCTTCGCCTTGATGAAGAAATGAAAGAACTACTTTTATATCCCGTTGATATTCCCTTAACAATATTTTAATCGTGAATGGTTAACTCATTAATCTAATATTTTCTATTCCTATATCCTCTTTAAAAGTTCTAAACGTTTCCAATAGGGGGAGCTTGCTAATTCCAGCCCTTTGGCCTTTGCTGAAGGGCTTTTTCTTAAGCCACATAAAACACCAGACTCCTGTCTGGTGATTAAGATTCTTAGTAGGCTCAGTTTTATTAATATGGATATACACCAGTGGTCCTAGGACAAATATAGATTGGGTATTAATTATAATAATTGTAGTGGCAATACTTCTTGAATTGAGACGTATTTTAAGACACAAAAAAGATTAATCATAATAAAGAGAGTATTTAATATGAATAAAAAAGGAGGCCTAATTACAGGAAGTAGAAAAGGGGAACATATTTTCAGTCTTTGAAAACGCAAAGTTAGTGTATTAAACCAAACAATTTTAAAAAGTTGGTAAATAATATGAGCACAAAAAACTCTAAAGATGATACTATTTTATCTATAGGAGAACTGGCCAAAGCTTCCGGGTTCAGGCAGAGTACGCTAAAATACTACACCGAAATTGGGATACTGCCTTTTAACCAGGACGGTGAAGGGTTGCTCCGAAAATACAAAAAAGATGAAGCCTTAAAACGACTTGAAGAGATCAAGAAACTGAAAGAAAAGAGATTAAGGGTTAAGGAAATAATTGAGTATTTTTGTATTAAATAAAATATACAATAAACCTACTATTGTTTTATATCCTAAAAAGTTCTATCGACATTAGCCAGGAAGAAATTACAATATTGAGAAAAAAGTTTGCTTGTAAAAAAAATGAAAGAACAGGTGGAGTTATTATATAGAGAGGAAAATATTTAAATATGAGTATTTTTAGGCAATCCAAATAGGATAAGGAATCAAGTAATGGAAAAAGAATACAAAAAGTTACACTATTAGCAAATTAGATCGTTCATTCCTTTCTGTAATTTTCTGGTTTTCTCGTCTTCGAAAGCCAGTTATTCTTTGAAATGACTTGGAAGGATAAATCCCCCCTGTTAATGGCACGGCTTTCTTTTTGACTTGAGAATTCCCTGTGGCAAGCCACAGGGTAAATTCTGAAGTATTATGATTTTATGAGTAAAGGAGAAGTTCAAAAAGGATATCATTGTGCTTGGCAGATACATTATCACATAGTATTTCCGGTAAAGTATCGTAAGATATTACTTGACAAAATGGTGATAAAGATAATCCAAGAGACAGCTAAGGGTATACAAGAACGGTATGCCATAGAGATGGAAGCTTTGGGAATGGATAAAGATCAAATTCATATTCTCTCCAGTGCCCATCCCAAGATATCACCTGGGGAAATAGTACGAATATTCAAAAGTATTACGGCAAGGGAGATATTCCGAAGGCATCCAAAGATCAAAATAAGAGCTATGGGGTGGAGAATTTTGGTCTGATGGATACTATGTTGCAACTGTTGGTGAGAGAGGAAACTGGTCAAAAGTGGAAAACTATATACAAAAACAAGGTAAACCGAAGGAAGATTTGAGACAGATCAGACTATTCTGATTTTTGATACCCTGCGGCTTGCCGCAGGGTTATTCATTAATGTAAATATTGGAATAGTTGCTGGAAGCATAAGCAAGTTGGTAGTAATTGATGTTGATAAAAAAGCTATATTACCAAAGCTATTAGCTGAACTTCCAGAATTAAAAAATACTGCCAGGGTTAAAACAAAAAGGTGTTGCCATTTATATTTTTCACTTAACAGGAATGGTAAAGTAAAAGCTACTAATAACTTTTTAGGTTTAGGGGTAGAACTAAAAAGCGATGGGCAGTATGTAATTGCTCCGCCTTCAAAGATAGAAGATTTTGCTTATACTTTTGAAGAACCACTTACAGCAATAAAAGCCTTACCTGATAGAATAATTAAATTACCGGAAGAAAGGACTCCTGATGATACAGAATATAAGGGAAGGGTAAAATTATCACGATATCACGGGAAAGATGTTTTCTGCATTAACCAGATTGCACAGAAGGGGCTACAGGTAGGGGAAAGAACTAACGGTTTACTTATTTTATATAATTTATTACTTCAGAATAATAACGAAAAGGAATATTCACAAAAAATAGTTAACCAGGTCAATAACTCATTAACTGAACCTTTAACTGAAAAAGAAATAAATAATATATTCAGGAAGGCGTATAAATATAAGTGTAGCAGTATCCGGGAACTTTTACCTTTTATTGAATGTGATAAATGCAAGTATAGATTTAAAAGGGGTAGATTAGGAATGGGGAATATATTAGTTAAAAACATAAGGAAGTTACCAGAATTAAGCAATAAAGAACGGGGAATCGTTTGTCTTTTAGGAACTGTTTTTGATTGTGAAGAAGTAACAGCTAATAGAATTGCAGAAATAACAAAGATGGATCATCGGGTAGTTTCAAGAATAATGGTTAGCTTAAAGGAAAAGGGTATCTTAAGTAAATAACAAAAACCCTGTAAATTTACAGGGGTAAATTCTATATTTTACAAGGGTTACAGAAGGAAAAAGGGGACTACTATATAGGTCTTTCTTCTTTGCTTTTCTCCCTCTCTTTCTCTCCCTACTATCTACTCTTAAAGTCTTAAAGAAGCATCTAAAAAAGGGCTGTTGCCAAAAAATGGATTTTGTAAAAATTTTTGGATTCGCTCTCTTTCTGGCCATTGGCATGCCATGACGATCTTTTTCTAATATTTCACATTTAATTTAGATCTAATTTAATCCACTTCACCTAATCCCAATTTGATCAATCCTGGCCACTCTGGCTAACTTAATTCACCTGGCCAATGTAATCCCCCCGGCTATTCTAATTTTAAAGCTCAAATCACTTACCACGTGCGGGGCGGGTAACTTTCCTTCCCCCTTAAATCCCCCCTAAAACCCCTCTCTTAACCCCCTTCTTTTTATTTTTCCTGACTTTGACACTTAATCTTCCAAAACCCCTTATTTATCAACAAATAAAAAAATGAAAATGCGCATTCTTAGACTACATTTATTAATTCTACAAAGAAAGCTCACTAGTTGGGGTAAGATTTTTGGGTGGTTTTATGTGTAATAATCTTAATATCTTATTACCCAGACTATCAAATTTGGTTTTAATAAGAAACTTACTTTTTTCTATCTTAACTTGGGCAAAATTCATAGAATTCAAGATTTCTTGAATCTTTTGCGGTGATGCTTCAAGGTTAGCTTTTTTGAGTTTGAATTCCAGGGTTCTCTCCAGGAGAAAGGCTAAAAAACAGATCACAAAATGACCTTTTATCCTGGATTCGGTCCAGTGAAATACCGGTCTTACCGAAAGAGTAGATTTCATGATGCGAAATGATTCTTCTATCTTCCAGAGGGCATGATAGGCTTTAAGAACATCTTTTGCAGTAAGATTCTTTTCACTGGTCTCTATCCCGTAATATCCATCAAATATCTCATCCTTTTTGATTGCTGCTTCATCAAGGGTCCAGTTGATATCCTTGGAGCCTTTCAGATATTTCTTTCCCCCTCTTTTGTTACTGGCAGTAATATAGGATTTATTCTGAAGCAGGGTTCTGGCTTTTTTAATCAGCCTTTCCCGGTCGGCTCTGTCTTTTTCTGCCCTTTGGGGAGAATAGGTGATAATAAGGTTTTCAGGGAGTTCATAGGTTTTACTAACTCTATTTACATAATCTATTATCTTGTAACTAATTCCATCAGTATCCTCATAACCTTCTTTATTGAATATCTCTTCTTTAATATCTTTTTTCATGTTTTTTATCCGGGAGGCGAATATATAGTCATACCCTTTATCTCTGATCTTTTTTAAGTTTATTTTACTGTTTATACCTCTGTCGGCAACGATGATTACTTTACCTATGGTAAAGCGTTTTTTTAATTTATCTAAAGATACTTCCAGGGTTTTACCTTCAAAGGTATTACCGGAAAATAGTTCATAGCCTATCGGTCTTCCTTCCCGGTCTATCAAAAGTCCCATAACTACCTGGACTTCTTTGAATTTTGCATCTTTGGAGAAGCCGAAATCTCGCAGGCTATCTTTTCTTACACTCTCAAAGGCAAAGGTAGTGACATCATAGAATACTACGTCTACCTGTATATTAAAAAGATTACGGTTTTGGTAAAATATCTCTTCTTCCAGTTGTTCCTTACTTTCCGATAATAAATCTAAAGAGCGATAGAGGTGTTGCAGTTTTGCCTCTTTTAGTCCTATATAGCGATTCTGATGAGTATAGGTACTAAGTTTACTTTTTGCATCCAGCAGATGCTGGATGACCATGAGAAAAGAGGTGTTATCAAGATTAAATTGGGTCTTTCTTTTTTTAATTAGTTTATTTAATGATTTATCTAATCCGAATTCCTGCCATATCTTTTGATAAACGATATAACCCCAGTTTACTATCTCCGCCTCAGATATATCATCCATATTAATCCGATCTTTTAGATTGGATATTTCCTGTAATCTCACGGCAAGATGTTGGATGCGGGGATTATCTTTTATTTGATCTAATCTGCCCAGATTTAATAGTACCTGGTGTTTGATATTATGATCATATCTGTATGATCTTACCAGTTGAACATATTTATATTTTCCTGATTTAGTAATTTTAACAAACATAAACATATTATACTACTATATATTCTATTATGCAATATTATATAGGTTTTATTAGTATTATTATTGCCACTACATTTTAAAGGATAAAAAATATAAATGCTTATTTTCTAAGGGTTTTAGAGGATAAATATCCAAAATTGGCTTGCAAGTGTCAAAGTCGGGAGGAAGTTACCAGAATTAAGCAATAAAGAACGGGGAATCGTTTGTCTTTTAGGAACTGTTTTTGATTGTGAAGAAGTAACAGCTAATAGAATTGCAGAAATAACAAAGATGGATCATCGGGTAGTTT
>Ga0307991_1001605_pt1 | contig 15683 bp, 14 predicted proteins | sample EllFjometagen131_FD_203146 | JGI IMG/M metagenome (GOLD analysis project Ga0307991, IMG submission 203146) | Marine microbial communities from Ellis Fjord, Antarctic Ocean - #131 | ecosystem: Environmental > Aquatic > Marine > Unclassified | place: Southern Ocean | collected 2014-10-08
TATAATGAATAAGATGTTAGGCACAAATTTTTCTTAATAGCCTAAGCTATTTAGAAAAATTTTAACGAAGCAGATTGTTTATAATATTTGTTCCTATAGGGTTTTCAGAGTTTTCCATATACTTCTTTAAATTTTCTCACATTATCTCAATAGTGCTTCAAAAATTTTCATCGTCTATGAAAAACTCTAAAAATCTTGATGTGAAGTAATTATTAGAAGTCCCCTATAGATTTTGTTAAATTACAAAATTTTTCAATATGATGGTTATATTTATAAAAAAAATTGTTTAGAAATTTAACTATTTTTCATCTATACTAAAATCTGAGTAAAAAAAAATCCCGACAAATGCCGGGATTTAAAAGGTTATTTTGCTTTTTTTATTTTACAACAATTTTTTTAGTTACAGTATAATCCCCTGCATTAACAGTAAAGAAATATAAACCTGAAGACAAATTGCTTGTATTAACGTTGAAAACATGAGAACCTGCACTGATTGTGCCTTTTGAGATTCTCTGGATTTCTTGTCCTACAATATTTGTAATTGAAATATTTAGGTCATTAGATTTATTTAGAACAATTGAAACATTAGCATTATCTGAAACAGGATTCGGATAAATATTGCAGCTAATAATAGCAGGTAATTTATCATTAACACTTAAATATCCAATATCAGATTTAAGAACATTCAGATAAAAAATATCATTATCATCATACATATCTTCATCACCTCTAACAGCAAGTCCCGGTTCATAATCACACTGAAAAATCATATGTAAACTATTGTCGGTATTTGCAGCCATAGAAGCAAAAACACATTCGTCATATTCATGAAGTGCTCCCATATTAAGGTCAGATGAATTGCCCCATGTTGCTCCGCCATTTGTTGATTTTTTTGCTAAAACATGTCGATAATGTTGGTATCCGTTTTCATACAACTCCATAACTGTTGAATAAACAAGATATATATCGTTATTATTATCAATAACAACATTAGGCATACTTGTCATAGATAAATAATAAACTCCAAAAGGCCAATCCGGCGGAGTTGCACTAAGCAACATAATTTGTCCGTCGCCATCCATATCAGGAACAGTAGATATAAGATTTCCATTTAAGTCTAGAGTATCTAAAGATTTAAGAGTAGTTAAAGTTGACATTGATTCATTCCAGTATAACAAACCATCAACATAGGGGAACCATGATGTTAGATCATCACCGGCAATTTCGTTAAAAACTCTCATTCTTCCAAAGAAAACATGAACTTTACCACTATTATCTATTGCGAGTGCCGAAGAACCATCAGCAACATAAGGGGTATCAACAGTTACTATGCTGTCAGTCCACAATGGGAAAGGATGTTGAAAAACAACTGTTTTTGTCCAAGTTGTTCCACCATCAATAGATTTCATAAGAAATAAATCATACCAGCTATCACCAACAACAAATGCTATAGTATTTCCTTTTGGTTCTGCAAAAGCATAAGAATCACCACTAAATCCTTTATAATTTGATGAGTCCATTCCTGGTAAAATTACATTGCTAATTCCCCAAGTTGTTCCACCGTCAGTTGACCTTGAATAAAGTATTGCTCCATCTACACCATGATAAACAGTACCGCTATTAGCAACTGGTGGAGTTATAGCAATAATATGAATTGTATCATGATTTGCACCACTTGTAACCATTCTTGGCCAAAGCAAATCAGGATGACCTGTAGGGCCTGCAAAAACAGTTTCTGTCCATGTACCTGTTCCTTTTGCTGCACGAGTAGCAACTTGTAAGCCTGTTGTTCCGTTGTGTGAAACAATTATTTCTCCATTTCCTAATGGAGCTAAAGAAGGCCAACCACATCTGATTGATTCAATTCTTGATGTTGGCATTGCACCCCATGATGAGCCATCATAATAATTATAACCTGTTCCTCTGTCAGAAAAATTTGGGTCTGATGTTCCTCTTGTCCATGCTCCTGCCATTGTTCCATCGCTGTAACGATAAAACCTGTTTTGAGTGGCACTGTTTGTTTGTAAATCATACTTTGTTTTTCCAATAGATGTTTCTGTAACAGCTTTCTGTCCTTTATCAACAAAAGGATTAGCTGCTCTTTGCAAACTGACAGGGTTGTCAATTGCTTGATTAATTGATCTTTTTAAAGAAAAGTTTTGTTGTTCTTTTGTAATCTTGGAATGATTTCCTTGAGAATAAGAAACAAAACCAATGCTTAATGCTAAACTTAATAGTAATAATTTTTTCATTTTCTTTTAGTTATTTATTATTAATTGATTATTTACGCGATACAAAAATATAAAAAATTTAAATTAAATAATAATATTTTTTCATTTTTTTTTAAATATCTATCTTTTATTTATAATTTAATAATAATTAAAAAACTGACAACTAAAGATTTCGCACTTATAGCAGCTCTGACTTAATATTTCGACACAGCTTCTATATCTTGCTACTAAGTACAATAATATTTATTAAGCCTTAACCCTTCCAGAGTTTTTAACTCTGGAAGGGTTGGTCAAAACTTATTCAGACAACCAACAGCCTACAGCTAACAACCAACAGCCAAAAAAAAAACATTTAAATAACGCTAACAGTTTTTGTAAAATGACTTCTATTTTTTTTATATATTTGCCACACATTTTTCGAATAAAAACCTAAACCTAAAAATTCAATATCATGAAAATCAAGTCTTACTTTTTAATTTTTTTCGTATTAATTTTTGCACAAAATATTTTTTCACAAGAAGAAGCCCGCTTACTGCGATTTCCTACAATTCACGGAAATCAAATTGTTTTCAGTTATGCCGGTGACCTTTACTCTGTTTCAAAAACTGGTGGTGTTGCAAGGAAGCTTACAAATGATGTAGGCTATGAAATGTTTTCACGCTTTTCGCCCGATGGTAAAACAATTGCTTTTACCGGACAATATGATGGAAACACGGAAGTCTTTACAATGCCTGCCGAAGGTGGAATTCCAAAAAGAATAACCTATACTGCAACTCTTGGTCGCGATGATGTTTCAGACCGCATGGGTCCAAACAATATTGTTATGGCTTGGTCAAAAGACGGCAAAAATATTGTTTACCGTTCAAGAAAACAATCCTTCAATTCATTCAAAGGACAGCTTTTCAATGTTTCAATAAACGGTGGAATTTCTGCTGAATTACCTTTGCCCTCCGGTGGATTTTGCAGCTACTCTCCAGATGGAAACAAATTAGCTTATAACAAAGTTTTTAGAGAATTCCGTACCTGGAAATACTACAAAGGTGGAATGGCTGATGAAATTTGGATTTATGATTTCAAGACCAAAGAAACAGTAAATATTACTAATAACATTACTCAAGATATCATTCCAATGTGGCATGGCGATAAAATCTATTTCCTTTCCGACAGAGACAGAACAATGAATCTTTTTGTTTATAATTCACTAACTAAAGAAACAGTTAAATTAACAGATTACACTGATTATGACATTAAATTCCCTACAATTGGAGATAAAGAAATAATCTTTGAAAAAGGGGGCTATATTTTTACTTTTGACATTGAAACAAGAGATATTAAAAAGATAAATATTATTATATCCAATGATTTTACTAACAGCCGAAATGAACTAATTGACGCATCAAAAAGCAAAAATTCTCTTTTTGTTTCGCCTGATGGACAAAGATTAGTTGTTGGAGCAAGAGGCGACATTTTCACTATTCCTGCCAAAGATGGAATCACTCGCAACTTAACTCAAAGCTCCGGTGTTCACGACAGAAATGCAGTATGGTCGCCCGATGGAAAAAACATTGCTTTTATTTCAGATAAAACCGGAGAATATGAAATTTATATCATAAAACAAAATGGAAGCGAAAAACCAATTCAACTAACAAAAAATGCCGACACCTATAAATATCGTGTTCAGTGGTCGCCCGATAGCAAAAAAATTATGTGGAGCGACAAAAAACTTCGTCTTCAATTTATTGATATAGAAACAAAAAAAGTTACTCTTGTTGATAAATCAAAAATTTGGGAATTTAATAGGTTTTGTTGGTCACCCGACAGCAAATGGATTTCTTATTCAAGACCGGAAAAAAATAATATGAGTAAAATTATTATTTATAGTCTTGAAAACAATAAAACTTATGAAGTAACTAATGGTTGGTATAGCTCATCACAACCAACTTTCAGCAAAGACGGAAAATATTTATTGTTTACTTCCGAAAGAGATTTTAACCCGATTTACAGCCAAACCGAATGGAATCATGCTTACAGAAATATGAGCAAAATATATCTTGTTACTCTTGACAAATTAACTCCAAATCCATTTGCTCCCGAAAACAACGAAGTGAAAATTAATTCTGATGATGCAAAAAAAGAAAAAACCGACAAAGATGTTGATGTTAAAATTGATGTTGATGGAATTCAAGACAGAATTGTTGCTCTACCAATCAAAGCTTCAAACTATTGGAGTCTTTATTGCATAAATGATAAAGTGTATTATAACGAAAATTACTTTGGTTCTGATAAAGGAACTTCATTGAAAATTTATGACCTTAAAAAGAAAAAGGAAACAGTTATAGGTGAAAAAATTGGATTTTCTGTTACTGCTAATGGAAAGAAAATGCTTGTAAGAAAAGGAAAAAATTATTCTATTATTGCCCTTCCTTCCGGTAAAATTTCTACTAAAGAATTTGTTGATTTTTCGAATATGAAAATTTGGGTTAACAAAAAAGAAGAATGGAAACAAATTTATGTAGAAAGCTGGAGACAAATGCGCGACTTTTTCTATGTTGAAAATATGCACGGCTTAGACTGGAATGCTATGAAAGAAAAATATGAAGTTCTAGTTCCTTATGTTAATAACCGAAATGATTTGAACTATATCATCGGAGAATTAATTGGAGAATTGAGTATTGGTCATGCTTATGTTAGCGGTGGTGATAAACCAAAAACCAAAAGAATTTCAACAGGATTATTAGGAGCAAAACTTAGCCGCCATTCTTCAGGATATTATAAAATTGACAAAATTTTGAAAGGTCAAAACTGGAGCTCATCACTTCGTTCTCCTTTAACAGAAATAGGTGTCAGCGTTGATGAAGGAAATTATATTATTGCTGTTAACGGCAAGTCAACTAAAGACATGAATGACATCTACGAATCTCTGCTTAATTGCTCAAACAAACAAGTTGAATTAACCGTTATTGCAACGCCAAACCAAGAAGACTCAAGAAATGTTCTTGTTGTACCAATCAAAGATGAATCACAATTATATTATTTCAATTGGGTACAAGGAAATATTGAAAAAGTAAATAAAGCTACAAACGGACAGGTTGGCTACATTCATGTTCCCAATATGGTATCAGACGGTCTTAATGAATTTGTTAAATATTTCTATCCTCAGTTAGATAAAAAAGCATTGATTATTGATGACCGTGGAAACGGTGGTGGAAATGTTTCTCCAATGATTATTGAGCGTTTGAAAAGAGAAGTTACTCGTTCGAAAATGGTTAGAAACGTTACTGAACAAGGTCATGTTCCTGCACAAATGATGATAGGTCCAATGGTTATGATTATTGACAATTACTCAGCTTCTGATGGAGACCTTTTCCCCTACTCATTCAAAAAACATAAAATGGGAAAAGTAATTGGAATGCGTACTTGGGGTGGAGTTGTTGGAATACGTGGTTCGCTTCCTTTTATTGATGGCGGTCAACTAAGAAAACCCGAATTTGCTTCTTATTCTGCTGAAGAAAGTAAATGGATAATTGAAGGTCATGGTGTAGAACCGGACATCATTGTGGTTAACGACCCTGCTAAAGAATATGCCGGAGAAGATGAACAGCTAAACAAAGCTATTGAAGTTATTTTGGAAGAGATTAAAAATTATAAACCTGTTCCTGACATTCCTGAAGCACCGGATAAATCTAAATAGTTACTATTAGAAGACGTCAATAACTTCGTTACGCTCATATTTAAAACCAGTCATTTACAAAAGTAAACTTCTGATTTCAAATACTTCGCAAGTCTCGTTCTTGACGTCTTCTTAATAACTATACTATAAATACAGTGATTTCTTAGATGCACTAAATCGAGTTTGAAAGAAAACACAATTGAAATGTACCAAATTTTAAATAAATTCCAAATATCAATATTAAAATGTTCAAAACAGCTTTGAACATTAAGATTTCGGTCATTGGAATTTACTCTTTTGAATAGTCTCTGTGAAACTCTGTGCATTCTTTGTGTATCTCTGTGGAATAGCTTTTTCTCTATGTTTTTCAAAGAAGCACAATTGGCACAAAGATTAATTAAAAAAATCTGTGAACTTAACAAAGTGATATCACGAACACTTTAAGAATAAATAATATTGTGAGTAATCTGTGGCAAATTTGATTAATCATTTTTTAACTATAACCATGATTATTTCTTTATTGACTTTGCAGAAAGCATCAAGAACAAGGTTTGCGTAGTAATTGATGTTTTCTTAAAGCCACTATTATTGTTTTGATTTTAATTCTTCCGCCTTAGCAAAATATTCTTTAGCTTTATTTAGTTTGCCCATATTCTGGTATGTAGAGCCAATATTTACGTAAATCCTAAAATTGTTTGGTTCAAATTTTAGAGCCATATCAAAATGTTCGAGAGATTTTTGATAGTTTCCTTTCATGCCATGAACGATTCCAAGATTTTCGAGAGTAGAAACATCATTGGGATTAATCTCATAAGCCAATAAAAGATAATAGTAAGAGACGTCAATATCTTTAAGATATTTCCCATAAATCTCCCCAAGTTTGCTGTAAGCTTTATAGAAATTAGAATCAGCGGCAAGGATATTATTTAGAATTATAATACTCGTATCAACTTTGTTTAAATCAAGATAAATACTAGCAAGGTCATATTGATAATCAAAGTTTTTCGGCACAAGTCTTATTAAAGTTTTATAGCTTTTTATAGCCACAGGATAATCTTTGTTTTTTGCTGTCGTTTGTGCAACATACAGCATATTGTTTAAAGCATCTTTATTAAGATGACTTAATTTCAAAGCATTATCATAATAATATCTTGCTAACTCATAATTATCCAAAGCTGAATATGCGTTACCAAGCAATATCCAGGCAGCAACATATTTCGGATGAATATCCAGAGCATGTTTTAAATAAGTTATTGATTGATTAAGATTTTTGTTTTTCAGGATTATATTTTTCTCTTTTTGCGATTTGTTAATCAGCATGCCGGCAGCCGAAGTATTGCATTTAACACTGTTAACAGATGTTTTTACATCAGTAGTAAAAAGTGTGAAATCATCTTTCCATGTGCAATTTCTTGATATTGTTTTTATTGAAAATGCCAGAATAATCAAAAGGACAAGAACCGTAGCAAATCTTTTATAAGTTTTCTCATCTTTAAATAATAAAATCAATTTTTCACTTATCAGGTATGCTATTACTATCGTAAATCCGAGAAGAGCAATAAAAATAAAACGCTCGTTCATAAAAGCCCCGATGTTTACAAGAATGTTTGAAGCTATTGAAAAAACGATCAGGTAAAATAATATGCCGTAAGCAATAATATCTTTTTTCCATATTTTTCTTATGGCATAAACAATCAAAGCAACATAAATTATTATAGAAATTATTGAAACGGGATTGCTCCATGTTGTTAATTCAATATGATAAGGATAATAATCGTGAGTTAAAGGATGAGGGAAAAACATCAATTTCAGATAAACAGCATAAGTGAAAAACAAGGTGGCATATTTTGATTTTCCTAATTTTTCAACATCCATAAAAGGTGAGTTGAGTAATTCATAATTCGGTACTGAATTCATCAGAAAACCAAGTGCCTGATATCGTAGAATAAAATAAGCAATTAGCCCAAGTGACAATCCTGAAATTACTAAAACATAATCTTTGATTTTGGCTTTGGTAAACACAAAAAGAGTTAATGGAATCACGGCAAGAAATGTCAGAGTGTTTTCCTTTGAAAGAATGCCTAGAAAGAAAATAAAAGGCAGCAAAATCAAATATTTTATTTTTTTCTTTCTAATATAATCTATCGAAAAATTTATTAATAAAACATTGAAAAACAAGCTAAACAATTCGTCTCTGCCTTTGATATTTGCAACAACTTCGGTGTGCAGAGGATGAGCAACAAAAAGCAATGCCGCCAAAAATGGAATTGACAACAACCATGTTTTCTTAGGATTCGGTTTAAATAGTTTTCTGAGTAAAAGAAAAACCAGAACTGATGTTAAAGAATAGAGCAACACATTGATAAGATGCCCAACGAAAGGATTTTCTCCGAACAATTCATACTCAAAAGAAAAACAAAGTTGAGACAAAGGACGATAACGACCACCGGGCAGCAGGTTTTTATTTTTCCCTAAAAAGCCCGACAAAGCATCGCTGAAAAGAATTTCTTTAACTCCTCCCTCCCACTTCAAACCCTGAGTGGTGTATTCATTTCCCGTAATCATCAACAAATCGTCAAGGGTGTAATCATAGAACAAAGTGTTAAAATACAAGACGATTGAAAGTATAATCAAAATCCAGACTTGCAAACGAACATTATCTTTTGAAAAAAAATTCTTTTCAGAAATTTGGTTGGAAGCTATATTTTGGGGATGTTTTTTCTTCACTGATTGTTTGATGTTTTTTTGGTTTTTTTTGTGCCTTAAAAATACAAAATTTTGGAGAATTGGGGTTTTTGGGGAAAATACTTTTTGATTTTTTTGTTTTGGGCTACTATGAATTGGTATTGGAATTTCGTTTGACTTAATCTGTTTTGTTTGTTTTAAAACCAATTCTTTTCCGATTGGCTTGTTCTAATTGCTGTTTATTGGCTTCCTCAAACTTTTTTAAGTATTCAAAAATTAACATTATTTTCTCATCATGTTCAATGCCTTTTCTATTTAATACATCTAATTTTTTTAGAATTTCTTTATGAGTTTCCAACATTTGTCGCATTTTAGTAAATATTCTTATAATTTGAATATTAACTTTTATTGCAGTATCACTATTTAAAACACTTGATAGCATAGCAACTCCTTGTTCAGTAAATGCCATTGGTAAATATTTTGCATGAGAACCTCTTTTTAAGGTGCCAAATTGGCTCCTTAAATAAGCATACTCTTCATTTGTCAATTCAAACATAAAATCCTCAGGAAAACGGTCTATATTTCTTCTTGTTTGTCTTTTTAGTTGCTTTGTTTCAACTTCATAAAGTTCAGCAAGATCTCTATCTAACATTATTTTTTGACCTCTAACCATATAGATTTTAGTTAGTATCACATCTTCTTGAATAAGAGGTTTGTTTTCTTTTGCCATTTTTAAATATCATTTAATACTACCAAAATTATCATCTAATTTGTGGTATCACAAATTGTGATACCTTATTTTTCTGTTGATCTTAGGTTGTAATTCAAAACTTTTTGATAAAATTATTATAAAAATCTTTTTTAAAAATATTTTCTATTGAATCTAAATTCTTGTATTGTCCTACAAATGAAATATATCTCTGTCACTATAAAATAATAATTTCTTAGTGTCTTTATCAATAATAGCAATAATTTTATGTTTAGGATCTGGGTCAAATTGATTTATAGCTTTAGTTAGTTCATCATTTGGATATGTCTCATAATTATCTATTGCAAAATCAAGAAATTGGTCAATTGCATTGTCCCAATCTTCTTTGTTTAAATCGTTGTCAAATAGAAGTTTTATCGTTTTATGGTTTTTTGTTTGAATAAGTAAAGAAACAGATTTAGATTGAGTATTGTTTTTGGCCTTCTTATTAGACGATTCATTTGCAAAAATTGTATGCACTTTAATTAAACGTCCTTTATCAGCTAAACTTTTCAACCAACATCTTAAAGTATTATAATGGTCTTTACCAGCTTCCTTAAGAAATCCATCAAAGTACGATTTAAATATACAAACAACAATTGCAGTTGGTATTAACCAATCAATGGCTGCCATTGTTCCATACATAATTCGTTTGTGTATTTTTATTTTCAGTCCTTTTTCTTGAAGTTCTTCAATTACATTGTCTACTAGAAACTCAGGCATATCTTCAGGAAGATCAACTTCAATGTGGTCAGTACTCCGATTCATTATTTTATGATTTAGTTTGATTCTTAATCTTTATTTTTAGGAATATATGCCATATGCACTATATTTTTTTAGCTACTGGGCATTATTTCAAAATGGCAAATTATCATTGTCAGAATCTTTAGTATCTTTTTTTTCATTACAATTACTTTCGACAATAAACTTTGCTCTCTCATAAAGTTCATCAAATGTTATTATTTCTGGATTGTATGTATTTCTTCTAAATTCTTCAAAAGTGTTTACTTTGTCTTCATTTTCACTAAATTTAGAAGTATTTCCAATTATAAGAATTCCTTTAGGTTGAATTGTATAAGTTTTTTCTTTTTCAAGAATCTTTGAGTTTTTCTTATTCTGTGAATTTAAACTCCAAGTCCTACTGTTTATTTGGATTTGTGAAACACCACTAAGAATGTGGCGACTTAAAAGACAAGCTCCGTTTCTATTATCATCAAGTTCACCATTTTTTTTATATGTAAACAATTTTACTTGTGGAGTTTTTATTTCCACAAGTACAGTAAATTTTACATTACCGCTAGTTTTTGTTAAATAGTCACCTCTTTGACTTCCCCTTCCAGTAAAAATTCCTCCACCATAATCAGGTTGTTCATCTATAATATTTAGAAAATGATAATTTAATCCATAGCCAAAAATCCAATCATTTGAGCTGAAAAATTGTTGCCAGTAACTTTCTTTTTTTGAATCACTATCAATATTGCGTTTAAATTCTTCTAAGACAGTTTTTTTATTTGCTTGTAATCTTGCATTTGATAGTTTAGCAGCTAAGTCAGGGTCTGTATCAATAAGTTCATTCCAAACTTCCTCTCCATAATTTTCTGACAATAACCGCTCAATTATTATTTTTCTATCTCCTGAAATCTTTACTATCTCATCGGCTTTCTCTATAGAAAATATATTGATTCCTTGAACTACACCTTTTTCCTTTGCTATGCTATAAAACTCACTTAATTTATCAAATAATTTCTTTGTTGATTTGCTATCCAGTTTTAACTTAACTCCTTCGCCACCTTTAAGAGTATTTAGGTTAATACTTTTTATATCCTCCCATTCATCATTTTTCTTTTTTCTCTGATGAACAAGAGTAATACTTACGGTTTCGCCTGATTTAACTTTTGCGTCATTTATTCCAACAATAATTACTTTCCGAGTAGTTTCATGTTCTTCTATAACTACAGGTTCAGCAATTTCCATAAAATGACTTGATCTACTTACTGTTTTATATTCTTTCATATTTTAGAATTTGTGTGACAGCGTCACACATTTTACAAAAAGGTTGAAGCAGAATATACTCCATTATTTCAGTTCTTTCCGCCTATTTTTTTTATATTCAAAAAACTTAAAATTCTTATCCTTTATTTAACATAAAGCATAATAATCAAGCAAATATAACAAATAATTTACAAATAACAAATTAGTCCATTTCTTATTTGTTTTCTTCTTCTTTTCCTTCTGTTTCTTTTACTTTTACTCCTTCTTCATTAATAGCTTTGTCAATCGCTGCTCTTAACTGGAGTAATTCTGTTAGATTAAATGAATTCGTTGTTTTCCATTCATTACCTAATTTTATAGGATTTTTCAATTTTAAAATTTTTGGCTGTAAATTTTCCAAATTCTCCTTGTCTTTCATTTTCCCAAACACTTACTTTTGAATTTCCAACTTTGTAAGTTGCTTTTGGTTTATTTTGGGAGTAAGTTGTCAATGCAAAGCAAAGAATCGCTACACTAATTCCAGTAAATTTCATAAATGTTTTCATAATATTTAAGTTTTAGTTAATAGTTTTATTTTCGTCTTTTCCATTGAAAAAATTAATAAATCAGTTTTGTGCTTGTTTAAATCTTTTGCCAATTTTGTCCAAGGTAATAGTGTTTTAATCGAAATTCAAATATACGCAAAAAAGATTATTCTGGACAAATAACTTAGATAACAAAGAAATAATATTTTAAAATCTATAAAAGAATTTTGTTTAAAACTATGTTGAACTGGGAGTGGAATTCGTTTGGCTTAATCTGTTTTGATGATTTTGTTTTTTAATATCTGTAAAAAAAGCGGTGGCAAACAAATAAGCTCTTCCTAATTTTTTCTTCGGGATGTGCTTGGCTGTTAGCTGGCTATTTCAACTTTTCCATCTGTAATCTTTGTCTTTCTAATTCTATTACTTTATGTAATTTCTTTTGCAAAACTTCTTTTGGTGGTAAATCAACCAAATATTCTGCTATTCTGATTCCAGATTCTTCAAGTTGCAATAATTCAATTTGTTCTTCTGAACCTTCAGCACAAAGTATTAATCCAATTGGTTTATCTTCTCCTTTTTCAATTTCAAATTTTTCAAGATAGCGAAGGTATAATTCCATTTGACCTTTGTATTTAGCCTTAAACCTGTCCAATTTTAAATCAATTGCAACAAGTCGTTTTAATTTTCGGTGATAAAACAATAAATCGAGTTTAAAACTGTCTCCATCAATTAGCATTCTTTTCTGACGTTCAACGAATGTAAAACCTTGTCCCAATTCAAGGATAAATTTTTCAAGCTCCCTTAAAATCGCATCTTCCAAAGATTTTTCGCTGTAATTGTCTTCTAACCCAAGAAAATTCAGAAAATAAGGGTCACGAAAAACAAGGTCTGGACTTAGTTTGTTTTCTTCCCTTAGCTCACTGAGTTCCTTTTTTATCAATTCTTCGGGCTTTTTTGAGATTGCTGTTCTTTCGAATAGCATCAAATCGATTTTCTCGTTTAATGTACGTACACTCCAATTCTCAACTTTTGACATTTCAATATAAAACTCTTGTCTTAGTTCATCTTTCAGGTACATAATCGTTTTTAAATGAGACCAACTCAATTGTCTACACAGTGTAGAGACAATCTTTTCATCTGGAAAAGTCTCCGCAATGCGGAGACAATGTCGAAGTTGTTGTTCACTCCATCCTTTCCCATATTCCTGAGTTAATTCATTTGAAAGTTTTTTTACAACTTCCTTTCCGTATTCGGCACGTTTGTTATCAAGAATTTTATTATTTATACGTTTCCCAATATTCCAGTAAAGTACTGTTGTCGCAGCGTTAACTACGACTGCAACGGTTTGCCTTGCTTCTTCAATCAGTTGTTTGATTTCTGAAAACAGCTTGTTGGTATTTTGTGGACTATTACTCATGTGGCTATTTTTGGTTTTTTGTGCCTTAAAAATACAAAATTTTGGAGAATTGAGGTTTTTGGAAAATACTTTTTGATTATTTTTTATTACTGCTAAAAAAAAATCACAACGGTTTGGCTATGAGTAGTAAGGGATTTCAAGGCACTTCAGTTTCTGTTTATTACTTATTTTCATTACTTGTATTTACTTTCATTTCACTACTAAAATCCTTATTGGGTATGCCTATGTTGGCAGCTGGCGTTTCTTTATTACTGGCGAATCTGCCTTTTAAAATCATTTTTTTCTTTGTCCTTAAGTCGATGTCTTGTTTTCTTGAAAATAAGTTTCCAAGAATCTTTAAATGATCTATGGTTATTAAAGACTAAACTAAAAACAATTGTTAGTAGTCCGCTTGTTATTAGGACAATAGTATTACTCAATCCAAAAAGGTCATGTTTATATTTATGATAGAATATCCATCCTGCAAATATTAGAAATGGGGAAAACGCAATTAAATGAATTAAGTATTTCCATTTTCGTTTCAGCCAATAGTTATCAAATTTCAGATCAATATTTTCTTTTTCTAAAGTGTGTATTTTTTCAGGATTTTTAAAAGTCAAGTATTCTTCAGAATTAAAGATTTCTTCAAGAATATTATAAATCTCTTGATGATATCTTAAACATACTTGTATCGGATAATTAGCACATTCTGTGTTTTCTTTATATTTTTCATTGATTTCTTTAAGTTTTTTCAAGTCTTTCAGAATGAACTGTCCTAATTCATCAAGAGCTTCTGCGGCATTTGTTTCTGTGACGTAATGTTTAATGTCAAAATGAATAGGTCCATAAAGGTCGTTAACACTTGCATTCAAGGAACCAATTGATTTGTAAATAAAATTCCTGTCTGGGATGTCTATCCCTGTATAAGTATAACCAACTCCAGAACTAATACCATAACCTTTTCCAGAATAATCCGGTCTAATGTCAAGTTGGGCTGAACGTAAGGAATCTCCATACCTATCCTGAAGTCTCTTTAGAATTTCTTTTGTTTTAGTTAGGGTCATTTTTATTACTGTGTCTTTCTATTTTGTTCGCTTGCTGCAAACGTAATAGTGTTTTAACCGAAATTCAAATATACGCAAAAAAGATTATATTGTGCAAATAACTTAAATAACAAAGAAATAATATTTTAAAATCTACAAACGGAATTTTACTTAAAACTATGTTGGACAGGGATTGGAATTAATTTATGACATAGTTGGGAGATTAAAGTAAGCGAAGCAGATGTAAAACATTAAATACTAATAAAATAATAATCCTGAAATCAACGGTTTATTTCATTAATTCTTCAACTTCCTTTTTCAGAATAGGAATATGTCTTACAATTGTACCCCAAATTATTTCATCGTCAATCTTGTCATATCCATGAATAACTCTGTTTCTCATTCCTACAATTTGTTTCTTACTTGATATTTGAATTGATTGATTAAGTTTATCAATCATGTTAATAGCTTCAGCAATAATTTCCAATTCTCTTTCTACTGCCCTTCTTAGCATTTTATTTTCAGAGTATATTCTAAAATCACGCTTGTCTCCAAGGTAATTTTCAATTGAATCAATAGATTCTTTAATATCAAATAAATATTTCTTTATTTCAAGCTTCATATATTTTTCTCTTTGTCAAGTTTACTGATTCAATAAAAAACGGATTTGACAAGGACTTGTCGGTAATTAAGTCAACCGAGCGATTAAATATTTCTTCAAATTTCTCAGCTAAAAGGAGATACGTATCAGTGTAATCCCCGTAGTCCATTGAATTTAAAGAAATTAACAAATCGATATCACTTAATTCATTAAATTTGTCAGTACAGACTGAACCAAATACAAATAGTGATTTGACATTATGCAACATACATAGTGTCTTAATTTTTTCAATATTATCAGCTACAATTTTGTGCATTAATTTTTAATATTAATTAAATGTCTAAAATCATTCAAATTTATTAAATGTTTTTGTTATACCAAAATTTTTAAAATAATTTTTATTATTATTCACTATTTTGTTTGGTTGGGCTAAGATGAACTGGGATTGGAAATTCATTTCCTAAACTCTTCTTTTGTAAATTCAAACATAAAATCTTCCTGAATAAGAGGTTTGTTTTCTTTTGCCATTTTTATAAAATTGTGATAAACATCAGTCAATCTAAAAACCCCGTTTACCATTAAATTTTGGTTAAAATTACAGCTATTGCCAGATAAATAATATAATATAGAATTGTATGAAGCCAAAAATAATTTATAATTTATAATTTATCACTAGCATCCGAAAGTTTTAATTTTAATAAGCCCTTAGAATCCCATATATTTGTTTCTACGAAAAAACTAAAATATTATGGGACTCTTCAGGCGAAACAAAAATAACAATAAACCAGTAATT
>Ga0307991_1001607_pt1 | contig 15679 bp, 11 predicted proteins | sample EllFjometagen131_FD_203146 | JGI IMG/M metagenome (GOLD analysis project Ga0307991, IMG submission 203146) | Marine microbial communities from Ellis Fjord, Antarctic Ocean - #131 | ecosystem: Environmental > Aquatic > Marine > Unclassified | place: Southern Ocean | collected 2014-10-08
GGAAGGTACAAGACGATTTAAAAATAGAACCCTGGCCTGCCATGCCTTGTGTTTCTTATTCCAGGGCAAAATATTGATGCCCGTCATCCGGATTCCATCGAGCAGGGCTGCGGTAACCCGGGCCGGATCAGGACGGGGCAGGGCCTTATCGCTGATAACCAGATGGTCCATCAGGTGCTGCCGTCGGGACACCACCATCTGCCGGCGTGCATCCCAGTATATTTTTTCCACCTTTCTGATCTGATCTGCAAATCTTTTTTCGATTTCTTCCCGGCCAAGGGGGGCAGCCAGATAGATACGCGCATTCTGCTGATTTCCATCCAGGTCCGGTACCACCAGATACTCTTCCACGCCAAGGGGCTGGGGTTCGCTGAAAAAAGCCCCGCGCCCGTTGGCCAGCAGATAATGCCCGCTGTTTTCTTTGCGCTGCCGGGCAATCCTGTCCGGATAGGCATAGGCAAGCAACATGCCGGTTTTATTTAAAAAACCTGCCGCGGGCCTGATACCCATCCTTCTTTCCAGGTGATGGGCCCGCTGCAGGATTCGACGGCAGGCATTGACATCCACCTGCATTCCGGGCAGGCCTGAAAACCTGTTTTTCTCCACGGCTTGGAGCACCTCCAGCCTCAGGCGCAGATCCGCGTCCCGACTGCCGGGCCGGGTATGGATAGTATCGCGCTCTTCCAGCAGAACCGCCAGGTGACAGGCCAGAGAACCGGCCTTTATCTGCCGGCCCTTTAAAATCATATGGGCCAGCCGCGGGTGCATGCCCAGATCCGCCATCTTCCGGCCATGGGGCGTTACCTGCCCCTTTTCATCCAGAGCGCCAAGGCGCCCGAGCAGCTTTCGGGCCGTTGCAAAAGCAGGGGCCGGCGGCACATCGAGCCAAGCCAGAGAATCGGGCTTGTCAAGGCCCCAGGCCGCGAGCTCAAGGGCAATCGGACAAAGATCGGCCTCCATGATTTCAGGTGTATTATAGGGCAGCAGGCTGTTGTGGCTCTCCTTTGGCCACAGGCGATAGCACACCCCGGGCTCAAGCCGCCCGGCCCTGCCGCGGCGCTGATCGGCCGAGGCTCGGGACACGGGGATGGTTTTCAAACGGGTCATGGCACTGCGCACATCAAACCGCGGCACCCGCATCTGCCCGGCATCCACAACCACACGAATACCTTCGATGGTCAGGCTGGTTTCGGCAATGGACGTAGCCAGTACGACTTTGCGCATACCAGGCGGGCATGGGGCGATGGCCTGATCCTGGCCCCTGCGCGAAAGAGTGCCGAAAAGCGGTGCCAGAAGGATGTTCTCTCCCGGATCGTTTCCGGCAAGCAGATTATTCACCCGCCGGATCTCGGGGGCTCCGGGCAGAAAAACCAGAATACCGCCGGTCTCGCGGGACAGGGCACGCTTTACCGCCGCTGCTGTATTTTGCTCAAGGGTCCGGCCCGGAGATGGGGGCAGATACTCGGTATGCACCGGGTAACTGCGTCCTCCGGCCGTGATGACCTTCGCTTTGCCCAGCAGCCTTGCCACGGGACCGGTTGCCAGGGTGGCGGACATCACCAGTATCCGTAAATCCGTGCGCACCTCTTTCTGCACATCCAGACAGAGGGCCAGCCCCACATCGGCCTGCAGGTTTCGCTCGTGGAATTCGTCAAAGATGACAAGGCCTACCCCTTCCAGAAAGGGGTCCTGTTGCAGTCGCCGGGTGAGAATTCCTTCGGTAACCACCTCTATGCGCGTATCCGGGCCCACGTAGCTGTCCATGCGGACACGGTAGCCCACGGTCCGACCCACTGCCTGACCCAGCAGGTGTGCCATTCTCCGGGCCGCGGCCCGAGTGGCCAGGCGCCGGGGTTCCAGCATGATAATGCTTTTTCCCGCCAGCCACGACGCATTCAAAAGCGCCAGGGGAACACAGGTGGTCTTGCCTGCTCCGGGCGGCGCCTGCAGAACGGCATTGGTAACTGTTGCCAGGGTCTGACTGATTTCCGGCAATACCGGTTCAATAGGAAGTTTTTGCATATAACTTTTAAAACACAGTACCGGTCAAGATTCCAGTACTCCAACACGCCTGATTTACACCCTCCCTGGATAGCTCCCCCTGCCCAAAAATTTAAAAATGCTTTTACTTTATCGGTTGTCGAGAGTCGATCGACCCGGGAAGAAAAAAACAAGGACCAGGATCAATACCGGTAAAAACGACACGTAAAACAGGACCTCCCTGATGGAAAAAATATCCGCCAGTTTTCCCACCACGGGGGTCAAAATGCCGCCCAGCCCATAGGCAAACCCCATCATCAGGCTCGATACCATGGCTCTCCCTTTAGGGACCAGCTCCTGGGCCATGACCACTCCTAACGGCATTGCGGCCAGCAGAAAAAAACCTGCCAAAAAAACACCCGGATAGATCCATTTTCCGGTAAGATTCAAAAACAGAAAAAGAACCGGGGTCATCAGGGTAAAATTGACAATAAAGACCGGCTTATATCCGATTTTATCGCCGATATATCCGCCCAGAAGGCCGCTTACAGCGCCGGCCACTGTAAAAAGGGCCACCAGGGTACCGATGGATATCAGTGAATATCCCTGGCGGGCATAATATACCGGTAAGAATGTTAAAAAAGACTGGCTGATAAGGGCCCGCAGCACCATCACCAGCCAGATCAGAAATATGGGCTTCCAGACCGGCCCGATGGTCTCCCTGATGGAACCGATGAACCCGAGCTTCTTGAGGCCTTCTCCCTGGGGCATGGGAACCATCCGGTACAGAAAAAGCATGACAACAAGGCCGAGCATCATGGTCACCGGGGTTGCCTCAAGACCATAGGAGGCGACAAACCAGGTGATAAACAGCGGCCCCACGGCAAATGACAGGGTTCCGCCCATATTAAAAATCGACATGGCAACGCCCATATGATTACGGGCATACAACGTCACCATGCCGGCCACCGAGGGATGAAACATGGATGATCCGACAGCGCCCAGTGCCGTAAAGAGCAGCAGCATCCAGAAGCAGGGCGCAATGCCGGTTAAGGGGATAAAAACAATGGGCAGCAGCAACCCGCCCAGGATAAAAAACCGCGTCTGGTATCGATCGGCCAGGTATCCCACCGAGGGCTGGACAATAAAGGCCAGAAAGCGGCTTAGCCCTGCAATAAGACCGATCTGGGTCATTGTAAGCCCTAGTTTTTCCACAAACACGGGAAATAAGGGGCTGGTAAAGGAACTGTAAAAATCGCCGGTAAAATGGATCAGTGTAAGGGCCAGGATCACTCTTACATTGGCGGATTCAAAAATTTTCAATATGAAGTGACCTTGCTGGTTTTTACGGATTAAACTCAAGGCAAAAATGATAGGTCACGCGCAGGGGATAGTCAAGAATAAGATAGGGGGCAAAGTTCGGGGGCTCGATAGAAATTTATTATAATAAAATGTCGAACAGGGAATAATGAATGCCGGTACGTGTTCTCGGTTGACAGTTATCGGTTCACGGTTGAAAAAACTGTAACCTGTGAACCGATAACCGTGAACGATTACAGAATATGAGCCAGAAACTGCTGGCTTCGTTCCTCTTTGGGGTTGGTGAATATCTCCTCGGGCGGCCCATTTTCTATCCAGTTGCCTCCGTCCATTATGAACACCCTGGTGGATACATCGCGGGCAAAATGCATCTCGTGGGTCACGGCAATAATGGTCATCCCCTCTTCGGCGAGCCGCTCCATAACATCCACCACCTCGCCTACAAGCTCGGGGTCCAGGGCCGATGTGGGCTCATCAAACAGCATGATTTTGGGTTTCATGGCAAGGCTGCGGGCAATCGCCACGCGTTGCTGCTGGCCGCCCGAAAGGCGCGCCGGGTATTCATCGCGTTTATCGGAAAGGCCAACCCACTCAAGCAGTTCCTCTGCATAGGGGGTCGCCTCTTTTTTTGACTGGCCCAGCACCGTCACGGGCCCCTCGATTACATTTGCGATGGCGGTCATGTGGGGAAAGAGGTTAAAAGCCTGAAAACACATCCCTGTCTTTTTGCGGATATCGAGGATCTTGGCAGCGTGATCGCCGGACCTTTCCCCGGCCTTGATGGCAACACCATCCACCTCGATGGTCCCTGCGGTGGGCTCTTCCAAAAAATTGATACAACGCAACAGGGTACTTTTCCCCGATCCTGAAGGGCCCAGAATCGTTACGACCTCACCTGTATGCACATCCAGATCAATCCCGGCCAGCACGTGAAGATCCAGGCCAAAGACCTTGTGAAGATTTCTAATCTTAATCATAACTTTGGCATTGCTCATCCGTGTTCCCCCCTTTCTCCCCGGGCCATGTGTTTTTCGATCCTCTCCTGTACGGCCTGCAGGATGATGCACATCACCCAGTAAATCATCGCCACCAGGACCAGCATCTCCAGGGACTGAAAATATCGTCTACCGATTTTAATAGCCCGGAAGCTGAGCTCCCAGACGCCCATGAGAGAGACCAGTGACGAATCCTTGACCATGGCGATAAATTCATTGGAGACCGGCGGAATAATGACCTGCAGGGCCTGGGGAAAAATGACCCGGCGCATGGTCTGGGCGCCGGTCATACCTAACGCTTTGGCCGCCTCGGTCTGGCCGATCTTAATCGATTGAATTCCGGCCCGCATGATTTCGGTCATATAGGCCCCGTAGCACACGGCAAGCGCCAGGATACCGGCCGGTATGGCGGGCAGGGTGAGGTATTTCTGGATCCCGGTAAAGCCAAGATTCTGGAGCGCACCACCGATCTGGGGGAGCGCCAGGTACCACATGTAAACCTGTACCAGCAGCGGTGTACCCCGAATCAAAGACACATAAAGGGTCGCCATGCCGTTTAAGATCGGGTTGCGCGAAAGTCTTCCAAGGGCACCGAGGACTGAAAAGATACATGCCAGGATTATCGCAAAAACCGAGACCATCAGTGTGAACCCGAGCCCCGTAAGGATAAATCCCAGCCATTTGCCCATGAATTTAAAATTAAGCCCAAGCACTACGAGCCCGCCAATAAGCAGCGCCACCATAACCGCAAGGGATATTTTTAAATTTCTATCGAAGTGCCTGCGCCTGGCATCTATGCGCTTCATCACCTCAAGCGCTTCCGGGGGAATTCCTCCCTCCGCAACACTGTTGCGCTGGTTCATTTCGTCTCCAGACTGCATCCCGTTTACAGAATCATGGTTTGCATATTTTATCGGGCTGGCCAAGATTCTGTCCTGTGCTTAACGCTAAGCTTTGCCGGACAAACAACAAAAAGACAAATTCGCACCGGCCGACCGAAATATTTTTCAAATCAAATTCCGGTTTCCCGCAAAAGATAAAGCCACAGAGGGAAACCGGAGATCACATAAATACTATAACTCGGGAATGAGGTTCGTTCCGTAAAAGTGCATGGAGAGCTCCACCAGTTTTCCGTCTTTGTACATAGAAGAGAGGATCTTGTTCAGTTTTTTCAGAAAAGACTCACTATTAGGTCGGCTCTTGTCAAGGGCAACGCTCAGACGGTCATAAAAGACCGGCCCACCCAGCATCTTAAGGGGGCAACCGTCGCCGCAACCTGATTTTATGGCTTGAAAAACAGTCGCTTTGGCAGTGAGCACACCGTCAAGCCGGACACCATCGCCCAAGGCCAGATCTTCTATAGCGTTTGCATCTGTCGGATAAGTAGTGATTTTACCCGCTTTCCAATCCTGATACTTAACCTTGACGCCCACAAGCTCAAGATCTCTATGAAGATATCGGTCATAGGTGGTTTCGGTTGCTACACCGATATTTTTGCCGGCTAGATCCTTGAGGCTTTTGATGGTGGTGTTGCTCTTGTGAACAACAAACTGAGCGGGTGTGCTGTAGTACGGCATGGTGAAATAGAGTGCATTCATGCGTTCCTTGGTGGGGGTCATGGAGCCGATGGAGAGATCCCAGCGTTTACCCCACTTGCCGGCCGTGATAAGATCCCAGTCCACCGTTATAAATTTAACTTTTACACCCAGACGTTTACCCACTTCCTTGGCCACGCTGATATCAAAACCTTCCAGTTCGCCTTTGTCGTTGATAAAACTCTGGGGTGCATAATTAGCATCTGTGGAGACCTTCATTACCCCGGCCGCTATGATCTCATCCAGAACCGAGCCTGCAAAAGCACTGCCGGCACCAACGAACACAAAACTGACGATCAACAATCCCAAAAATAAGAATTTTTTCATTTAACATCTCCTTATGATAGAAAATTAATAAAAACTCCCGTTCACTTTTTTCGGTTCAACTATAATATATTAGGTGGCTTGAATTTACAACCACTAATTTATTTTTTTAAACACCATCGAAAGCAATCCGGAAAGTGTACAAAACTCTCTGAAAAATCAGTTAGCTGACGACCGGCTTCACTTGCCCCGGGCTGCCCTTGCAGTTGCTAAATATTGCCGGGTTTAAGGTATGCACACGCGATCACTAAATTGATTCTCCGGTTGGCTCTTTTCCCCTGGAAATGTAGGGAATTATGGTCTTTGTTCTCATAACACCCTTGATCTGTCGGATATGATCGGTGACAAACTGTCCGATTATCTCTGAATCCGAACTTAAAAAATTGCGTGTCAAAACGATTTTTACAATAATATCAATATCGCCCGGCACTGAATGGATTTCTACGACCTCGTCTAATGCAAACAGTTTATCTATGATACGGTCTTCGTCCTTGCCGGTCTCTACATTTATAAAAACAAACGCCTTGACGCCAAGCTGCATCTCGGGAAACTCAGATTTTTTTATCGTCGCCATCTTCTCTCGAAATTCCTCCATGTCTTTTGGGATCAGGTTGTCAATCAGTGAACTGAATTTTGACCCAGGATCTCCTTCCCACTGATGAAACGATATATACAGATAAAGATCCGCCACCGTCCGCCATGGAAAGGCTTTTGGTAACCGGCTTTTTTTAACAATTTCACCCAGCGGACGATATATGGTCTTATACCAGTTACGCGCCGCCGTATAAAAGGAAACGTCTTTTTCCGTTTTTTTCTGCAGATAAACCTGATGTTCCGAAATTTGTTTTACAAGATATTCATACTGTCCGATTTCCGTAAGCCTGATGGTATCCGGGAGGCCGGTCTTTTCACTGAACACGACCCTCTCACGATACAAAATATTCTGCAACGTATTTTTAGATGGCAGAAACTCGACAATCACGGCTTTAATATCAGGCCTTCCAAGCGCCTTGGCGGCCGATACGCGATGATTGCCGTCCACGACATAGTACTCGTCCTTGATCTTAAACACACTGATCGGCCCCAGGTTTTTACCCTGCAGCATGGCTTCCTTGACGTGAAGAAATTTTTCAGACGACAGGGTCTTTTTCAGGCGAAAACGGCTGTCAAAATCATGGTATCGCCCGACGCTGCCGACAATCTTGCCCAAAGGCACCCTCCGAACACCGATCTTGCGGTTGTCAAAGGCCTGTTCCTTTTGCTGGGCTTCCCGGAAACTTTTTACCTTGTCTTCTTCAGGGCTTTTTTTTATGGACCGTTTAATTTTTATTAAATAATTTCTCTCTTCAAAAAATTCGGTTTTTTCGATGTCAAACAAATAATAACCGCAGGTATTGATAACTTTCGTCTGGTTTTCAATGGTTATCCTGTACGCAGAATCATCAAAAGACTTATGAATATGCCCATGCAGAAAATAACGCGGGGAATACCGGTTGATCAGTTGTCGGAAACAGTTAAACCCCTTGTGGCACCGATCTTCAGCATCATGAATATGGCGCGGCGGTGCATGGGTAATAACAATATCAACGCCCTTATTCCACCATATGTTCCACTTGAGGCTTTTGATTATTTTTTTCATCTGACGCTCGGTATACTGGTTGGGGCCGCCATTATACCACCGGGATCCTTCAAGTCCTAATATTTTAACCCCGCCAAAGCGCTCCAGCCTGCCATGCATGTCAATACACCCCTCCGGGGGTTTTGAATCATACCGGATATCATGGTTACCCCGGACATAACACAAAGGCACCTGAAAGGCTGCGGCCAAAAAAGAGAGGTACTCCGGGGGCAAATCACCGCAGGATATAATCAGATCCGGGGTCGGGCGTTTATCAGGATCGACTTTGGGATAAAATGTTTTTTCAATGGTATCTGAAACCACCAGTATTTTCATTAAAACACCGCCATTGATCGATCCGCGCGCTTTGTGCGGCGGAGTAAAAAACTTGATAAAAAAATAGCATGGATGGAACAAAATGGCCATAAAAATCCGATGCATCTTTGGGATGAGTGGTATGATGAGGGACTTTTTCGTTACCAAACGTTACCACTTTAAATAAGTTACGTTTGGTTACACGTTGGCCTGCGATATTTGAAAATAAAAAGCTGCCTTTCAATCCCGGTACAGGTACAGTTTTCCTGTGCCGAAAACAGCCACAAGCCTCTTGAACGGCTGATTTTTTTAAAAAATCCCACTGGCACAGTTTTTGAATACCCCGTCACTGTGTGATCCATCTATTATTGTTTCTTGTGAAAACAAGTTTGACATGGCATTATTGTTTAACAATGCAGCCTGGAAACTGGCCGTAAAACAAAGCCCGGGCCTGGATTTTAAAGAAAATAACATAAAAACAGGAGTTAACCATGGTAAAACCCGATTATGATCTTGTAATTATCGGCGGGGGTCCTGCCGGAATGACCGCGGGCATTAATGCAGCCCGGGCCAGATTAAATGTAATTCTCATCGAAAAACTGGTGCCCGGTGGGCAGATTCTGGTAACCGACTGGATCGAAAACTACCCGGGCTTCCCCGAAGGCCTTACCGGCGCGGACCTGGTACAAAAAATACACCAGCAGGCGGAACGCTTCGGCTTAAAAATAGAAAACAGTGAAGTGACAGCCCTTGATTTGTCAAAGCCGGTTAAAAAAATCGCCCTCGGCGACAAAACAATTACAAGCCATGCACTTATCATTACCACCGGCGCTTCTCCCAGTAAACTCGGCGTTCCGGGAGAAGATAAATTTTACGGCAAGGGCCTGTCCACCTGTGCAACCTGTGACGGCCCCTTTTATAAAGACCGGACTGTGGCTGCAGTGGGCGGAGGCGATACTGCCGTCCAGGAAAGCCTGTACCTTACAAAATTTGCCAAAAAAGTATATTTGATTCACCGCCGCGACGAACTGCGGGCCACCGGTATTCTCCGGGAACGAGTCCTGGCCAACGATAAAATAGAAATTTTATGGGATACGGTGCTCACCGGTATCACCGGCTTTTTTAATGTCGAAAAAGTGGGCCTGAAAAATGTCAAAACCGGTGAAAAAAAAGACCTGGCCGTGGATGGCTGCTTCATGTGGGTCGGTATAAACCCCAATACGCGTTTTGTTAAAGATACCGTTCAAACCGATAAGGGTGGTTTTATCATCGCCGATGCAAAAATGGAAACGTCGGTACCCGGTGTTTATGCAGCCGGGGATGTCCGTAACACACCGCTTCGTCAAATTGCCACATCCGTGGGCGATGCCGCCATCGCAGCATTTTCAGCAGAACATTATATTTCCGGGATAAAAGAATAAACAGGGTGAATCTCAAACATCCGCGTCACTGATGATCATGGGATTAAGGGGGTATCAACGTGCCCCTGATCCCATGATCCCGGATATCCCATTTTCACCCATATGCCGCCGCTCTTCCTGATAAGTTGCCCCCACCTGGTAAAATCTTAAAAGCCAAGTCCCAAAGTTACCGCCTCTGTTGAAATACCTTGACACCTCCTTCCGGCATTGATATGTGTTGTCGCATTGGTAGCAACATCCCCTGAACCATTACGGTTAAGCCGCTGAGGGGCAAACGCACTAAACAAACAGCCGTCTATGCCCGGAGATTCATGATGAGCATCGTAAGACCGAAAATAACCGTTTTAAATTCGGAACAAATAGCCCAGGTTCACCAATACTCTCTCCAAATTCTCTCCACCACCGGCATCAAGGTGAGGGATAGCCAGACACGGAGCATGTTTTTAGAAGGTGGGTGTAAAATCAAGGACAGCCTGGTTTTAATACCACCGGAAATTATTGAATGGGCCATAACGGCGGCGCCGGCAACAATCGATGTTTATGACCGTAAAGAAAATTTTGTTTTTCAACTGGGTAACTGTTCCAAAAACCAGACCCGCTTTGGCATTGGCGTCACCAACCTTTATTACCAGGATGTGCTCACCGATACGGTGGAACCTTTTTCCAGAAAACATCTGCAAACTTCTGTACGGCTGGGAAATACGCTTCCTGATTTTGATATTGTATCTACCCCTGGAATAATTCAGGATCTTCCGGCAAACACGGCTGACCTGTACGCCGCACTTGAAATGGTGGCCAACACCGTCAAGCCGCTGGTTTTTCTCGTATCCGAACACCGGTTGTTTAATACCGTGCTTGATCTGATGGAACTGCTGGCCGGAGACCTCGGCAGCCACCCCTGCTTTATTCCCTATTTCAATCCCATCACCCCCCTGGTGCTGAACAGTGAAACTTCGGAGAAAATGACGGCATGCATCCAGCGCGGGATGCCTTTAATATACAGTAATTACGGGATGTCAGGTGCCACCACGCCCATAACACCGGCCGGCACCCTGGCGGTATTAAATGCTGAACTGCTGGCCGGGCTGGTGTTCAGCCAAATCGTAAAAAAAGGTACACCGGTCATTCTCGGCAGCCAGCCTGCCGGCTTTGACATGAAAAACATGCTGACCCTCTATACGCCCCATACCATACTGCTGAACCTGGCCTGCGCGGAAATGATGGCCCACTATAACCTGCCCCACGCAGGCACTTCGGGCAGCGGTACGGGCTGGGGGCCCGATCTGCCGGCCAGCGGAACCCAGTGGATGAACCATTTGACCGGTTGTATGGGCAATGTGGGAATGGCCCCCTTTGTGGGGGGGAACTTTGACTCTCTTGCCTTTTCTCCGACACTCGTGGTTTATGCCGATCTGATTATCCATCAGGCACGTCTTTTTTCACAGGGATTCCCCCTGGATGACGACTCGGTGGGCCTGACCGATATTTCAACCACAGGCCCAGGCGGCAATTACCTCCTGTCGGACCTGACCTGCAGGCTGTACCGCAAAATCGATTACAGCAATGAGATCTGGCCGGGCCTGAGCCTTGAAAACTGGCAGACGCAGGGATCGCCCAAAGCGGTTGACCTGTTGAAAACCTATACAAATCAGTTGATTGAAACCATGGTCGCCCCCGAAGATCACGGGCGTATCATGGATCTGGGGGAAGCGTTTATTTCCAAGCAGCATCCTTCATGACAAATCAAAAATAGTTTACATTTTGCTGTTTTGTACCCAGGCTGTAAAATTTAAAAACTGACCCTGAAAAAACAGCGTTTTTTCAAAAATGTATTCCGATAGATAAAGGATATCTTTTAAACAAATAAACGAATTCTTTTCAGAATCAGAGGAGGACTTATGAAAAAAATACTTGTACTCGGTGCCGGACTGGTTGCAAGGCCCCTTGTCAAATACCTGCTTAATCAGGGGACCATGAACGTTACCGTTGCAGATCAGGTCTTGGCAAAAGCTGAATCTCTTGTTTCAAATCATCCCTTAGGCACGGCCCTTGATCTGGATATAAACAACATCGCGCTTCTTAAAAAGACGGTTGCCCGGGCTGATATCGTCATCAGCCTGCTGCCCTGGATGTTTCACCCCAAAATCGCCGAACTCTGCCTTGAATACAAAAAGCATCTGGTAACCGCATCTTACGTCAAAGATGACATGCAGGCAATGGATTCACGGGCAAAACAAAACGGATTGATTTTTCTCAATGAAATCGGCGTAGATCCGGGCCTAGATCATATGTCTGCCATGCAAATTATTAACCGGACTAAAAATGCCGGGGGCAAAATTACCGGCTTTCGCTCCTACTGTGGCGGACTTCCGGCCTTGGAAAACAACAACAACCCATTGGGTTATAAATTCTCCTGGAGCCCGGAAGGGGCCATGCTCGCGGCAACCAATGACGGCCGGTATCTGGAAGACGACCGGATAATCGAGGTCCCGGGCAGCCGGCTGTTTGAGCATTACTGGCTTGTGGATATCCCGGGAGCCGGTGCCTTTGAAGCCTATGTTAACCGCGATGCAATCCCCTACAGGGAAATATACGGTATCCCGTCGGCCGCTAATATGTACCGGGGAACCCTGCGCAATATCGGTTATTGCGAAACCTGGGATTTTTTCAAAAAACTGGGCCTGCTCAATCGTAAAATGAAGTTTAATTTTTCCGAAATCACCCCCCGTCAGGTCATCGCCAATATCATTAACAGCAATGGACCTGACCTGAAAAAAGAGGTGGCCGCCTATCTTAAAATTCCCGAATTTGCCCTGACAATCAAAAAACTTGACTGGCTCGGCCTTTTTAACGATGAAAAACTCGATATCGGTACCTGCAGTGTATTTGACATGTTTGCCCATACCCTGCTGAACAAGCTGACCTACCATAAAGGTGAAAAAGACCTGTTGATTCAGCATCATGAATTTACGGCTGAGTATCCGGACCATAAAAAAGAAATAATCACATCGACCCTGATCGATACCGGTATCCCGGGTGGCGATACGTCCATGTCCCGCACGGTGGGCCTGCCCGTAGCCATCGCCACGAAATTGCTTGCAGAAGGAAAAATCGACCTGTCCGGCGTTCATATCCCGGTGCTGCCGGAAATTTACGAGCCGGTACTGGCCGAGCTGAAAACCCTGAATATCGCTTTCACGGAACGAAAAACCACTCTGACCGATCCTATAAATACCTGATCCGGACAAATTGTGCTAAAATCAATACAGTTAAACCCTTTCTAAGGGGGAGATACCGCAATGAAAAAATTGCTGATTCGGGCCGAAGATAAAAATATCTGGGAACGCCGGGCACCCATCGTTCCCGCCGACCTTCAGGAAATCATCCAGCAGACCCGGGCCACGGCCTTTGTTGAACAATCGGGAAAACGCTTTTTCAAAGCCCGTGAATATGAAGCCGCCGGTGCCGCGTCCTGCCAAGGCATGAATTCGGGAGATATTATTTTCGGTGTAAAGGAGATCCCCGAGGAAAAAATCCTTGCCGGCAAGACCTATCTCTTTTTTTCGCACACCATAAAGGGCCAGGCATCGGGAATGCCGCTTTTACAAAAAATTATTTCCAGCGGATCGACCCTTATTGACTATGAAAAAATAATCGACGACCAAAACCGTCGCCTTATTTATTTCGGCCGATATGCCGGCGATGCCGGCACCATCGATATCCTCTCCCTTATGGGCGAGTACTGGGAACACCACGGCCTTGACACCCCTTTTCGTGAGTGTCGCAGGGCCCATCAATACGCCTCCGTGGAAGATGCCCGCACCCATTTAAAAAAAATCGGTGACCTTATCAGAACCAAAGGATTACCCGAGGCTTTAAGCCCTATGGTCATCGGCATCATGGGATATGGAAATGTATCGGGCGGTGCCCAGCAGATCCTTGATTGTCTGCCAGCCGCAAAAATCGAACCGGACGCATTAAAATTCCTTACAAAAAAAGGCAAAATCAACAATAAAACCCTATATATTACTATTTTCAAGGAAAAAGACCTTGTCTGCCGCAAAGACAATACCCCTTTTGATCTGAATGACTACTATCAGCGGCCGGAAAAATACAAAAGCCGCTTTGACGAATTTTTACCCTATCTTTCCATCCTGATCAACGCGGTTTACTGGGAAAACAGGTGCCCAAGATTTGTCACATGGGACGGACTTAAAAAACTTTTCTTAGAAACTAAGCACCCCAGGCTCTGCGGTATTGCCGATATCAGCTGTGATATCAACGGCGCTGTAGAATGTACGGTAAAGGCCACCGAAACCCAGATGCCGGCCTATCTCTGCGATCCGATCACTCGCACCACCACTGATGGCCACAAAGGAGATGGTATCGTCCTGCTGGCCGTGGACAATCTTCCCTGTGAACTGCCCAATGATTCATCCATATTTTTCAGCAACCAGCTCAAACCCTTTGTGCCCAACTTAATAACGGCTGATTATCACACATCCCTTGAAACTTCCGGGCTCTGCCCGGAAATTAACAAAGCAGTGATTGTGTATAACGGCAAATTGACCCCGGATTATGCGTATTTAAAAAAGTACCTGTAAGAAATGAACAAAAAAGTATTCTTTATAATTGAAAAGCCTGTTTGGCGGGCAATGCCCACCCTGCGACAATTAAATAATGAAAAACAAGGGGGTGTAGGGGAGCGCTTGTGTTTGCCCGAGCTATCAATTTTTATTATTCAATATTTAATTTATTTCCGGCTTGTCCGGGTTAGGTAGCTATTTTATGAAAAGAAATTTGCATGCGGGAAAAAATTTAAATGGAGGATTGAGCCTCAATATCCTTACCGATGACGAACTCGACGAAATCCATCTGGCAACCCTGGAACTACTTGAAACAACAGGAATTTTTATCGAAGATAGCAATGCGCTGGATTGTTTTGCCGACAACGGTGCGCTGGTGGACCGGGACAGTAAAATTGTAAAAATCCCCCCATACATAGTGGAAGATGCCATTCGCTCGGCCCCTTCCAAGGTGATTTTATATGGCAGAGATCCCAAACACGATATTGTGCTGGAAAGCAACAGGGTCCATTTTACCAATTTCAGCGAAGGGGTGATGATAAACGATCCTTATACCGGTGAAAACCGATCCCCCATGAAAAAGGACCTTATCGACAGCGCCCGTGTTATCGATTACCTGGATGAAATCGATTTTTGCGAAAAAGCCTTGGGTGCCCATGATGTCCACCAGGACAGTGTGCCGCTGCACAACGCAGAAGTGTATCTGACCCACACTAGCAAGCATTGCGCATTTGGCCCGGGCAATGGAAAATTGCTCAATAAAATATTAGAAATGGCCGCGGCCATTGCAGGAGGGATGAAAAATCTTAAAAAAAGACCCCTGGTTTCCTTTACCACCTGTCCGGTGAGCCCTTTGCAATTAATCCGGGACTGTTGCGAAATTATTATGGAATCGGCCAAAAACAACGTGGTATGTAACATCCTGTCCATGGCCATGGCCGGAGGAACCGCACCGGTAACCCTGGCCGGAGCACTGGTCACCCATAATGCCGAAATATTGGGTGGACTCACCCTTTCCCAGTTAACCCGGAAAGGGGCCCCGGTCATTTACGGCAGTTCCACCACTGCCATGGACCTGAAACTGGCCGCTGCCTCCGTGGGAACACCGGAATGCGCCCTGATAAGCGGGGCTGTGGCGCGTCTGGCCCGTTATTACGCACTGCCGAGCTATGTTGCCGGTGGATAGGGCGACGGGAAAATATCCGACACTCAGATGGGCCATGAAAAAACCCTCACCGGACTGATACCCGCATTGGCAGGTGCCAATATGATTTACGGTCTGGGAATGGTTGAAAGCGGCATAACATTTGATTTTGGTCAGCTGGTTTTAGATTGCGAGTTTGCCCGGATGATCAAACACACGATCCAAGGTATTCCGGTCAATGACGATACCATTGCCCTGGATGTAATTAAGGAGGTGGGTCCCGCCGGTGAATTTCTCACCCACGAACATACCTTTAAGACAATGCGAAGTCAGTCCACACCGGAACTGATCGATCGCAAATCCAGGGAGGTCTGGGAAAAT
>Ga0307991_1001608_pt1 | contig 15678 bp, 14 predicted proteins | sample EllFjometagen131_FD_203146 | JGI IMG/M metagenome (GOLD analysis project Ga0307991, IMG submission 203146) | Marine microbial communities from Ellis Fjord, Antarctic Ocean - #131 | ecosystem: Environmental > Aquatic > Marine > Unclassified | place: Southern Ocean | collected 2014-10-08
GATGTTCGAGGCAGGCAGGGCATAAATAGCGATTTATTTCCCATAATTTCTGCTTTCTTTCATCTTCAAAATCTCCAGAGGAATGATACTCGATCCTATCACCGCAACAGAAACAGATTTCAGGGAAGATAAGATCAAAAATGGCTTTCAGGAACATAGCGTGCGAAATCTCTAATTCTGATCTATAGTCTGAGTTTCATCCTTTTCATTCTCAGCCATATGATCAAGCTCTTTTCGGAGTTTCTTTTGATAATAAAACCCCACAGCCAGATAGAAGACAAGAATGGCAACTGCCAGCCATTTAATAAATTCCATTGGAATCCAGAAATTATAAATGAGGAAAGAGATGATTATCAATATCACTAGTGGCATACGGGCTTTCAATTTTTCCTTACGGATTTCATAAATGACCTGTTTTTGTTTTTCATTCATTATTTAAATACCCTTTTGTAGATAAATTCTACATTTTTAAGATAACGGTCATAGCTGAAGATATCTTCAATTTCTTTTTCGCTTAGATATTCTCTGATCTTGTCATCAGCTTTCACAAGATCAATAAATTGTTCACCGGTTTTCCAGCTTTGCATGGCATTTTTTTGTACCAGAGCATAAGAATCTTCACGTGATATACCAGTTTTTGCCAGTTCCAACAGCAGAACCTGAGAAAATACCAGTCCATTTGTAAGCTCCAGATTCTTTATCATATTTTCCGGGTAAACAAGCAGATTTTCGATCAGCGTGATCATTTTATTGAGCATATAATTAACCATTATTGTGGCATCAGGTAAAATAATGCGTTCCACGGAAGAATGACTGATATCACGTTCATGCCAGAGTGTGTTATTTTCCATAGCCGTGTGGGCATAGGAACGCAATAACCGTGACATACCGGTCATTTGCTCTGTTGTGATAGGATTTCTTTTGTGCGGCATTGCCGAAGAACCTTTTTGTCCGCTGCTGAAATTTTCTTCCACTTCTCTCACTTCAGTTCGCTGTAAGTGCCTGATCTCAACGGATATTTTCTCTATTGTGGAACCTATCGCTGCCAGAACATAAAGGAATTCAGCAATTCTATCCCGCTGGATCACTTGAGTGGAAACATTAACGGGTTTCAGGTCAAGATATTCGCAGGTAAGCACTTCAATTTCAGGAGAGAGATGGGCATAATTTCCCACAGCACCGGAAATCTGACCTACTGATATACTTTCTATGGCGGTTTCCAGACGACGCAGGTTACGCTGCATTTCATCATACCAGAGGGCAAATTTGAGACCGAACGAGGTGGGTTCAGCATGAATACCATGTGACCTGCCAATGCAAAGTGTGTTTTGATATTCTTCTGCTCTCAATTTCAGCTCTTCTGAAAGCTTCATCAAGTCACGCTCAATGATGCCGCCAGCTTGAAGCAATTGCAAAGATGTGGCAGTATCAAGCACATCAGAAGAGGTCATGCCATAATGTATCCAGCGCGAAGATGGTCCCACATATTCCGCCACGCATGTAAGGAAAGCGATCACATCATGCTTGGTAACTTTTTCTATTTCATCAATACGCTCCACGTTAAAATCTGCATTTTCCAGGATATTTTCCAGGTCTTCATCGGGGATTATTCCAGTTTCATTCATCGCACGGCAGGCAGCCAGTTCCACATCCAGCATACATTGATATCGATTTTTCAATTCCCATATCCTGCTCATTTCCGGTCGTGAATAGCGATCTATCATAATTTACTCCTGTTCATTACTGATAAATTTATCTATTTCTATCATTATTGATAATTTATTTTGATAATATATCTCAATTGCTTCAGGGTGCAAAGAGAATTCTCGCTTAATTTTCACTTCTATCTGACTATCTTTTAATATTACATCTTCCAATTGCATTTTTCTATTGAATTTCATAATCTGATCAGCAGTTTCATACTTGCGGGTTCTGGCGATTTCCACCAAGTCCTCTTTTATCCCCTGTTCATCAAAAAATCCGTTCTTGAAAACATTTAATCCGGCAATCATAGTTTTAATCTCAGCTAATTGCATAGGGTCTTCTATAGAGGGAATATTAATATACACACTATCTGCAACTTTCAAACTGGCAAAAGGCTGGGGTGAAAATCCAAAAAGCCCTGTGTCATATAAAGTCATCTTAAGCTCAGTGGAATCTTTAATTATTGTTACATCTTTGATCAGATTAAATTCTGCAATATATAGCGTGATGATACCATCAATTCTGAAATCCTGCCAAAGCTCAATTTCTGAGAAAAGCTTCTGCTCATTAGTATCTAAATTTATTATGGAACAACTGCAAAAAAGGAGTAATAATATACTCAGAAATATTATTGACTTGTAACGCATTTCCTGTCCGGTTTATGCAATAGAATGCCAGCCAGACCTGCCAGGATCATAAAGAAGCTTAATATTTGCCCCATAGTGGTTATTCCCCAGATGTATCCAAGCTGTTCATCAGGAATCCTGATAAATTCAATGAGAAAACGGAAAACTCCATATCCCAGCAGCCAACTCCAGAAAACCAGTCCATTTCTACGGGATTTCACCAATATGGTTTGAGTAATAATAATGAGGATCACACCTTCGGAGAGCATTTCATAAAGCTGAGTGGGATGCCGAGGCTTATCACCACCTCCAGGAAAGATAATTCCCCAGGGCAGGTCAGTAACCTTGCCATATAATTCACCATTTATGAAATTTCCCAGTCTGCCCAGACCAAGTCCGATAGTACCTATGGGAGCAGTAGCATCTGCTACCTGCCAAAAACTTACAGCATGCTTTTTGCAAAATCTCCAGCCCACAAAGATAACACCTAAAGCTCCTCCATGGAAGCTCATACCACCTTCCCAGACAGCTAATAGCTTAAGAGGGTTCTCCAGATAAAATCCTAGATTATAAAATAAAATATAACCCAGTCTACCGCCAATGATCACTCCGAGACATAGATTAAAAATGAATGTTTCGTAATCTTCTGATTTAAGGTCTATATTTCTATATTTTAAATTCTTTTTAAGTAGTATATATCCTAACACAAAGCTGAGTAGATATAATAAACCGTACCAGCGGATTTGCACCAGCCCTAAATCTGCTATCACTGGATTGATATTATGTATCATGCAGTTTATTTACCAAGTTCTTTCAATCGGTCATATACTTTATTAGCAGCATCTTCAGCAGCTAATCCTTCCAGTTTTTCCACTTCTTTTTCCAGTTTGGGCGAGAATATCTTCACAACCTGAGTGGGAGAACCATTTAAGCCAATCTCTTTTTCATCTAATCCCAGATCATCGGCATTCCAAATAGTAAGTTCTGTCTTTTTAGCCTGTCGTTTCCCGCGTAAGGATGGTAATCGGGGAGTATTAAGGTCTTTTACAACTGAAAGCACTGCCGGCAAAGGTGATTTAACCACATCGAAACCCTCTTCCATTAATCTGTGAGTAGTTACGCTTTCTTCAGAAATCTCTTTAATTTCTTTCACAAAGCATACCTGAGGTAGATCAAGGAAAGCAGCCACTCCAGGACCTACCTGTCCCGTGTCACCATCAATTGCCTGCTGACCAAAAAAGATCAGATCAAATTCACCAATTTTCTTTATTGCTTCTGAAAGTGTGTGTGAAGTAGCCCAGCTATCTGCACCGGCAAACTTACGATCACTAAGAAGAATGATCTCATCCACGCCTAATGCCACAGCATCCCTTAATGCCTTTTCCACCTGGGGAGGACCCATACTGAGAGCAGTTACTTTTCCGCCAAACTTCTCCTTGATCCTCACTGCTTCTTCGATAGCATAAAGATCAAATGGGTTGATTATACTTTCCACACCTTCTCTTATCAAGGTATTGGTTTCTGGATCTATCTTGATCTCAGTAGTATCAGGTACCTGCTTTATACAAACTATACTATTCATTACTTAACTCCTGTGATAAAATTCTCTGACCTTGCTGATCACATAATCCTGCTGCTTTTTGCTCAGCTCAGAATAAATAGGCAGAGAGATCACATGCTCCGTGATGGCTTCACTCACTGGAAAATCACCTTCCTTATGGTTAAGATAAGCAAAGCATTCCTGCAAATGCAATGATTTGGGATAATATATATTACAACCCACATCATTCTTACGCAGAAATTCCAAAAGCTCATCTCGTCGTTCTGCTTTAAGAGTGAACTGATTGAAAATAGATTCAGCATCTGGATGAATGTAAGGCAGCTCAATGCCTTTTATATCAGCCATATTCTCATAATAATATTGAGCATTTTCCTGACGCTGTTTTGTCCATTTATCAAGATAAGGAAGTTTCACAAGTAATACTGCTGCCTGCAAAGTATCCAGTCTGCTATTTAATCCCACCCATTTATGGATGTATTTCGGATGCTCACCATGAGTTCGCAGCATAGTAATTATTTCTGCCAGTTCATCATCATCAGTAATACACATACCAGAATCACCCATAGCTCCCAGATTCTTGCTGGGGAAAAATGAAAGCGTGGCAATATCACCAAAATAACCAGCAGCCTTACCCTGAAATTTTGCCCCGATCGCCTGGGCAGTATCTTCTATTATCTTCAAATCATATTTATCTGCTATCTGCCTGATCTTATCCATTTCACAAGTTTGACCAAAGAGATGTACGGGTATAATTGCCCGGGTCTTCTCAGTGATCGCAGTTTCAATCTTATCTGGGTCAATATTAAAAGTCCTGGGATCAATATCCACAAATACGGGCTTTCCATCAACCCGGTGGATAGAGCCAGCAGTGGCAAAAAAGGTAAATGGAGTAGTAATTACTTCATCTTCTGGTTGAATATCAATTGCCTTAAGTGCCAGCACCAGAGCATCAGTACCAGATGCACAGCCAATTGCTCTCTTTGCCTTACAATACTTAGCCACTTCAGCTTCAATCTCAGCAACTTCTGGTCCTAATATATATCTATGACTGGAAAAAACCTTTTCTATGGCTGTTCTTATCTCATCCAGGATATCATCATATTGAGCTTTTAAGTCTAAAAGAGGAACTTTCATCTTTCACCTGCTTATTTCTCAAAATAATCTATAATTCTGGTTAATATATTTTTGAGATCATGCTTAGGCTCATAATCAATCAGGTTCTTGATCTTGGTAAGGTCTGGAACTCTGCGTCTCATATCCTCAAAGCCTTCTTCATAGGCATCTTCATAGTTAATATACTCTATTTTGGATTTACTGTGGGTCATTTCTTTGATCATGTGTGCCAGTTCTTCTATTGATATACTTTCATCATTACCAATATTATAGATCTCACCCTCAGCTTCCTTGGTATCCATCAAAATGATCATCCCGTCTGTAACGTCATCCACATCGCAGAAACATCTACTTTGCTTGCCATCACCAAATATTGTGATCGGGTGATTAAGAAGAGCGCTTTTTACAAACTTGGGTATCACCATGCCATATTGACCAGTCTGTCTGGGTCCCACGGTATTAAAGCAGCGAACTATCACAATCGGCAGTCTTTTTTCACGAAAATATGCCAAAGCCAGAAATTCATCAATTGCTTTGGATGAAGAATAGCTCCATCTTGATATATGAGTAGAACCTAAAAAACGGTCAGAATCTTCTTTAAAAGGTATCTGATCGCTCTTTCCATAGATCTCTGAAGTGGAAGTAATCAATAATTTTCGCTTATATTCATTAGCAAATTCCAATACATTGTCTGTACCTGTGATATTCACTTTCAATGACTGAAGCGGATTATCGATGATATACTTCACTCCCACTGCTGCTGCCAAGTGATAAATTTGATCATTTTCTTCGATCATTTTTTTTAATACTTTCCGGTTTAAGATAGTGTCAATTGTGTATGAAAAACGTGGATTCTTCAAAAATGGTTTAATATTTGAAAACTTACCTGTTGATAAATTATCAATGACTGATACTTTATGTCCTTTCTTTAATAGCTTTTCCACCAGATGTGAACCGATAAAACCAGACCCGCCGGTTATTAATATCTTCATATTTTCTCCTGATAAGATTAATTTGTATATATATTGACTATGGCAATTATTACTGTTGCCAGTTGTGCCATAATGCTCAATGCTTCTTTAGATATCTCCCATAATTCGTTTACACTTTTTTCTGGTATAAATATTTTATCTCCCTGCTCAATAATATGCTCTTTATCTTTCTTCATCCAGGCACCTGATTCTGCTAGTATTAAACAGATTTTACTTTTCTTAGCCCGATTTGTATATCCTCCAGCTAAAGCAATATAATATTCATAATTTTTACCACTTTCCCACTTATAAGCCCCCGGAGAAAGTACAGCACCGCTCACTTCCACAGTCGTAAATGCCTCAGGTATATAGATATAATCATTGTCCTGGAGATATATAGCCTCGCACTTACCTTCTGATTGCCATTGCTGGGTAAAATCTACTATGATCTTTCCGGTCAGTTCACGGTTCTTAAATTTTAAGTATTCTATCTCCATCCAGTCAAGTTCAAGTAAACTTCTATACATAATTCGTTCATATTCCGGATCATAACTAATTGTCGTGACACGTCTCTGCAGATAAGCATATTTAAGGCTACCAATATGGTTAGATCCACCGGCTTTTTTTAATATCTCATATAACGTGGTTTTGCCAGGTTCTACGGCATATTCTCCAGGATAAACTGCATTTCCTGCTACTTTAACGCTAAATTTGCTATCATAGTCTTTCATGCTGCAAATATATATCCTGTCCCCACTTTGCAGCAACATGTTTTCTCTGCTACTTTCATCTGCTAATATCACCGCTGGTGAAAATATATATTCGGTGATTTCTCCCGTATTATAATCTATCCGTACCAGACTGGCACTATCCTGCCTTGCAGATTCATTGATACCCAATGCTAATGCGATCAGATTTGTAATCCTGTCTCCTGGTGCCATCTCATAATCACCTTCTGCATTTACCGCTCCAAAGATGCCCAGGTTTTTCGTAGCAACAGGCACATAGATCAGGTCTTCATCTTTTAATTGAGGATTATTTGTCAGGTCTCCTAAAGTAAAATATTCCTCCAGATCGATATTGATAACTTCACCTTTTCTGCGCAGTTCAATATGACGCAAAGAATGTTCTTTCTCCACTTCAAATTCAATTTCCTTTTCTGCAAGCTTCTGTGGCATTTCAAGTGAAGTCATTTCAATATTATTTTCCTTGGCTAATTGAATTGCTTCTGATAAACGGCTACCTACTTCCAGAGTATATACTCCCGGATTTTCTACAGCACCCACAATAGATACCTTGATCATCATTTTTGCGGAGAAGTCGGTAGGAAGCTGTGCACTTAAACTTAATATTATCAATAGTATTAATATGATAATGCCTTTCTTTTTCATAATTTACCTGTTTATGTCCTTTATGGCAGATATTTTTACTTAGTCGTCAACCTTTTGCTGACAACCACCTGTCACGTGAGTATAACTGCCAATCAATATCTTTTTTTTCACCTTCTGTTTAACATCGTTCTGATGCCAAAATTACAAGGAATAAAACTATTAACCCCTTATCTTGTCAAACACTTTAAAACTAATCTTTTACAGAATTTCTTCTTAACAGTTTGTTAGACTATTTTATTTCTCTTTACTCAGCTAAAAAAACTCACTATCTTAGTCGCAACATCCAGCACATTTTCCTTACTTTTACTCAAATCAAAAATTATCTTCAGATCATGAATCGTCTCAAACCTAACGGGATAATTCACTTTGCTTATCAACCTGGTAAGTAGCTCTCTCCCGGGCAGATTATTAGCAGGAAATTCCAGCTCAATTCTGTTATTTTTTATTTTACACTTCTTCAAGCGGGTCTGTGATACCTTCCAGCGAAGAAAATAAAAATCCAATGCTCTTTGCACTACTTCAGGTACTTCACCAAACCTATCCCTCAATTCACCTGGTAATTCCTCGAATTCTTCTTTGGAATCGAAAGTATTTATTCTCCGGTAAATATCCAGACGCACCTGCTCATCTTCGATATACTCACTGGGTAAATAAAAATCTTCTGAAACAGAGATATCCTGTTTTTCTTCCACTTCCTCTTCTTCCCACTCTATCTTACCCTTGCCCTTTGAAATGCTTTCCACGGCATTTTCCAGTAATCTGTTATAATAATTAAATCCTATGGAATTGATCGCTCCGCTCTGCTTGGTACCCAGCATTGCTCCGGCTCCCCGAATCTCCAGATCCTTCATTGCTATCTGATAACCGCTTCCTAAGGATTCATATTCAGTGAGTGTTTCCAACCGTTTCCTGGCTATATCTGTCATCCTGGTAGGAATGATAAGATAGGCATAAGCCCGTCTATTGCTTCTTCCCACTCTTCCCCTGATCTGATATAGCTGTGCCAGACCAAAGGTATCTGCCCGATTTACTATCATGGTATTGGCATTAGGGATATCAAGCCCGGATTCAATGATCGTGGATGCCAGCAGTACATCAAATTTATGCTCCGAAAAATCAAGCATGATTGATTCAAGCTGCTTTTCCGGCATCTGACCATGACCTATCCCAAAACTGATATGAGGTAATAAATATCTTAGTTTCTCTGCCATACTGTCAATTGTCTGAACTCGGTTATGGACAAAAAATACCTGACCACCACGATCAATTTCTCGATTTATGGCATCCTTGATCACTTCCTCATCAAAGGGAACTACTACTGTCCGAATGGGCAGCCTTGCTTTAGGCGAGGTGAGGATCAATGACATCTCTTTCAGCTTGCTGAGTGACATGCTCAAGGTGCGCGGGATTGGTGTAGCACTCATATAAAGCGTATCCACATTGGATTTTAACTGACGCAGCTTATCCTTATGCCGCACGCCAAATCTGTGCTCTTCATCAATAATAAGAAGCCCCAGTTTTTTGAATCTGATATCCTTGGAAAGCAGCCTGTGAGTCCCGATCACGATATCTATTTTACCCTCAGACATATCCACCAGATCCTTGCCTATCATGGCTTTACTGCGAAATCTGCTTAGCATGGCTATCCGCATGGGATACTGAGCCAGCCTTTCCTTGAAAGTATTATAATGCTGCTCTACTAACAAAGTTGTAGGTGCCAGAATTGCCACCTGATAACCGCTCATCACTGCCTTGAAAGCCGCTCGTATCGCCACTTCCGTCTTGCCATATCCCACATCTCCACATAAAAGACGCTCCATGGGTCTATCTTTTTCCATATCTCGCTTGATCTCATTGGTGGATCGCAATTGATCTGGAGTGATCTCATAGATAAATGAATCCTCCAACTCCTGCTGCCACAAGCTATCTGCATCAAAGCTGATACCCCTGCGTACCTGCCGTTCTGCATAGAGTTTGATCAAATCTTCTGCCAGTATCTCGATCTGTTTCTTTGCCCGTTTCTTTGCCAGCTCCCACATCTTGCCACCCAGTTTATGGATAGTAGGTGAGGAACCCTCTTCCCCTACAAACTTGGATACGCGATTCAATTGAAAAGTTGGCACATATACCACATCATTTTCTGCATACCCGATCGTCAGACAATCAATTGTCGATCCCCCTGAAGGCATCTTGCGCAATCCTTTATAAATCCCCACTCCATAATCAATATGGACTATATAATCCCCTGGCTTTAGCGCTTCATAATCCACCAAAGCCTGCTCGCGATTAAATCTGGCACTCCTGGTACGCTGACGGTAACGCGCAAATATCTCATGATCAGTATATATCGCCAGCCTGGCATCTGGCAGAATAAATCCCTTCTGAAATACACCTATCTGAAAATGAAGTTTACCTTCCAGATTATCCAATAGATCACTCATCCGCTTACTTTGGCTTTTATTATCACTTTGGATTATTATCCGGTAACCTTCTTCAAGTTTCTCTGATAATTCCTGCTCCAGACTCTCCAAATTTCCCTGCTGGCTTACCTGGCTGGATACGGGCACTTCCACCTGGATATTTATCCGCTTGAATTCCTGATAGCTGTTACTCAAAAAATAATGCGAAAATCGCTGAAATAATCGCTGAATATAACTTTTGCTGTAGAATAAATTCTCCGGCTCCGGTAATTCATCCTGATGTCTTTTTTCCCGTGCCTTCAAATATGCCTGCTGTGTTTCATCCTGAATTTCACGATATGTAGCACTGAAAAACTGATATTCATCCCAGAAAAATATGGTTGATTCCTCAGAAAAATAATCAGCAAATCCGCTTGTCTTCTTTAATAATAAACTGATATCCTGCTCAATTCCTTCATAAAATCCCTTCTCATGAATTCGCTCCCAAAGCCTGTCACTGGCACTAATATCATGAAGTGAAAATTCCCTTGAAGGGATAAGCGTTACCTCTTCTATTTCCTTACCAATTGAGCGCTGGCTGCTAATACTGAAATATCGCATGGATTCTATCTCATTTCCAAAGTATTCTATTCTCACAGGATTAAGTTGATTAGGACTGAATATATCAATGATACCCCCACGTCGGGCTAATTGCCCCACTTTGGTCACCTGGAATTCATTTTTGTAACCCATTCCTACCAGTTCGGAAATCAAGTGATCAGGATTTTTGGTCTCCAGCATCTTTAAATTTATCACATAACGTGAAAATACTTCTGCCGGCACGATCTTACGCAATAAAGACCGGATTGATACAGTATAAATTGCTGGAGCAGCAGTGAACGCTCTGCTTAAGGTGCGGATCCGCTCAGCTCTGATCGCGTAGTGAGGAGAACGCTGCTCATAGGCAAGTGTCTCATAATCCGGCAGCATATACACATTCTCTTTACCAGTGAGTAATTGCAGATCATCCATAAAATCTTCTGCCAGTTTATCATCGGCGCACACTAATATGATATTTTTACCTGTCTCAAAATATGCTCTGCTAAGTAGCAGTGCCTTCACTGTCCTATTCAGATGATGAAACAAATTGCCACGTACATCTTCCTGCAAGATACTCCCAAAATTCCTAAAAAAGGCTGATTTATCCAAATCATGCCTGATCAGATCATAATATTGCATTAACTTCTCCCAATTTTTGATTAAACACCAGTAGCCGGAAAATCTCCCTGACGGGGACTCACCGGTAACTGTTTACAAAAACTTCTTAACCCTTCATTTGTGTCAACCTTACTTAGTTATATGTGCACCGCCGGGTATTTCCAGGTGGGGTGCAGATGACGACTACTGTCAGCCAATCCCAATCCCCTGTCGCCAGAAGTCTTGTCCTGAGTACAGTCCAAAACTCCTGTTTATTTGGGTGGAAAATTTGTTTCTTTACATTTTTAGCGGTGTTTGAGTTCTTAGTGGTTGAGAATATATTTAAGAGGAAATTAGCATGGCAGAAAAGCACGATATCAGAATAAAGGAATTTAAAAATCGCAAGGCAGCACATAATTATTTTTTTGTGCAGGAGATCGAAGTGGGCATAGTACTGGTGGGAACAGAGATCAAATCTTTGCGGGAAGGAAAGCTGAGTTTCAAGGATTGCTATGCTGCAATTGATGATGGGGAGGTGTGGCTTCATAATCTGCACATCAGTCCCTATTCACATGGTGGGTACGTTAATCATGATCCTGAACGCAAGCGTAAGCTGCTGCTAAACCGTAAAGAGATTAATAAACTACGCACAAAAATAGATGAACTGGGGATGACCCTGATACCTAAGGATCTATATATAAATGGCCGAGGCAAGGTAAAACTTACAATTTGTCTGGCAAAAGGAAAACGACTCTACGATAAGCGGGAAGTGCTGCAGGAAAAGACTATTAAGCGTGAAAATGAACGCACCATGAAGAATCTTAGACTCTGACGCATCCCCTAATCAATATTTATCTCATATAGATCATCCAGATATAGGATGGTATTTGAATTCCCATAATAATAATTTGTGCTATCCTGCATAACAACCCTAAAAGTGTAATAAAAAATATCCTCAGGTTCTTCAGCTATTTCCAGAGAATACTGCAAGCGCTTATAGATTGAATCACCCGGACTAAGATTTTCAGTTTCAGAAATCGTAATTGGAATATCCTGATAACTTTTTGTGTAATATGCAGTTAAAACTTCTTGCTCACTGTTATTATAAATTCTCACACAGGCATAATTGGGATCACAGTATACTTTGGTAGTTTCACCGCCTTTGATCGTGATCACAGTGCCGGGGACAGTTGTTTGCTGTTCTTCATTATAAATGGCAAAAGTTTCACCGGCAATTTCCAGAATATAGGTTTTTGAAGGGGTATTTACAAAGTCAGAACCAGCATCAATACTTATGGATTTAGAATTTGGATGAGTGACATCTGAGCTGCCTTCAATTGTGTAATCATTATTTTTGATATTGAAATAAATCTCATGTCCAGTACGATTAACTACCTTTAACTTTCCATCACTGGAACAGGCAAACAGCAGAATTGAGATTAGCAACAGTGCTATTGATCTAAACATAATATCCTCCAGGTAAAAAAATCCCTGTCCGAAGACAGGGATATAATATCAATCTGTGATAGATTAGTATCCCAGATAAGTTTTATTACCAAACCTTGCTATACCCTGCAATTCATCTTCTATGCGCAGTAATCTGTTATACTTGGCAATTCTTTCTGAACGGCAGAGTGAGCCGGTTTTTATCTGACCAGCATTAACAGCAACAGCCAGGTCAGCAATGAAATCATCACTGGTTTCACCACTTCTATGTGAGATAACCACATTATACTTATTATCACGAGCAAGTTCGATAGCATCGAGAGTTTCTGTGAGAGTACCGATCTGATTGAGCTTGATGAGAATAGCATTTGCTGCTCCTGCATGAATACCTTTACCAAGTCTTTCGGTATTGGTTACAAACAGATCATCACCCACTATCTGAATTTTGTCACCAAGCCTGTCATTCATTTCTTTCCAGCCTTCCCAGTCATCCTGAGCCAAACCATCTTCAATAGAGATAATTTCCTTGAAATCTTCCACAAGTTGCACATAATAATCAATCAGCTGGCTGGAGGTCAGTTTAGGCTGTCCTTCTTCTCCAGATAAAATATAAAGATTAGTTTCTTCATCATAAAATTCGGAAGCCGCAGGGTCCATTGTGAAAAATACATCAACCCCGGGTTTATAACCTGCTTTTTTAACAGCTTCTCTCATGAGTTCCAGAGGTTCTCTATTAGATTTCAGGTTTGGTGCAAATCCACCTTCATCACCCACTCCTGTTGAAAGTCCCTTTGCTATGAGAATTTCTTTGAGTGCCATGAATATCTCTGAATTCATGCGGAGAGCTTCAGTGAAATTTTCAGCGCCATAAGGTGCTATCATATATTCCTGCATATCCACATTATTATCAGCATGAGATCCACCATTAATTACGTTAGACATGGGGCAGGGCAATATTTTACCATTAGTGCCGCCAATATAGCGATAGAGTGGTAATTCAAGCTCTTCTGCTGCTGCACGTGCACATGCCAGGGAAACCCCCAATATGGCATTTGCTCCCAAACTGCTTTTGTTTGGTGTTCCATCAAGCTCGATCATCATTTGATCTATCAAAGCCTGCTCTGTTACATCAAAACCAATCAGTTCCGGAGCGATCTTATTATTCACATTATCTACGGCTGTGAGTACACCAAAGCCATTATATCTTTCTTCATCATTATCCCTTAATTCCAGGGCTTCAAAAATACCTGTGGAAGCTCCACTGGGTACTGCTGCTCTGCCTACTATACCTGTATCAAGAAATACCTCTACTTCGATAGTTGGTTTTCCTCTTGAATCAAGTATTTCTCTTCCAAATACGCCAATAATTTCTGACATTAATTTCTCCTTAGTCTAATTTGAGGGATATTGCCCCCAGATAATTTACGTTACTGTTTTATTGAAAAGCTGCTTTATAGTTTCCAGAGAACCCAGAATTGCTGATGATTCATAAGGAACTACAACAGTCTTATCGTTCTTCTGGACTATGTTATTAAAAGCACTAATATACTTCATAGCCAGCATATATTGAGCTGGGTCTGTTTTAGTGGTCTGCACAATGTTCATGATCTTCTGAATAGCTTCTGCTTCTGCCTGAGCAACCAGGATCTTAGATTTGGCTTCACCTTGAGCGCGGGCGATTTTGGCATCTTTATCACCTTCAGCTATCAGAACCTGTGATCTTTTTTCACCTTCGGCTTCTAAAATTCGAGCTCTACGATTTCTTTCAGCTCGCATTTGTTTTTCCATGGCATTCCGAATGTCATCGGGTGGATTAATGTCCTGCAATTCCACGCGATTAACCTTCACACCCCATTTATCAGTAGCTTCATCTAAGATAATGCGGAGTTTAGTATTAATAGTATCACGAGAAGTTAGTGTTTTATCCAGTTCCAATTCACCAATCACGTTACGCAAAGTAGTTTGAGTGAGCTTTTCGATAGCATCTGGCAGGTTGTGCACTTCATATAAAGCTTTGTATGGATCAGTGATCTGGAAATAGAGAACGGCATTAATTTCAATGGTCACATTATCAGAGGTGATCACATTTTGGCGGGGGAAATCATAGACAGTTTCCCGCAGGTCAATTCTACTTTCATATTTTGTTACCACATAATTTCTGCCTTTGAGGTCAGTGCGCAGATAGCGCCAGTTAATGTTTCTTGATTTATCGATAATAGGCCAGATAATATGCAATCCAGGACCTAAAGTGCGGCTATATTTACCTAATCTTTCCAGCACCATCACTTCTGCCTGTTTCACAACAACTATTCCCTTTGCAACCAGGAAAATCACAAATAAAGCAATAATAATCATTAAATATGTCATGCTTCCTCCTCATAAATTTTAACTATCAGTTTATTACCATCAATATTTTTAACCAGTATTTTCTGGTTAACTTCAATCAGAGATTCATCCTGGCTGATTGCTGACCATGTTTCACCACCGATTTTCACATAACCTTTTCCATTAGCAGGAATCTGCTCAGTCACGAATCCATTTTTTCCCATCAGGGCATCTACATTTGTGGGAATAGTATCTTTTGTCAGCTTCTTACTCAATTTTCTAAGATTAAGAAAGAGAATAAAAGTGATAACTATATAAATTGCCAGTTGTGCCCAGAATGGAATGTGGGTGAGTGTGATCAACCCTGTCAGGATTGCTCCCAGTCCAAAACTTAGAAATAAAAATCCTGGAGTAAAGATTTCAATGATCATGCATATCACTCCAATAGCGATCCAAATCATCCACGGGTCTGTAAAATTCATAATTCCTCCATTTTAATAGTTAAATTACTATTCTTTTGTCACCTTTTGCTTGATAATATTACCATTCTCGTCTTTGTAGATCTTTTTTATCTTCTTAGGTCTGCGATAGTAATACCTGCTTTTATAAGAATTGCCTCCATAACTGTATCCCCCTGATGAAGATCGAGATGTTCTTATTCCCAATATCCGCATCAATTTAAATGTCATCAGGATGAAATAATTCCCTATTATCAAAAGCAATATTGAGATAATCAGAAATATGAAGAAATATAGCAGGAAATATTTTACCATATTAATTCTTCTGCTTCTGAGAGTAACCTTCTGTGAAGCATCCTCATAGATTGAAGAAATATATACTATTTTATTATTGATAAGATTTTTTAAGATCATCTGCTGATTTCTGAGGCTGTCTATCTCTAATTGAATATTTGTGAGGTTTTCATTATATTTACTAATTCTGTCT
>Ga0307991_1001612_pt1 | contig 15668 bp, 9 predicted proteins | sample EllFjometagen131_FD_203146 | JGI IMG/M metagenome (GOLD analysis project Ga0307991, IMG submission 203146) | Marine microbial communities from Ellis Fjord, Antarctic Ocean - #131 | ecosystem: Environmental > Aquatic > Marine > Unclassified | place: Southern Ocean | collected 2014-10-08
TTTTTATAAGAGAGAGAAGATGTTTGTGAATTGCAAGAGAAGGCAGGTTATCCCATGTAGAAGTTTCAATAATTTTTCTGGTTCTGGTTTCTCCTGCAGCATCGAGAAATTCTAAAAAGGAAAGGGGGGTCATATACAGGTACTGAACCCTGCCTACAGGCATCCTGAAATTTTCCTGAGAAATTACAAACTCCAATAACGAACCGGCACCGATAACATGCAGCCCGGGCATCTGTTCATAAAAATAACGCAAAGCGCTAATTGCATTTGGACATTCCTGTATTTCGTCTAAAAACAGCAGTGTTTTTCCAGGGATTATACCCGATTTAGAAAGAACAGAGAGGGTTTCAATTATTTTTTTCGGCTCCAGTGTATCGAAACAGGTTATATATTGAGGCTTCTGTTCAAAATTCACTTCAACTAAATTATCAAATTCATTTTCTCCGAATTTTATTATGGAATATGATTTCCCAACCTGCCTGGCACCACGCACCAGAAGGGGATACCTTTGTTCTTCATTTTTCCAGATTCTTAAAGTTTCTTCAATATCTCTTTTCATGTTACCTCCATAATCAGGGCATTTCTAATTATTTTTTTCAAACATATGACAAATATAAACAAAATATGCTTAAAATACAAGGCTATTTTCTTCAATTATTGCTTAATATACAAGGTTGCTTTCTGCAATTAAAGATAAATACTTTACTTTATCTTTATCACAAACGAAATATTTACTTATTATCAACTTGTATTTCAACCAGATTGCCAAATTGGAATTATTGCGTTTTCTCGATTTTATGTCAATAACGATGACGACTCCTTATCAAGAAAAAGCCAGGTTGCATTATGTTACCTCAATATTGATGCCGAAAACATAGGTGTAACCTTAACTTCTAATGACCTTTTTACAGCATCAGCTTTACGTACATCGGGGACGCTGCAAATAATGGCCTTCGATTACTTAAAACTCTATTGTTGAAAAAACAGGATAATGGTCAGACACATATACACTATCTTTCTTAATGGCCAAAATATCATATTTTTTTGTCTTTATGCCTTCACTTACAAAAATATAATCAATGATCCTTGAGACCTCTCTTTCTCTAAAGCCAGTTGAACTGTTAGGCCTTCCTGTGAATGGGGTTTGTGTTATTTCTTTAGTGTCGTTAAATGATATTTTATTCTCTGTGCTTGTCATTATACTGTAACCATCACTATCTTTAGTATAGTTGAAGTCACCTGTTATGATAATGGCTGATTTTCCATCTGTTAACTCATTCACTTTGCTCATTAGTAAAGTGCTGCTTTGTAACCTGGCTAATTTCCCTCTGTGGTCAAAGTGAGTATTTATGAAACAAAATATTTCTTCATTGGTATTATTTTTAAATTTTCCCCATGTGAATATTCGGGGCAAAGCAGCATCCCAGCCTTTACTACCGATCACATCAGGAGTTTCTGATAACCATTGTGTTCCATGTTCCAATAAGGTAAGATTATTTTTTTTATAATAAATGGGGCAATGTTCTCCCCCTGATTTTCCATCATTACGTCCTACTCCTATATAAGCATAATCAGGTAGTCTGTCATTCAAATCATCTAATTGCACTTTTGTCACTTCCTGCAAACCTGCAATATCAATTTTATAATTCATAAAAACATCTGCTGCCATATCTTTTCTGTTGTCCCAAATATTAATGCCATCATTAGGGCTGTTCCATCGAATATTAAAAGACATCACATTCAAGACAGTGTCATTCTTTTTAATAGAATGACTTGTACATAACAAGAATATAAATGTGATTATACTTAAAAATATAAGGTTTCTTTTTTTCATAACAATAAATTTTAAGGGCACCTCTAAAAACAGATTTTTGCCCGATTAATAATATGATAAAATTATACAATGGTTTTCTAAAAACCTAATTTTCGCCCCCCCCATTTTATATATATCTAATATTCAATACATTATAACATGATGGCTTTTACACTTGGGCATACCTAATAATACAAAATATTACAAAACGACTGTCTTGTATCTCAAATAGATTTTCAAATTCACGATGATTCTACACTAAATCTTCAAATAAAACTTTTTAATAATTGAGGTATAATTTTTATCGCATAGAATGGTAAAGAAATAATTGTCAGATTTTTACTAAAATAAAGCTGTGAAATTCTAACACATGCAGGCAAACGATATTTCTCAAGATAGATGTACATGCTTCGTAAAGTACCGGCTCTTCATCCAGATAAAGAAGTCCTTCAACAAAATTAGTATCCTTAGAATTAACACCCTTTTTTTCCGTACAGGTGTTAAATAATAATAGAATTAGAAAAATAAAAAAATGGTTCTGGTTATCATAGTATCATTAACTTATTCGAATATGAGTTCGCCAAAATATGCAGACTGGTGATAATCAGGATTCTCAGTGCCAATTGGATTCCAGGTTACATAATGTGGTTTTGATGTTTCATCACCGCATTTGTAAAAATTTGCATTGGCATTAAGCCCTTTCAAAACTATATTCTTATCGTGGGTCAAGCACTCTTTTGGGATGATTATCATCATTTCCCATTGATATCCACCCGTTTTTTCTTCAAACGGTTGATTTCCTAATGAAGATCTTACTTTAATTAATTTCAGTATTCCGGGATCTGTCAATACTCTGTTTGCCCTTCCCGGGCCATAACCAACATGAGGTATTCCAACACAATTGAATTCAAAATTATAATAAGTATTTTTTCCATTAGTTGAGATAAAAAACTCAACACAACTGTCTTTGTACACTTCGCCATTTACCCTGGTCTCCCTTGCCATGATATTTTCTTCAATAACATAATACTTCAGAAAGATTTGATCCTCACAATATGCCATTTTAAATTTAATCTCAGGTTTGTAAGGAAACTCAGTCCAGTTAATGGTTTCAATTAATTGAAATTCAGCATTGCTTTCAAGTAATTGTTCTGCTAAATCAAAATCCATAACACCCTTATGATGTATCTCCTTTATTATTAATTTTTTCATATTTGTTTTGTTTATGTCAGTTTTCAAACTACATCCTTTAAGCATTAAGCCAGGAAAGAAACCTACAAAAGACACCGATACTGCACCTTTTATTGTATTTTTAATAAAACTCCTGCGTTGATTTTTCATAACTATCGAATTTACTTATAGCCCATCTAAATAAATATTTGGTCAACCCCTTGTTCAAAAACCTGGCAATTCAGGAAGTTTACACACACCTCCGATAATTGAGCATGTATTTTTCGTTGATTTCAAATATTTTTCTTAAAAGAAAATATTTAACTTCAAATATAAAATATTTAACTTATAAGTAGATGTTTTCATAAATCCAAGAAGAAATTACTATTTTTCGGCAAGACAAAGGAATGTGTAGTTGAGTGTTTATTGTGTACGAAATAAAAAGGGATTAAGGAGCATAGTAAATCTTGCATCTAAAATATCAGATAATGTTTAATAATATTAACTTGTAACGAAATATATTTGTTAATCGTCATATATATAAATCCATCCTTCCAATATGTTCCGATATAATTTAAAAATTGCCTTAAGGTCCTTTCTAAAGCAGAGGGGGTATTCGTTTATTAATATAACCGGACTGGCCATAGGACTTACAGCCTGCTTGTTTATCCTGCTATGGGTGCAGGACGAACTTACATATGATAAATTCCATGAAAAGGTTGATAGGATATACATTGTGGGCCTCGATATAAAATTGGGCAACCAGGATCTAAAGGTTGGTGCAACGCCTCTCCCAATGGCATTTGTTTTAACGGAAGAATTTGAAGGGATCGAACAGGCTACCAGGTTAGACGGTTCCAGACAAACTATCGTTAAATATGAGGAAAAAATATTTACTGAAGAACGGTTTGTCTTCGTTGACTCAACCTTTTTTGAAATTTTTACTTTCCCATTCATCACAGGAGATCCCAACACCGCATTAGACAGACCTTATACTGTGGTGATCACTAATGAAATGAAAATCAAATATTTTGGAGATGAGGATCCAACAGGAAAGTTGCTAAAAATAAACGGAGAACAGGATTATGAAATTACCGGTGTATGTGAAACCCCTCCTTCACAATCGTCAATTGAATTCGATTTTCTTGGTTCTATGACCTCAAGGGGTAGACCAGGTTCTAACGAATGGGGAAGCAATAATTTGCAGACTTTTGTCCTCCTGGAGGAGGGCGTAACAACCAAAAAGATCGATGATCAGTTTCCTGCCCTGCTGGATAAATACTTCGGACCCATAATCAATGCAATCATGAATATTTCCCTTACAGAATTTTATGAGGGAGGAAACCGGTACTATTATTATCTCGAACGGTTGGCGGACATTCATTTACATTCCAGCTTTACGGAAGGCATTGAAAATGCTACCGACACCACTTATGTTTATATCCTTTCGGTTATTGCCCTGTTTATACTATTTATTGCCTGCATAAATTTTGTAAACCTGACTACCGCCCGTTCATCTCTCCGGGCCAGGGAGGTAGGAATCAAAAAGGTTGTCGGATCAAGCCGCCGAAAACTGATTCAACAATTTCTTACCGAATCTATGATCCTCAGTATATTATCGATGATCCTGGCTGTGGTTTTAGTCGAACTTCTGTTGGGGAAATTTAATGATCTTTCAGAAAAAGAACTGACAGTAAACTATTTCAGTAATCCTGTTTTCATCCCATCACTGATAATATTAACTCTTTTTGTAGGATTTGTAGCAGGGAGTTATGCTGCATTCTTTCAATCATCGGTTAAAGTTTTATCTGTACTGAAAGGAAAAATCTCTCATGCCATGAAAACGGGAGTATTGAGAAATATCCTGGTGATCTTCCAGTTTACAATATCCATTTTTCTTATCATTTGTACCCTTACTGTATTTTCACAGATCAAATTTATCCGTGATATGGACCTTGGATTCAATAAGGATCAGATACTGGTGATTGAGCGATTCAATGCTATTGGTAATCAGCAGCAATTGTTTAAAGAAAAGCTTCTTAAAGATCCCAAAATTCAGAATGCATCAGTCTCTGTCAATGTCCCCGGACAGGGATTCTCAGGAAATGGCATTTTGAAAGAGGGGGGGAAAGATTCAGAAGTTCATATTCTTTCCCGATGGTGGGCCGATTATGACCTGCTCGAGACTATGGGTTTTTCAATGGTTGAAGGCAGGTTTTATTCAAAGGAATTCCCTACCGATTCGAATGCCATAATTATTAATCAGGTATCAATCAATTCATTGGATCTTGACGATCCACTAACCCAACGATTGATTGAACCTTCTGACACAGTCAGACCAAGACCCATAGTCGGGATCGTGAAGGATTTTAATTTTCAGTCTGCACATAATCCAATCAGACCAATGACCCTGGAATTAATGAGAAGGGGGCAGACAGGACGGTTTCTGCTGATAAAATTCCAACCCAGAAACATGCAATCTGCCCTTCGCAAGGCAGAAGAACTGTGGAATGAAATGGTAATTAATCAACCATTTGAATATTTCTTTCTTGATGATGAATTTGACGAGGCTTATCGGGTTGAAAAAAGACTTGGAATTATTTATATGATCTTTTCTGTCCTGGCAATTTTCATTGCCTGTCTTGGATTGTTCGGCATGGCATTATTCACCACAGAGCAAAAAACCAAGGATATAGGTATTCGAAAGGTGATGGGTGCAACTGGAATCAGTATTGTTTTTCTCTTAACCAGGGAATTTAATAAATGGGTACTGGTTGCAAATGTTATCGCCTGGCCACTTGCTTTTCTTTTAATGAAGAATTGGCTGGAAAACTTTGCGTTCAGAATTGACCAGGGGATATTCAGGTATATTTTGGCAGCCATTTTGACACTCATTATCGCTCTCATTACTGTTAGTTTCCAGTCGATTCGGGCAGCCATTAAGAATCCTGCTGATAGCCTGAGATACGAGTAAGCAAAGGGTTTTCTGAATTCGTCTTTGTTGCTCTGGTTCTTAATTGTGGCGTTTAATTAAAGTAATGTATTATGCCGGCACGTTGCTTTATGGTTCCATTTTCCCTGTAGGTGTCAATTGTTTTTCCCAATATTTAAGTATCTCTTCGTCTGAAGGTTGTAGGGATAGTCCTCTTCTCTTCATTATAGTATTATATCTGTTCTCCATAAGCTCCTTAGCATAAAGTATTTCCTCTTCCTCTTCAGGATAAGTTCCCTTGTCGTATCTCAACAGGACACTATCCATAAGGGCACGAAAATAGAGCAGTGTATCCGAATAGTTTTTATCCCCGGCAAGTGAATAAACTTCCCAGGGGTCACTGGTCAGATCATATAGCTCTTCGGTGGGTTTTGTATCTGCCATAAACCGGTCCTGTACCGGAGTCAGTTTCCCTTCACGATGCATCATTTGCATAAGGGTAAGGACAGGGTATGCCTGTTTTTTGTATGCATTGAATTGGGTATAAGGTCTGTCAGGATAAAAGTTACGTATGTATTTAAAGTTTTGTGTACGTATTGCCCTGATCCGGTCGACCGTTTCATCTCTCCTGTCCCGCATTGAAAAAATATATTTACGTCCCTGAACATCCGGATCCAGAAAATCTACTCCCTCCATATAATCAGGGATTTTTATTCCTGCCAAGGCTAAAGAAGCAGGAGCAATATCTACGTTACTCACCAGAATATCTTTAACAGCACCTTTATGTTTTCCGTCGGGATATCTAATAATCAAAGGTGTATGGATTCCACCGTCATACATGAATTGTTTGGCACGCATCATACATCTGCCCTGATCACCGAAAAAGAAGACTACCGTACTATCTGCCAGACCTTCCTTTTCAAGCCTTGCCAGGATTTTCCCTACCTCCCGATCAAGTATTTGTATGGTCTCAAGATACAGTGCCCAATCCTGCCTGGCAATTTTGTGATCGGGATAATAAGGAGGCAGATGTACTATATTCTGATCAACAGGAGACAAAGAATCCCTGATAAAAGCCCTGTGTGGATAAAATACCTGTATCTGGGAAAAGAAAGGTTGTCCCTGTTTTCGCTGACTCCAGTCGGTTCCATCGAATATACTATCAGCTTCGAAATTATAATCCTGCTTACCTTCTTTGTTAATATTTCTGAAATCTCCGTTTGAAGTAAAGTACCCGGCATCTTTGAAATATTTTGTAACAGGATATATACCATCAGGCAAAGAGTCTTTATACTGTGTGCGATGTTGATGGCATTTTATACTTGTTGGATACATACCGGTGATCATGGTTGACCGGCTGGGAGAACAGACTGCTGTAACCGTATAAAAATGATTGTATTTTACACCCTCATTAGCAAGCTGATCCAGATTGGGTGTATAGATCAGAGAATCTCCATAGCAACCCAGGTCGGTTCCAAGGTCGTCTGCCACTATCCATAATATATTAGGCTTACTCGAATTGTTTTCAACATTTTTGCTTTGTCGATTACACGATAATACAGCTAATACAATAATTATTATTACCAGAGTTTTCTTTAGTTCTACAATATTTTTTATTTGCTTCGAATAATATTCCATTTTTATAACTATTATTAATTGCCACTGAAAATTACAGATCACTGCCAACTCATTTTCAATAAAATGAGAGCAAATGAGATTGGATAAAAAAAATTTGTGTGTATCATTTCAATAAATTGTATAAAATTATCATTTCTATGAATTATATGATAAGATCAGAAACTTTTCTATTTTTGCAACTAAATTAATCAAGTTTCATTATGGAAGTATTAACTCTCAAAAATCTTATTATAAACAGCCGGAATAATTTCGGAGAAAGGAAGGCTCTTTCGTTTTACGATTCAGAAGGATATACCTATAACCAACTCTATTCAGAAGTATTGAAGCTCGCTTTGAAACTTCATAACCTTGGTATCAGAAAGGGTGATAAAGTAGCTATTCTGAACGTTAACTCTCCTAATTGGGGAGTAACCTATCTTGCTACAGTGTACATGGGAGCTGTGGCAGTTCCAATCCTTAATGACTTCAGTAAAAAAGAGATAAGAAATATCCTTGAACATTCAGAATCTAAAGTACTTTTTGTATCTAAAAATCTAAAGTCAAAGGTTGATAATAACTATCAATTTTTGAAATATGTATTCGATATAGATAATTTTTCCATTGATCAGTCACTTACCCCTCTTCCTCTTACCGATATAAAGAAAGAAAAAATTGTGAATAAGACTGATCTCCCGGAAGAGGAACAATTTGAAAGTATTAATGATGATGATCTTGCCTCGATAATCTACACCTCAGGTACTACCGGCTCATCAAAAGGGGTAATGTTATCACATAAAAACCTGGTATCCAATATAAAAGGAATATTTCGCGTACAGGAAGTAATACCTGGAGACAGGTTTTTGTCCATTCTGCCACTTTCTCATAGTTATGAATGTACCCTTGGATTTTTATTGGCTTTAAAATATGGTGCATCAGTTTATTACCTGCGGGGTCTTCCAACTGCAAATCTTTTACTTCCTGCTCTTAAAAAGGTTAAGCCAACTATAATGCTCAGTGTTCCGCTGATTATAGAAAAAATTTACAGAGCTAAAATATTACCGGCATTCTCAAAAGGTATTGCAAAAAAACTATACAGCTTTCCTATAACCAGGAAATTACTAAACAGACTTGCAGGCCTGAAATTAATGAAAACTTTCGGTGGTGAAATACACTTTTTCGGCATCGGAGGGGCATTGCTTGACCCAGCTGTTGAACAGTTTCTTATTGAAGCAAAATTTCCTTACGCAATAGGATATGGACTAACAGAAACTTCACCGCTGTTAGCAGGAGCAAATCCAAGGACTGTAAAATACAGATCAACAGGATTCTGTACACCGGGACAACAATTGAAACTAATTAATGTAAATTCCAAAACGGGAGAAGGAGAAATTGTTGCCAAGGGTGATAATATTATGAAAGGATACTTTAAGGATGAGGAAAAAACCAGGGAATGCTTTACTGATGATGGCTGGTTCAGGACCGGAGATCTCGGGTTCTTAAACAAAAACAACCGGTTATACATCAAAGGAAGGCTTAAAAATATGATTGTTGGTGCAAGTGGTGAAAATATTTATCCTGAAGCCATTGAATCGGTTGTAAATAACCACCGGCTGGTTCTTGAATCAATTGTATATGAATTGAAAGGGAAACTTGTGGCTAAAGTTCATCTTGATAACGAAGAGATTGAGAAGGTGTTTAAAAACCTGATTAAAACAGCAGGAGACATACAAAATGATATGCAAGCTTATATCACAAATACCCTTGAGGAAATTAGGATGCATGTAAATAGTGAGTTAAGCGGTTTTTCCAGACTGACATTGATCCTGGAACAACCAGATCCTTTCATAAAAACTCCTACTCTTAAAATAAAAAGATATTTGTACACTTAATTTTTTTTCGAATCAAGTTTACGAAGTTATTTTCTTCTAAGTTTTTCTTCCGTTTTGGTGATCTTGACGCCCAGCATTTGATGGAGTGCCGTAAATACACTATCCTGTAAATTTTCCGGTAGGTTCCTGATACGGGTTCCATGACTTCCTCCCGGTTTGATAATTCTTATTGAGTTACTGCTGCCTGACAGCTCTACAGCACTACATGACCATGCATCGTTCTCCCCATAAATAAAAATAAAATTCCCGGTTTTCTCGCTAACATACTTATTGACATTTTTCATAATTTCATAATCATAATCCAGTTTCACATCCTGTGGAGCAGCAAATGTAAAAACCGGGTTCGTTACATACCCGATAAGTCCGTTAAATTCTTCCAGATCATATGCATAGAAACCCAGCTCGGTCATAGCCTGGTAGAAAAATGGTTCCATTTCTTCAATACCTTCATCTGATAAAAATCTGAAGCCCGTTGTTTTGCTAAAATGATTAAAAATATTTTCATCCGAAGAAGAAGTATCGGGTATCTGGCTACAAGGAATATTTCCCCATTGCCAGAATGCAAATTGATATTCAAGCACACAATATTCATAACCTTTTTCATGTCCCCCAACCCTGTCAAACGTAAATCCTTTCTCAACGGATTGCTCCAGGAACATAGGATAAAAAATTTTCTTGTTTCGCAACAGATATGCCTGCAAATTATGGATAACCTGGCGACAGGAATCTGTTCCAACCAACTTTAGAAATTTGTTTGCCCTGGGATCCTGTTCTGAAAAATTCAGAGGAGCTACATAAGCTACGCTAGCATCTACATCTTTTGGGAAAAAATAACTATGATACATTACTGTCTGTCCTCCTTTACTGATCCCGGTTGTAATCCATTTTCCGGGGTACACTCTCTTAAACAATTCAATAACCCTGTGATGGTCATTCGCTGCTTGTTCAATATTCAAATACTGCCAATCCATTGTATCAGGTACAGACTCCCCAAAATACCGGTGCTCAATAATAATCTGGTTTGCATTAAGATACCGGGCAAGTTCAGTAACATAATTCCTGTTTGCTGTATATCCCTCGGTAACTACTACAACCGGTCTTGTTGAATCAATATGTGAGAGAAATATTCTCTGACTGAATTTCTTTCCATCCGGTGTCTGATGATCCAGGGGTTGCTGCAAATGAATCTCAAATGCAGAATTATAGAGTGAGTCATGTTCAATAACTGTTACCTCAGCATCAGGAAGTGTCTCGAGGCGCTCACTTAGAGATATCTGCTCTTGCTGACAACTAACAAGAAGAAGAAAAATGCCGGTTATAACAAGTAATAATTTTGTTCTTTGTTGCATGGTTTTGTTCTTTTATATGTTTTACATTCTTCTAAAAGGTTACGGGTTACGGGTTACAAGTTAAGTTAAACATTTCGCTTCAAGCCATTCTCTCTCATCTTCATCCAGGTGTGGCGATAATTTTTCAAATACTTTTTGATGATAATCATTCAGCCATTTTATTTCTTTTTCATTCAACAATGATTTATCCACCAGTTCAGTATCAATAAAACAAAGGGTTACTGTTTCAAACTTCAGGAATCTCCCGAATTCTGTCTCCCTTGAAGGAACACACAATATCAGATTCTCAGTCCTGATACCATATTTACCTTCACGATAGATGCCCGGTTCATCTGCTGTTAACATTCCCGGCTCCATTGAAACCTGTGCATTTCCTGATGCTCCGGTGCCGATTGTTTGCGGTCCCTCATGAACATTCAGAAAAAACCCAACACCATGACCGGTTCCATGACCGTAATTCAATCCGTTCTCCCATAGGGCTTTCCGGGCAAGGATCTCGATTTGGTAGCCTTTTGTTCCTTCAGGAAACTCAATTCGTGCAAGGTTAATAGTCCCTTTCAAAGCAAGTGTAAAATCACGCTTCTGCTCAACAGTTGGCTGCCCAAGTGCATTTGTCCTTGTTATGTCTGTGGTACCGTCAAGATAATGCCCACCTGAATCCAGCAGGAATAGACTATCCTGTTTCAGTTCAACATCAGTTTCAGGTGTTGCTTCATAGTGAACAACAGCGCCATGAGGACCGTATCCTGCAATAGTCGCAAAACTAGGATGAACAAAGTTTTCCTGATCACGCCGAAATGCTTCGAGTTTCTTACTTGCTGAAATTTCAGTAATCTTCTCCTTTCCCAAGTTCTGTTCGAGCCAGAAGAAAAACTTCGTTAGTGCAACCCCATCCTTTACCATCACATTTCGAATATGATCTTTCTCAATATCATTCTTTATTGCCTTTAGCCTGGTAGGTATACTGATATCTTCAATAACCTTAACTTTTTCAGGAATAGAATTGAATAAACTGAATGAGGTGCTTCCCGGCGAGATCATCATTGCATCTTTTGATTCTAAACCGGAAAGAAATATCTTAATTTCATCATATGGTTTTATTTCAAGACCATCATCAATTAATTTTTGTTTCAGCTGTTCAGGAAGTTTCTTCTGATTAATGAAAATGTAAGCAAAAGTCTCACTAATAACAGAATATGCCGTTACCAGTGGATTATAGCAAACATCTGTTCCACGGATATTGAAGGTCCAGGCTATATCATCAAGTGCAGTGAGCAGATGATGTGTTGCTTTTTTTTTCTGCATTTGTTCCCGTATGACATGCAATTTATCTTTCCTGGTTACCCCCGCATACTGCACATCAAGCTCAAATGCCTTATTTTCAGGCATTTCAGGACGGTTTTCCCAAACATTATTAACAATATCATGTTCTGTATCAAGACTTATCCCCACATTTGAAAATAATTCCTTTATTCGCCTGACCAGTGAAACAGAAATCACATTGGCATCCACTCCCACCCTGCTATTCCCGGGAAGTGTTTCAGCTATCCATTCAATATATTCAGGTGTATGAGGAATTTTTAATTTTACCAGCGAAACAGGTGAATCTTTTAATTGTTGTTCTGCCTGAATAAAATAGCGGGAATCGGTCCATAATCCGGTAAAATCATTAGTAATAACAACCGTGCCCGCCGAACCTGTAAATCCTGTCAACCAGGCAATTGCCCTGTGTCTTTCAGGCATATATTCGCCCTGGTGTGGATCAGTAATAGGAATAACAAATGCATCCATACCTGCATTACCCATCTCTTCCCTTACTCTTGTGATTTTTTCATTTGTTGTCATATCTGTTTCGATAATATTTTTCAAAAAGTAAAACTTGTAACTATTCAGTGCTTTATGTTAAGAATGATTGAATGATAAAATGATAGAATGCTAAAATGGTCAAAATGTTACGAGTTATGGGTTATCTGAAAATAAACCCGTTTCTAAGCGAATCATCCGGATTAAGATAGAAAGTATTCTGTCCTGTAAATTCTGCTGATCCGGTCACTTCCGGTATCACAGCATCATAAATATCATATTTTAACGATTTTATGATTTTTACATCCATTGTTGTTCCCAGAATACTTTCAACAGTGATCTTTTCTCCAATATTCAACTCCTTCTTTGCGAAATGTAGTGCAGCTCTCGCACTAACTCCTGAACCGGTTGCCGACCGGTCAATCTCTCCTTCGGCAAAAACACAGACATTCCTGCTATGGTGCTTGTAATCATAAGGATTTCCTGTAAATATAGTGCCATAAAGAAAACTCAGATCAGGCTCATAAGGGTGATTAATACTAAAATTATTATTCACCGCTTTCTTTATTCGCTTTCCTAAATCAATTATTTTTCCGTAATCGCTCTTATCCAGGTTAATCCCCAAATCTCTCGCTTCACAAAAAGCATAAAATGCACCCCCAAAGGCTACATCAAAATCGACCCTGCCAATCCCGGAAACCTCAACTGACTGATCTCGTAATAATAAGAATGATGGCACATTCCTGAAGGTAACTTTTTTTACAATACCATCCTTTACTACCGCAGTTGATTCAATTCTTCCGGCTGGTGCATCAATTCTAAGCACCGGGTTTTTGTCTGTTTTAACTATAATTCCTGTTTCCAATACAAGTTTTGTTAATGCAATTATTGCATGCCCGCACATAGTGCTGTAGCCCTCATTATGCATAAAAAAAACACCGAAATCACCATCAGTGGTTGTGGATTCAGTAATAACTGCACCATACATATCTGCATGTCCGCGTGGTTCCCACATAGTAGCTGTACGTATATTATCGTATTGCTCACTGAAATACTTTCTTTTATCCAGAATAGATTTTCCTGGTATTTCAGGTAATCCCTCTGTAAACACCCGTAATGGTTCACCTCCTGTATGCATATCAATGGTCTTAATAGTTTTCCACTCTTCAGGAGGTTTCCAGTCAAAGTTGTTGAGTATATTTTTCTTCATTACTTTTTCTTTAGAATGACCATCTGAACTTCACCCATAATTCATCACCTAACTCCCACCATCTGTCAACAGCTGCACGGGCGAAATCATTTGAATACCTTGTTAGAAATTCCCGGCATAACATAGTTTCATTACCAGCTGCAGCATTCTCTTTATCCTTTTGCAATAATTCCATAGCTTTCTTCTCAATAAAATCAATTTCATCAAAAGCTTTATTTTCAAATTCTGCAACAACAGGTTCAATTATCTTCTTTCCATCACCCCATTTTACCGTAGCCAAACGATTTGCTCTCCTGAAAGCCCACATAGCTGATTCACGGCTAAAATGATCCTGACCGCAGACATAAAAGCTTTTTGGCAGACTTAAATTTGCAGCATAGATCGGGATTCTTGGACTTTCCCTGGGAACATCAAAACCAAACCATAGCCTGCCTCCAATCTCATCAGGCAACCAATCTCTTAACTGAACAACAAATGAATAGGCACAATATTGAACGGCTATCGGCCTGTGTCTCGATACCAAATCAGGTTTTATTGCATTCAACATCTTACGCTTGTCCGATGACATCCAGGGATGGGCACTTGGGCTTATAATTGTATCAGTGTATACACTGTCATTTTCATTTTTGCGCTTAACAGCTATTTTTAGGTTTTTTGTCATATCCCATTCCGTGCCTTCGTATGTTGTTCTGAAGAACTTCAATACTTCACGGATATCAACTTTGTTTTCGGGTTTAACTGAAAAGGGTAATTCTTTAGCTTCATAATCCAAATTGAGTGATGGTGCCAGATTGTTGAAAACAAAATATTCTCGACTCGAAAATGGTTTTCTTCCTGAATATGCTTCCCAGAATTTGAAAGGTTTTTTACCATCCCAAAACCCCAATTCCTTTGCCACATCAAAAACGTTTTCTGAAGCCATATAATAATCAGGGTTCTTCAAATCCATTTCTCCAATCCTGCAGATATTCGCAGCAATACCAACATGATCATCCGGTATGCGCTGTGCAGCCCAAACACCTCCGATATTCTCAGAACCTTCGCCAAGTATTTCCATATGCCATACTTCATTTGGATCAGCAATAGTTATGCACTCACCACCATCAGCATAGCCGTACTCTTTAATTAATTTGCCCATAAGCTTAATCGCCTCTCTAGCTGTAGTGCATCGTTGAAGGGCAACTCTTTCCAGTTCCTCAATTAAGAATAATCCTTCTTTATTTCGCATTTCCCTGCGGCCACCAAATGTTGTTTCACCAATAGCAAGCTGTTTTTCATTCAAACATGGATAGGCAGTATTCAAATATGCATAGGTCTTGTTTACCTCAGGAATTTCTCCCTTTTTCTCAATATTCTCCTTACTCCAGGCACTGCTTGTATGCATTGTCCCCCAATTTACCGGGTGTTTTGTACCGGATTCATATTCCTGAGCAGGAACAAATTCCAGCCATGTTCTGTAATATGCATCACAGGTATGACTTGTCATTACAGAGCCATCGGTACTGGCATCTTTTCCCACCATAATACTAGTACAACTCTCATTAAGTAAATTATTTTCTTCCTGTGCAGGGAGATTATATATCAAAAATGTTGATATTAATAAAATCAGTATTCCCTTTTGTTTAAAATTATTTCTTTTCATTTTCCGGAATTTAATTAAGAATAAGAATTTAAATGATTACAAACATACAAATTTCACTGAATCCTGTTAATTGTTATCTTTGAAAATAAAATTTATTTTTTGTATTGGAATGATAGGATGATAGAATGATAGAATGATAGAATGATAGAATGATAGAATGATAGAATGATAGAATGATAGAATGATAGAATGATAGAATGATAGAATGATAGAATGATAGAATGATAGAATGATAGAATGATA
>Ga0307991_1001615_pt1 | contig 15652 bp, 13 predicted proteins | sample EllFjometagen131_FD_203146 | JGI IMG/M metagenome (GOLD analysis project Ga0307991, IMG submission 203146) | Marine microbial communities from Ellis Fjord, Antarctic Ocean - #131 | ecosystem: Environmental > Aquatic > Marine > Unclassified | place: Southern Ocean | collected 2014-10-08
ACTCCTCACTCCTCACTCCTTACTCCTTACTCCTTACTCCTTACTCCTTACTCCTTACTCCTTACTCCTTACTCCTTACTCCTCACTCCTTACTCCTTACTCCTTACTCCTTACTCCTTACTCCTCACTCCTTACTCCTCACTCCTTACTCCTTACTCCTTACTCCTTACTCCTTACTCCTTACTCCTTACTCCTTACTCCTTACTCCTTACTCCTTACTCCTTACTCCTTACTCCTTACTCCTTACTCCTTACTCCTTTATGTCCCCATCTCCCAGGAATTGAGATATTTCTCCTGTTCGGCCGTCAGCGTATCTATCCTGACATTCAACGATTCCAGCTTTAATCGGGCGATCTCTTTGTCGATATCTTCCGGTACGCTGTAGACCAGCTTATCCAGCTCGCTGGAATGCTGTACCAGGTACTCGGCGGAGAGGGCCTGATTGGCAAAGCTCATGTCCATGACGCTTGAGGGATGCCCTTCGGCGGCAGCAAGATTGATCAGCCTTCCCTCTCCCAGGATATAGATGCGCCTTCCGTCCTTCAGCGTGTATTCGTCGATAAACTTCCGTATCCTTCCGGTATATTCGGAGACCTTCTTGAGGCCCTCTATATCCAGTTCCACGTTGAAATGGCCTGAGTTGGAAACGATGGCTCCATCCTTCATCACTACAAAATGCTCCCTGCGGATGACATTCATATCCCCGGTCAGCGTGCAGAAGAAATCTCCCGCTTCGGCCGCCTCGGCGATCGGCATAACCCGGTAACCATCCATAACCGCCTCCAGGGCGCGAAGGGGATCGACCTCTGTCACGATAACGTTTGCGCCCATCCCGGATGCCCTCATGGCAAGGCCCCTCGAGCACCACCCGTACCCGCACACGACAAAGGTGGAACCCGCTATCAGCCGGTTGGTCGCCCGTATAATTCCATCCAGGGTGCTCTGTCCCGTGCCGTACCGGTTATCGAACAGGTGCTTTGTGTCCGCATCATTCACCGCTATCAAAGGGAACCGCAGGACCCCTTCATTTGCCATGGATTTCAGGCGGATCACACCGGTGGTTGTCTCCTCTGTTCCCCCAATAATATTGGCTATCAGGTCCTGACGCTTTGCGTGGATCGTCGATACGAGATCGGCGCCGTCATCCATCGTTATCGCCGGCCCTGTATCCAGGACCGAGTTTATGTGACGGTAATAGGTATCGGTATCCTCCGCGTTGATGGCATGGACCGCAATATCCTGATATTTTACCAGATAGGCGGCGACGTAGTCCTGCGTACTCAGGGGATTCGACGCGCACAGGGAAAGCTCGGCTCCCCCGGCTTTTAGCGTCTCCATGAGGCTGGCCGTCTCTGTCGTGACATGGAGACATGCCCCCAGCCTGATGCCCTTCAGCGGCTTTTCCTCTGCAAATCGCTTCTTGATGCTGTTCAGGACCGGCATGCTCTTGTTCGCCCAGTCAACACTCGATTTCCCCTCGTCCGCCAGTTGTATGTCCTTGATATCGTAATCCATTACCCCTCCAAAAGGTTTCTCTTCGCGTCTCTGTGTGAAATATATATACCGATGCCCATCTCCGCAAAAGCCATGGGGATCAATCGTTCTAATTTCCGGGCCCTCGCCCCTGATTCCTATTCTTTGTCTCCTGCCTCTTTCTTCAGCTTTTCCGCCATATCAGCCTTTTCCCACGGATAGTCGTCCATGAAGAGGGTCTTTGATATGTTGCGGTAGATATCACCATTGAGCAAGTCGAAGCCCTCTATCATCCCCTTGGGGGTAAGATCAAAGACCTTTTCCACGATACCTGACAACTCTTCATCCGGGATACGACTCGTATTGAAGGTGTTGACGTAGATGGACATCGGCTTCGCAACCCCTATGGCGTAGGCCAGCTGTACCGAACACCGGGTTGCGAGACCAGCGGCCACAAGATTCTTGGCCACATAGCGCGCCCCGAATACGGCCGAACAGTCGACCTTCTCAGGCGACTTGTTCACCACCGCTCCCCCGCCAAGCTGCGCCCCGGGATATCCTCCATAGAGCTGGCAGACAAGTTTACGGCCAGTGACGCCGGAGTCGGCGGCGCTGCATGAATGGACCGCCTGCCATTCGCCGGTGGGATTAAACAGGAATTCGGCCTTTTCGTTCACCCACTCCCCCAGGCTTTCAAAGGCTATCTTCTTCGCTGTCTCCTCGATCTCCTCGTTCTCCGCCACGTGGCGATAATCGATGGCGTTCGACATCAATACCTTCGAAACATGCGTCGGCTTGCCGTTCTTATCATAGTTCACCGTCACCTGCCCCTTCCCGTCGGGGGCAAATATGGGATTTCCGCAATCCTCAAATGCCCGCATCATCCGGTTCACCAAAACATAGGTCAGGGGAAGCAATTCAGGGGTTTCATCACAGGCGTATCCATACATGATCCCCTGGTCTCCCGCACCGATCTCCTTATGTTTCCCCAGTTCGGCGCGTGTTCCTATATTGATATTGGGAGATTGAGGTATAATAGCGTTGAAGACGCCCAGCGAGTGGCCGTTCAGCCCCACCGCCGCGTCATTGTATCCCAGAGCCAACACCGTCTGGCGAAGACTCTTCTCGATATCAATGTATATTCTCGTAGCGACTTCGCCGCCAACAATACAGAAGCCTTTCCCCAGGAATACCTCAAGACCACAATGAGGCATATTGTTTATATCCAATCCCGCCTTCTTTTCTTCATCCAGTATCCGTGCGATGATATCCGCAGCAATGGTATCGGCCACGATATCAGGATGCCCCACCTTGACCCCTTCAGATGTTATCTGCATCTATTTCTCCCTTCTTGGGTATTATTTTCTGAACGTCTTCCGGCGAAACAATACCGCCCGATATGATAAGAGTGAATGCCTCCTCAACCGTCATATCAAGGACGATCGTGTCCGTCTCCGGCACCATTATGTAAAATCCCGATGTGGGATTGGGTGTCGTGGGAACAAAGACGTTCACGCACTTCTGTGCTGTTTTTACTTGAACCTCTCCCCGGCTCACGCCGGTAACAAAAGCTATTGAGTACAGGCCCTTCCGCGGATATTCGATCAGGACCGCCTTTTTGAAGCTCTGTCCCTTATCGCTGAACACGGCGTCAACGAGCTGTTTGAGCGCGTTGTAGATTCCCCTTACCAGAGGGATCTTGCCCACCATCCTTTCACCGAGGGCGACGAGCTTCTTGCCGAGATAGCTCTTTGTCACTAGACCAACGGTAAAGATAAGAACCAATGTAATGATTATGCCGAGACCCGGCAGATGAAAGGGGAGTATCTGGTCGGGATGGAACCGGGCGGGGATAATCTTGACCAGTTTATTCATCATCCCGATGATGAGATACAGGATGTAGAAGGTCACCCCCACGGGAATGATAGCAGCTATCCCCGTCAGGAAAACACCTTTAATGTTTTTTCTGATCTTTTTCAGCATATTGTCAAATGTTTACCTTTGAAGAACAGGAGGTCTTATATCAGAAAGCTCCCCCCACTGCAATAACGAAGGCGGGGCACATAGCCCCGCCTGTTTCGGAGATTTCAGTCTATGAAAATAGCAGGATTATTTATACATGTTTTTTTATTTTGTTTTTATCACCGAGCAGTACGCACGTGGGTTTCCAGCCCTTCACCGAATCCTCGTCAACCTGCACATAGCTCGCTATAATGACAAGATCATCCCTCGAAGCCTTTCGTGCTGCGGCCCCGTTCAGACAGATAATGCCGGATCCCCGTGGACCTTTGATCACATAGGTGGAAAATCTCTCGCCGTTTGACACATTGTATATGTCAACCTGTTCATACGGGAGGAGATCAGCCGCATCCATAAGGTCCTTGTCAATGGTTATGCTTCCCTCGTAGTGGAGATCGGCATCGGTAACAACCGCCCTGTGAAGTTTTGATTTCAGCATCGTTCTCTGCATCGTTTCACCTGCCTAAATAGTTTCTCCAAACACATAATTATCTATAAGCCGCGGCGTGCCTACCCAGACAGCCAGGGCCAGTACAGATCTTTCCCCTTCAACGGTCTCGACATCCGCCATGGTCTCGACATCACAGATCTTGACATAATCAATTTTGGCCCCCGGATGTCCCTCAATAAAGCCTCTCACCTCTTGCAGTATCACGCCAGCATCCCGTTCCCCCCGGTCATACAGGTTCGCGGCACGTCCGATCGATCGGCTCAGACTCAGTGCGGATTCACGATCACCATCTTTCAGATATGCGTTCCGGGAGCTCATGGCGAGACCATCCGGTTCCCTGACCGTCGGTATCCCGATAACCTCAATATCCATGTTGAGATCGGCCACCATTCTCTTTATCACGGCCAGTTGTTGGAAATCCTTTCTTCCAAAGATGGTGACGTGGGGTTTGACGATATTGAACAGCTTCGCGCAGACGGTGGCCACTCCCCTGAAATGGGTTGGCCGCGTCAAGCCACAAAGATTTGTGGTTATATCTTCAACGGTAACATAGGTATGGTACTGCTCGGGATACATCTGTGGGTTCGAGGGATAGAAGATAACATCCACACCGACATCTTTTGAAAGGCATTCATCCCTCGCAAAATCCCTGGGATACTTGTCCAGATCTTCACCCGGGCCGAACTGCGTTGGATTGACATATATGCTGGTTACCAGACAGTCGCCCCGCCTTTTCCCTTCTTCCATCAACCTCAGATGTCCGTCATGCAGATACCCCATGGTAGGGACAAAGGCGATCCGTTTGCCTCGGAGTCTGAGGACCTCTGAAAAATCCTGCATGTCGCGTACTGTCTCAATAACTTTCATACAGCGGCAATTCCCTCACAAAAAAGGCCTCTCCGCTCTGAAACGGGAGGCCTTGAAATTGCTCGCAATACTGCCCTGGCTCTCTTCCGTCCCAGTCCATAAACAATGGATCCAAGCGGATCGCCTGCCTCCTACCAAAAGCCTGTAACCCTGTCAAGGAATTTATGTATAAAAATGCATCGTCACCCCGCAGAAAGTTTATCTTTACAATGGCGCGCACACTCCTGTAGAAGATAAAAGCTCTCTTGCTCTGTACCTTCTGGTGAATTATTTGCCAAGCCGGCTATTGACAAACCGATATAAGCGGCTATTATAATACGAAGGTTTTAAGGGGACCGGGTGAGCCTCCCTTTATAATCTCTTTTAAAAACCGAGAGGGGAAATAGATGTCAGCTTTATATGTATGCAAAAATACAGGTGAGTTCATCACGGAACCGTGTCAGGATACGGTCTGCGAGTGGTGGTTAAAGAATGAAACTTTCTGCAACTGTACCTGGGTTGCCTGTAACTATGGCCCCTTCACACTTGAAGAAGTCGGCGAAATGATGGGCGTTACCAGGGAAAGAATACGACAGATAGAGGCAAAGGCCCTCAAAAAACTGCAGCACAAGAAGAGAAAAGACCAGTTGATCGACTTTGCGGCAATGAAAGGTCTTGACTAGCCCCGATAAACGGGATAGGTCCCACTAAAGGGGATAAGTGCGATAACGAAGTTGCTTTCTACAAGAAAGCAACTTCTATCTTACTAATGCGTTAACGAAATTATCCCCTGCGAAAAAACCGCAGCAAATAACTTCTAACTTACTAATAACCTACACCTTTTTTCTCGACTTGAGATTGTCGAGAAATTTTCTCATGTGATCCCGTATCTCCGCCCTTGAGAAGAGGAGCGCGGAGACCTCAAATTCATATTCCAGCGCCGTGTCTTTATCAAGGCGCGGGACGATATCGGATATCTTTTTTACCGCTTCGACGGCCCTGGCTGGCCTCTGAGAGATTGCGCCTGCGACTGACCGTGCTTCCTTCATGAACGTATCCGGGGGAGATACCTTGTTCACAAGACCGATCCGGAGGGCTTCCTGTGCTCCGATAGGCTCGCCCAACATGGCAATCTCTTTTGCCTTGGCGGTTCCAACCATTCGTCTGAGCGGGTCAAATAACGGATTAAGACCAAACTTCAGTTCCGGATGCCCGAATATCGCCGTCTCAGACGCAATAACGATATCGCACACGGTGACCAGATTGAATCCCCCTCCGAGGGCTATACCGCTTACCGCAGCAATAACAGGCTTCCTGAACGTGTAGATCTTCTGAAGACTCTCAATCATGACCTTCGAATAATCTTCAAACTTGTGGCTTTCCAGGGTGGACACTTCCTCAAGATCAATACCGGCGGAAAACACATCATCACCCCCGGTGAGGATAACGGCCCTGACGGAATCGTCTTCCTCCAGCCGGCCGAAAGAGTGTAGCAGCTCACGCCTCATCTCCACTGAAAGCGCATTCATCTCGCCCGGTCGATTCAGTGTCAGAATGGTATATCCCTTTTCCTTCGTAAGCAGTATCGTATTGTATTTCATAATAAACTCGGATGACAATTCAATCTGTTATATAGAGCTCACATCCCGTATCCCGGTTTATACAGGTAATCGATACCGGAACCGCTCCCCCTGAGTTCTTCTGTGATGGAGGAGATGGTCTCACTCGTGATATATTGAAGCAGACTCTTTCGTTCCTTTTCGGGGTAGACAACGTCGGGTTTGCCCTCTATCCCCGCGAGCCCGGCCGCCGTATCGATCGCACTGTCCATATTGCCGAGACTGTCGACGAGACCCACCTCAAGGGCCTGCCTGCCGGTGAATATCCGCGCATCGGCAATATGTTCCAACTCTTTTCTGGGAATGCCCCTGTTTGATACCACGGCCTCAATGAACTGGTCGTGGATATCATCAATGACACCCTGGATAAGGGCCCTCTCGGCGGACGTCATTTCGCGTACCGGAGACCCCACATCCTTATATCTGCCCGCCTTGACAACGGTGGCCTTCAGCCCCACCTTTTTCAGCAGGTCTTCTATTTGAGAAAATTGTATGATAACCCCGATGCTTCCGGTTATCGTTCCGGGATTGGCAATGATCCGGTCAGCGGCACAGGCTATATAGTATCCACCCGATGCCGCAACCGATCCCATTGAAACAACAACTTTTTTGAATTTTTTTACGTGCAGGACTTTGTCATATATCTCCTGAGAAGGAACCACCGCTCCACCAGGCGAATTAATACGCAGGACAACCGCCTTGATACCACTATCCCTCTCATATATATCCAGCTGCCGGATCGTGTCCCTCGAATCGCTCAGAACACCTTCTATCAAAACAACACCGATCTTGTCTTTGAAGGAGAACCCTCGGTATTCGTCTCCAGAGAAAACAAACAGACGAAGGATCAGAAAAAAGAACAAACCGATAATCGCAAGAAGAAGAAACCCCAAGATGACTGGATGTCTTTTCATTAACCCTCTATGATCAGAGCTTTATGCCTGCCAGCATATCACCAAGGTTTGAAACAACCTTTTCCCTGTTATTCAGGTACTGTTTCTGAGACGTCTTGTCGGAAGTCTTCTCGGAATCTTTGATGCTCAGGCCTATCTTGTGGTTGGCGACATCAACGTTCTTCACAGCCGCTGATACAATATCCCCGACAGAATGCAGGTCTCTGGCAGAATTAACCCTCTCATGGCTTATCTCAGAGATATGAACCAGGCCCTCCACACCCTCTTCTATTTCGACGAAGATACCGAAATCAGTAATATTCGTCACCTTGCCGGTAATAATAGAACCGGGGGCGTATCGAGTTGCAAGGGCCTCCCATGGGTTTTCTTCGAGCTGTTTTATTCCGAGGGAAAATTTCTCCGCTTCGATATCAATCCCAAGGACCATCGCTTCAATTTCCTGGCCCTTCTGATATAAATCCGACGGATGCTTTATTCGCTTTTTCCAAGAAATATCAGACACATGCAACAGACCGTCAATATCTTCTTCAATCCCAACAAAGATACCAAAGTCCGTAATATTCCGTATCTCGCCCTTTATAACGGTTCCTTCGGGATATTTTTCGCTCAGCTCCACCCACGGATTGGTCATTGTCTGCTTGAGACCAAGCGATATTCTCCTGTTTTCAGGATTCACCTCCAAGACCATTACATTTACAACATCACCGACGGACAACATCTTGGAGGGATGCCGTACCTTCTTGGTCCAGAACATCTCTGAGACATGCACAAGCCCTTCGACTCCCGGTTCCAGTTCGATGAAGGCCCCGTAATCCATGAGACTCACGACCTTCCCCTCCACAATGGATTCGACGGGATATTTTTCAGTGATCAATTCCCACGGATTTTCAGTCAGCTGCTTGATACCCAGCGATACCCTTTCTTTTTCCCTGTCAAAGCTGAGAACCTTAACAGTTATCGTTTCGTCTCTGGAGAAATTCTCCGAAGGATGCCGTATTCTTCCCCACGACATATCGGTAATGTGCAGCAGTCCGTCTATTCCATCTAGATCTATAAACAAACCGTAATCTGTTATATTTTTTACTATTCCCTCTATTACTTTGCCTTCTTCCAAAGTCTCAAGGGTCTTTTTCTTCTGCTCCGCCCTCTCAATTTCCAGTATGGCTTTTCTGGACAGGACAACGTTGTTCCGTTTTCTGTCGTATTTCAGAATCTGGAAATCCATGGTCTCCCCGACATACCTGTCAAGATCCTTTACGGGGTGCGTACTGACCTGGGAACCGGGAAGAAAGGCAGGGAATCCGATATCGACCGAAAGGCCGCCCTTTACCTTTTGTACGATCGTGCCCGGTATGGTCTCATTCTGGTCATATGCCTTTACGACATCGTCCCATATTTTTATCCGGGAGGCCTTCTCTTTCGAGAGTATCAGCTCGGCATCTTTTTTCCCATCTACGAGGACTTCGATATCGTCACCCACGGAGATCGTCAGGTTACCGTCACTGTCAGTAACCTCTCGCAGATAAAGACGCCCTTCCGTCTTGTAGCCGACATCGACCATCGCCACGTCCTCATTTATCTGGACGATCTTTCCTATGACGACTTTGCCGATAGCCACGTCCTGCAGGCTCTGTTCGTAGAGCTCCACAAAACTCATACCCTCTTCCTCTTTCTGTGGCGCCGCCACCTCCTCAACACTTTCTACTTCTTGTTTTTCTGGTTCAGTTGTTAAGTTACCTTCGTTAACCATTGATAAATACCCCCTGACGTTTTTCTAAAATTGTGATAAGTTTTCCTGTCTAACATACTGAAAATAAAATAGCAAGCCTAAGAATCTGTCGAACGTGCATACCCGTGTCATCGCGGCGGATCCGAACGAGGGGCACAATCCGAAAATATATCCATGATTTGTGGTATTGCGTTAAAAGATTCCCCCGCGTCCGGAATGGAAACGTCCCTCCCGCGTTGACTTATGGGGAGGATTCACTTATCATAGCGAACATTACAACTGCCATTGGCGACTTTTACCCCGCGAAGTCACCGTGCTATCCAAAACCCCGGAAAGGCCTCCGTATCACAGGATACCATGAGAATAGCCCACCGCAGCAGCATACTAAAGATACTCGCCACCTGCGTCGTCCTCCTGTATCTCCACGCGTCAATGGGCGTATCGGTCGCCTCTTTCACCATACAAGATGAAAAAAAACTGGGGAAAGAGTTTTACGAAAAATTGAAAGACAAAGGGGCTTTTGTAAAAGACCCAAAGGTAAACAGCTATATCGAAAAGATAGGGCGTCTGCTCCTTTCGCACAGTGATCAATCCTACTTCAACTTCACCTTTTCCGTCATTGACAGCCGGGGGATCAACGCCTTTGCAACCCCGGGAGGCTACGTCTATGTCTACAAGGGCCTCATAGAACTTACCGAAGACGAGAACCAGCTCGCCGGCGTTCTGGCGCATGAAATAGCACATATAAAGGCGAGGCACATAGCTCAGATGATCGAGAGTTCGCAGAAGATGGGCGTGGCAACCCTTGCGGCGGTCATTGCCAGCGCCTTTCTTGGTGGAGGCGATCTGACTGCCGCAGCAATAGGCTTCTCCTCGGCGATAACGGCAACCCTCAGTCTCAAATACAGCAGAGAGCATGAAGAGGAGGCCGACCGGCTCGGAATGTTATACCTGACCCAAACGGGGTATGATGGCGAGGGAATGTTGAACTTTCTGAAGATCATGAGACAGTACGAGTTTTACTCGAATTCCGTCCCTTCATATTTTCTGACACACCCAGGAACAGGGGACAGGATACGGTATCTGGACGGACTGCTTCAGACAAAATATAAGAGAAGAGGGACCAAGAGCATCATAGGAAAACTGGGAAGGATACAGGCCATACTGGTCATTGACAGGGAGGATCCTGATTCCGGCATCAGATATTTTCAAACCGCGCTGAAAAAAGACCCCAACAACACGGATGCCCTCTATGGCCTTGCGGTCATACAGGGAAGGCTTGGCAGGACATCTAAATCATTTGCAAACTTTCACAAGGCACTGTCGCTCTCCCCTGACGATGCCGACATCCTCCGCGACCTGGGTATCGGCTATTATAATCTCGGGAAAGTGGCAGACGCGAAAGACGCTCTCCGAAGGGCCTATCACGCGGACAGGGAGGACGCCGACACGATTCTGTACCTGGGAAGGGCATACGCCGACACCGGAGATTACAGGACCGCTCTCGATCTCTACAAAGAATACCTGAAGAATAACCCGGATGACATCCAGGTCCACCATAGCCTGGCGATGATCTACGGAAAGGTCAATATGCGGGGAGAATCCCACTATCATTTTGGCATCTTTTTTAAGAAGGAGCACAAGTTCAAGAGCGCGCGCTTTCACTTCAAGGCGGCCCAGCCCTTCTTCCCCTCCGGTAGTGAAATGACCGGGAAAATCAAGGAAGAAATAGATTCCATCGAAAAAGATTCCAAGGACTCCGAGACAAAGCGCTCGAAAAGAATAGTATTTTGAAAGAGTGCGACTATCGTGAATACCGCACTCTACTCATTGACATTTCACATCCATGTGCTATCTTCCCCGGGCATATGACACTTTCAGGAGGCACAAATGAATATCACCGTAACAAAAGGATCTCTCGCGGATTTCGACTGCGAGGTACTACTTGTGGGACATTTCGAGGACAGCAAGGCACCGGAGGGGGCGGCCCGTCTCCTCGATGAACGATGTAACGGTATTATCGGCGAGCTGATCGACGGAGGGGATTTTGAGGGGAAGCTGTACACCTCTTCTGTCGTGTACACCAGAGGATCGATCCCCGGCAAGAGGATACTGATCGCCGGTCTCGGCGAGAAGGAGGAGTTCGACCTTGAAAAGCTGCGGGGAGTATTCTCAAAGGCGGCCCAGAAGATACGGGGCCTTAACATAACGCAAATGGCTGTATCCCTCGACTTCGGCGAGACGAAATTTGCCATCGGGGACATGGCGCGCGCCGCCGTCGAAGGCGCGCTGCTGGGCCTGTACCGTTTTACCCCTTACAAAACCCTCGAAGAGGACAAAAAGGGAGAGATTACGGAATGTATTATCGTGGAGGACCGGCCCGAACACCTTGAAGAGATCAAGAAAAACGCACAAACGGCACAGATCATCTCACGGGCGGTTTACTGCGCGAGGGATCTCGTCTCCACGCCACCCAACGATATGACGCCCTCCATCCTGGCGGACCGGGCCAATGCCATCGCCAAAGAGGCACACCTCACATTCGAGGCGCTGGATGAGGCCGCCATGGAAAAGCTGGGTATGAACGCCCTCCTCGGCGTGGCGAGGGGGAGCGCCGAAGAAGCGCGGCTGATAACACTGCAATACAACGGCGGGGGGAAAGGCACCCCCCCCGTGGTCCTGGTCGGCAAAGGGGTCACCTTTGACAGCGGGGGGATCTCCATCAAGCCCTCCGAAAAGATGGATGAGATGAAATCGGATATGGCCGGGGGCGCTGCAGTGATCGCCACAATCAAGGCGGCTGCCGACCTGAAGCTGCCCCTGAACGTGGTAGCCATAGTCCCCGCAACGGAAAATCTCCCGGGCGGGAGAGCGTACAAACCGGGAGACATACTGAAGACCATGTCCGGTCTGACAGTAGAGGTCAAGAACACCGACGCCGAGGGACGCCTGATTCTGGCGGACGCGCTTACCTTCGCGGGCAGATACAATCCGGCGGCAATAATCGATATGGCCACGCTGACCGGGGCCTGCGTGGTGGCATTGGGCGATAATCTCGCCGGCATGATGGGAACGGATGAAGACCTGAAAAAGCGGTTATCAGCCGCCTCGGATGCCACGGGCGAGAGGATATGGGAACTCCCCCTCTGGCACGAATACAATGAACTGATTAAGAGTGACGTGGCAGACATCAAGAATGTCGGGACACGGGCAGGAGGCACCATAACCGCGGCCCTGTTCCTCAAAAGGTTCGCGGATGACTGCCCATGGGTACATCTCGACATCGCCGGACCCGCACTCCTGTCAACGGACAGGCCGTATATCCCTAAGGGCGCGTCCGGCATAGGCGTACGGCTTCTCGCGCAATTCCTGATGGATCGGGGCTAGAGTTCACATGTCTCACATCCTTGACATACAAGGTCTGAAGACACACTTCGCGACACGAAACGGCACGGTCAAGGCCGTCGACGGCGTGGACATCTCTGTCGACAAGGGGGATACACTGGGCATCGTCGGCGAATCCGGATGCGGAAAGACCGTCCTCGCCCTCTCCATCATGAGGCTGATCCCCAGTCCGCCCGGCCGCATTGTGGGGGGACAGATCCTCTTCAAGGGGACCGATTTGCTCGGCCTCGACGAGGACGAGATGCGCAAACTCCGGGGAAACGACATATCCATGATATTCCAGGAGCCGATGAATTCCCTCAACCCCGTCCTGAAAGTGGGAGATCAAATCTCCGAGGTGATCAAACTCCACGAGGGCCTTTCGGAAGAAAAGGCGCTTGACCGCGCTCTCGATATGCTCCGGCTCGTCGGCCTGTCCCCCACACGAGACACACTTAGGAGCTATCCCCATCAGATGAGCGGCGGGATGCGCCAGCGGATTATGATAGCCATGGCGCTCGCCTGCAATCCCGAACTGATGCTCGCCGATGAGCCAACGACGGCACTCGATGTAACCATCCAGGCACAGATTATCGATCTGATAAACAAGCTCAAAGACGAGGTGGGGACGTCGGTCATACTGATAACCCACGATCTGGGGGTGGTCGCGCAGATGGCACAACATGTCGCCGTGATGTACACGGGTAAAGTGGTTGAATACTGCAGTGTTCTCGACCTTTTCTCCACGCCCCTCCACCCGTACACCAGAGGGCTCATGGAATCGACGCCGAAGAGGGCTTCGAAGAAGGACGGATACCTCACCGCAATACCCGGGACCGTCCCCAACTTGTATGAACTCCCCTCGGGGTGCAGTTTCCGGAACCGGTGCCCGGACGTCATGGATATATGTGCCGAAAAAGAACCGCGGCTGGTAGATCACTCTCCCGGCCACCAGGTGCGATGCTGGAAATACGAATAAAATGCAAGGATCAGCGCCGATGAATTCAGCCTTACTACAGATTGAAGGGGTGAAAAAATACTTTCCCGTTCGGGGCGGTCTTTTCTCGGGCAAAAAAAAGATGGCACGGGCCGTTGACGGTGTGGATCTGCAGATCTTCAAGGGAGAAACACTGGGACTGGTGGGCGAATCGGGATGCGGAAAGACCACGCTCGGCCGCCTCATCACCCGGCTCGAAGAACCAACCGCCGGGAAAATCACCTTCAACGGCGAGGATATCACCACCTACTCCCGCAGAGAGTTAAAGACCTTTCGCAGAAAGATACAGCTGATATTCCAGGACCCGTACTCATCCCTGAACCCAAGGATGAGCGCGGGGGCCATAGTGGGAGAGGCACTTTCCATACACAACCTGCCCCGGGGGCCAAAAAAAGGGGACAGGGTTGCCGATCTGATGGAGATTGTGGGCCTCAGCAAGGAGCAGATGGGGCGCTACCCCCACGAGTTCAGCGGCGGGCAGAGACAGCGCATCGGCATAGCGCGGGCGCTTTCCCTCAATCCGGAACTTATCATTGCCGACGAGCCCGTCTCGGCACTGGACGTTTCGATACAGGCGCAGATACTCAATCTTCTGAAAGACCTGCAGAAAGACCTTGACCTCACCTACCTGTTCATCAGCCATGATCTGAGCGTCGTCGAACACATAAGCGACCGGATCGCCGTCATGTACCTCGGGAAAATCGTGGAACTCGCGGACAAAAAATCCCTTTACAGCAGACCTCTCCACCCCTACACACAGGCCCTCCTGTCCGCTGTCCCTGTCCCCGACCCTACACACAAAAAAGACAGAATACCGCTCGGCGGCGGCATACCCAGCCCGACAGACCCCCCTCCCGGGTGCGCGTTTCATCCCCGGTGCCGCTACCGCATGGATATCTGCGATACCGTGATCCCGACCCTCGATGACAGAGGCGGCGGGCACCATGCCGCGTGCCACTTGAAAACATAAATTTGGTCTGGAATCCGGGAAAAAAATCTGAAATAATCCTTGACGAAAAGGGATCAAAAGAATAGATAGGGAAGTCAATTTTTTCTTGAGGCGATATCTGGCTCTATTTTTGTGCTGCCGATAGCCGCCCCCTGAGAAAGAAAAAGCGCCCGTAGCTCAGCTGGATAGAGTCGCAGACTTCGAATCTGTTGGTCGTTGGTTCGAATCCAACCGGGCGTACCATACATACGACCATGTAACAACATACGGGCCCTTAGCTCAGCTGGTAGCAGCAACTGACTCTTAATCAGTAGGTCGTCGGTTCGAACCCGACAGGGCCCACCATAAAGTCAAGGGGTTACAGAAATTGATCTGTGACCCCTTTTTTGTGGCCAATCTCACCACATGGTAAAAAAAGTCGCTGACACTATTTTTTCCTATTTTTTCACAGCAATGTCCGGTTAGGAACTTGCATAAACGGTTAAGAATCTTGGTCATTGTAGTCCTTTGATTTTGGTGAAAAAACATGCATTCATGTGAAGATTTTACTTGACAAATCAGCTATTTAGGGGGCCGATTTTCCGTAACTAGTTAATATTACGGAGGATTGGCCAATGCCCTACACATGGATTCCTGGGAAACCCCGGGGGAAACACAAGACCCACGATAATCTTATGAAACCTGTAAACAACATATTGCCCGATATCACGCCCCTACTATCGGGATGTAACCGACCCCTGAAAATGTCTTTTGAGGATCAGTTGAATATCCTGGTGTATTTTCATCTTGAAGAACACCATTCCGGACGTCACCTCATGCAAGTTCTCAAGGAAGAGCATTTTGCCAGGCGGTACATTGCTCCTGAGGACGGTATTGAAAAGAGCAGCTTCTTCGAGGATATCGGTTCCCGGGGACTGGAGCAGATGGTGGAAATGTTCGGGAAGCTCTATCTAAAGGCTGCCAGACATTTACCCAGGGGACATGCCGAGTTGGGAGATTTGGTTTTGATCGACGGTTCCCTGATCGATGCTGTTTTGTCCATGTACTGGGCCGACTACCGTAAGGGCTCAAAGAAGGCCAAGGTTCACGTCGGGTTCGATCTTAACCGTGGCATTCCCAAGAAGATATTCCTCACCAACGGCAAAGAAGCGGAACGTCCCTTCGTAGAGAGGATTCTGTCGCCGGGGGAAACGGGCGTCATGGATCGCGGCTACCAGAGCCATAAGCTCTTTGACTCCTGGCAAGCGGACGAAAAGCATTTTATCTGCCGG
>Ga0307991_1001617_pt1 | contig 15637 bp, 17 predicted proteins | sample EllFjometagen131_FD_203146 | JGI IMG/M metagenome (GOLD analysis project Ga0307991, IMG submission 203146) | Marine microbial communities from Ellis Fjord, Antarctic Ocean - #131 | ecosystem: Environmental > Aquatic > Marine > Unclassified | place: Southern Ocean | collected 2014-10-08
ACATTTGAAGGTTCTAATGCAGTTGATTATACTAAAGTAAGTATTAACGCTGATACTAGTAAAGATACATTAAAAGATATAATTATAAAAGCAAGTTTATCTAGAGATATTGATACAGATAGAGTTAAAGCATTAAATAGAGCTACTAGATATGTTGAATCAATTGCAACAGATGGTGATGATGTATTACAAGAAGAAGCTAATGCTGAATTAGCATATGTTATTGATAAACAACAAGCAAATGCAAAAATTGAAGCAAGTAAAATAGAAAATATAAAAACACAAGAACGTAATGTAATTATTAAAAATAAAGAACGTGTTACTGAGATAGTAAATAAAGGTAAAGTTATTATTGACAATGAAACTATTAATATACCTAAACATATTAAACGAAATGTGGATGGTAGTATTAAATTAGTTACAAGAGAAGATTTTGTTAAGTGGTATAGTGAACCTGCATATATAGATAAAGATACTGGTGAAGTATTTACTGAATATGAAAAGAATACAATGGGTCGTACATTTGAAATTAAAATGTTTGATGCGTTGGTAGAATTTGCAGGTGGTAAAAAACAATTTGTAGACAATACTAATAATACTAAACAAGTTAATGCGTTAAAAGATTTAATAAATAAACAACATATAAGTACTAGAAGTACTAAGTTAAAAGATGTCTTTGGTAAAAGTACACAAAATGTAAAAACAGGCATTAATAATATAGTTTAATTAATAATAATAAAAATAATAAATATGACAATAAGAAGATTAAAATCGGATAATTACGATAGTAGAGGATATAGTGATGAAAATGCATTAGCTAATTTAGGAGTAACAGAAATGAGTACTATAAGTAAGAAAATGACTTATACTTATGGAGAAGAAGATGCTACTGAATTTTCATTTTTAGCTATGGCAGCTAGTCGTGGTGGCAGTAGAAAAGTTACTGGCGAAAATGGAAATAAAGCAACAGTTAATGATGTGCAGTACAAATGGGCAACTATGGGTAAAATGCGACATACTGTAACTGTTAATAGTATCATAAATGCAACTAATGTTAAATTAGGTATAGGTAATACTAAATTTAATATTGCAATGGAAGATAGATGGGGTATTGTTGACTATGGTTTGCTATCTCCTTCTGGTGATTATGAAGTACAAATTTCAAAGATTACTCCAATGGGTAGTGGTAAATTTGATTATCAATTAGAATTAAGAGCAGGTATTGTAACTGATTATATACCAGCAGGTGAATTTGCAGCAGGTAAAGTATGGGCATTAACACCACCTAAAGTACCTGAGAGTGGTTCATTAGGTAATGAGCATAGAATTATGTCACCTGGTGAAATGACTAATCAAGTTGGTTTTTCAAGATATACTCATAAAATTCAAGGTAATGTTTCTAATAAAGTATCTGTTTATGAATTTAGTGGTAATGATACTCATAATGGAAGTCCTACTAATTTATGGATTAATGAAGAACAACGTCAAGTAGATATATGGATGAGAAGGCAATTAAATAATGATATATATTTACAAAAATATAATAGAGGTACAGATGGAGAAATTGCATTAAAGTATTATGAAAATGATAAACCTATTCCAATTGGAGCAGGTGTAAGAGAAACAATTAAAACAATGGGTACTTATATTCCGTATGGAAATAATTTACCTTTTTCATTATTAGACAATACATTATTAACTAGTAGAAGTAATAGTGAAAAGTCTAGTAATAAAGTAGTTCATGGTGGACTTTTGTTTGGTAGAGCATTAAATGATATGCTAGTTGATAAAGTTAAAGCTGATAAAGCTTATGAAACATTAGGCGGATATAGAATTACAAATAGCAAATCAGGTGGATTAGCGTATGGTGGTAAACCATTTACAGTATATATTACTCCTGAAATGGATAGTATTACATTTGTACATGATAAAATGTTTGAGAAAAAAGGAATACTTGGTGACTTAGATATTGAGAATGGTAATTTACATTCAAGTGGTTTACCTAGAAGTTCAGGTACTGGTGTTGTAATGAGTTATGCGAATGAGAATATTGACTACGTGTCAATGGAAGGTCAAGAATGGTTAACTGGTATATATAGAGGCATTACTCCTATTCCTACTAGTTGGAAATCTGCTGATACATCTAAAGATGGTACTATTAATTTAGCTACAACTAAGGATGAATCATCATACGAACATAAACTTAGTATTGGATTTAATATGAAAAATGCTATAGATGCTGTTTTGTTTGAAATGAATGAATAATAATTAAAATAGTTATATATAATATATAAAAGAAAATAAACTTATAAATATAATAACATGAAAAATGATAATGATAATAAAAATACAGATACTAAGAATAAGCTATCTATTAAAGCAGATGTAAAGGTAAGTAAGGTGAAAGAAAATAATATACCAAGCATTAAAGAATTAACAGTGTATCGTAAAATTGATATATTTCAAGTACGAACTAAATCAATGTATGCTAGTAGTAATATTAAACATCTACCTAGTCAGCCTAAAATGTTACCTATTAGTGCAAGTGCTACTAGTAAAATGTTACAGCTAACTAATATAACATTAGGTATAATGCCTAGTATTATAGATATTAGTCCTAAAGACCCTGCATGGAATAGAGAGCTTATTAAGTATTGGAATGAATTGTATGAGTTAATACCTGCAATTGGAAAAAAACTAGATACTAGTATAAGATTTTATAGACTAGAGAAGAAAAAAGAGTTTGAACAACAAATCATTAATATTGAAAGACGATATAGTAGAATGGTAAATGAGGATGCTACTAATATTGACAGTTACTATAAAGAGAAAACTCAAGAATTATTAAGAGTTGAGGATGAGATACATAAAACAGATGAAAATGGTAAAAAGATATATGCGGTAGCAGTTAATCCGAAACATTATATATTATGGTTATATTGTAGTATAAATAGTAGAATAGCTAATAAAGTGGCAGATATAGATAAAACAAGTAAAATATTGTTTTATTTAGAAAATCCATTGGAAGCTAAGGAAGAAAAGAAAAAGAATGCTGATATAATTACAAATGCTGAAAAACTATATTATAGTATTGAAGAAGATATTAAGAAGATTGATGATTTAATCTATTTAGTTGGTACAGATAAAGGTAGTATTAAACAATTAGAACAATACGAAAGACGTGCTGTAATTAGAGAATACGTTAGAGTATATCCTATTGAATTTATAAAAATTGCAAATGATACTAATTTAAGTAATAAAGCTCGTATAGAAAGGATGATTCATTATGGAGTATTAAAGAGAATTGGGGATACAGGAATAATTGTATCTGCTGAAAATCCTACTGACAAAGTTGGTAATAGTGTAAATGAAGCTATTTTATTCTTTAATGAACCTAATGCTAAACAAGAAGCAGTTGCTACTGAATTAATATATAAATTTAAAGCCTTGAATAAGTAGTCATGATTATAAAGGAAATGCATATATTATTTGATAATCTTTATCAAAGTACTAATTCTAACAGTAAGGAGATTATAAAACCCGAAGAAAAGGATTTAAGAATACATTATGCTACTATGTCTTTAATTAATGAAGAACTAGATATAGGAAGAAATAATAAAGCAGGTTATAATGATAGATTAGATAGAGCAGAACAGTTTAAAGAGTTAAAAAGAACAATTGAGTGTATTCCAGTGGTAGTTAATGGAGCGTATGGTAAATATAAAACTATACGCTATCCATTACCTACAAATTATTTAAACTATGTACGAGCAGATGGTATTGCATCTTATGATTGCAATGGTCAAACTTTTACTGAAGTTGCAAGTACTAAAAAAATAGCAGTAGTAAAATTTAAAGAAGATACGGTTGGCACTGGTGGTATATTTTACGATAAGTTTGAATTTAATATAAAAGAAGGTGCAGGAGTTTATGAAACAATGTTTGATTTGACAACTAGCTTTCCTAGTGAATATTATGCAAGTGATATACAAGATATGAATAGTGAAGAAGCTAGGTTTTATATTATGAATTTATTTTTAGAGTATATAAATAGGAAAGAAATAAGTTTTGAATTTAGTACTACTAAAGTTATTGATGTAAGTGTACATTGGGAGACATATAGTAATTATTACTATAAAAACTCATTTATATTTGTACTTAATAATTATACTGGTACAGGTACAGTTACTGTTCAAATTCAATCAGAAGATACTACTCCTATTAATGATGATAGCACATTTGCTATTATTACTGGGGATACTATATATGATGATAGTGCTTTTACTGGAAGTAATGAGTTATTTGATGGTAGAATGATGGACAGTGAAGAAATTAGTACTCAATTATTAAATCCGTATGGTAAGACTAAGTATTATAGTCCTATACTGGAACTAGATAGAAAGAGTATTATAGCTTATCATGATGCTTTGTTTGGATTTAGTACTTTTAATTTAACATACTTAGGAATACCTAGATTAGTAAATATACATCATAGGATAGACTGTGAAATAAGTCCTGCTTTTCATGATAAAATTATAACAAGAGCTGTTCGTGGAGTCAAAGGAGATGTTGGGGATGTAACAACTAAAAATACACAATTAGAATATTTAGAAATGGATTAATTAATTAAACAAATAAATAAGACAATGGAAAAAATAAGTAATATAAAACAATTACCATTAAAGAAGATGGTTTTAAATATAAATCATACTGTTATGACTATAGCTGGTGCTAATTTAGGAGGTGGTGTAAAAATATGGGATTGTGCAAAAGGAATCCTTGATGTAAATATGGCAGATATAGATATAACTGTATATGCTCCTGCAAGTGAGGTTAAAAACCCTATTTTAGGATTAGGTACAGTAGTTGGTAGTGGTGTAGTGGACGCATTAAGTGGTACTGCAACCTTTGAAGATGTAGTAACAGGGTTTGCAGCTGGGGTATTAACTGGTACAACTGGTTCAGCATATCATTTTATTAAAAAAGGTGAAGCAGATGTTAAAGATGGAACTGTTACAGCTAATGATATATTTCTCAACATGGCTATAGATTGGGTACAAAGTGGTGATATTACAGCAGTAGGTACAATAACTCTATATTATAGAATATTGGCATTATAATAAATACAAATTTTTAACAATTAAATAAAATAAGAAAATGGAAGATATATTAATAATAAAAGATGGTGCAGATTATGCAGAAGATGCTTCTGCCAACGCAATAACTAACATTGGAGGAGTAACTTATGATATACATGATTTAGAAGATGGTGGAATATTAGCATTTGATGATACTGGAGCTGTAATTAGTCCTACTGCACCAGCAATAAGTGGTAATAATATTACATTTGCATTAGGTAGAACAACAGAAGGTACTAAAGTAGGATTACAAATGGAAAGAGCTACTTTATCAGTTAACAAGAAAGTATATGTAGCACCAGTTGCTAAGGTTATGTGTTTAGGTGATGATGGTACTAATTCTGGGTTAACAGATATTGCAACAGACATACTTACTGCAATGGTAGAAGGTGATGTATTAGGTGTTCATGTTACAGATGGAGAAGAACCATATTTTGCAGGTATTGATGGAACTAAATTATTTGCTATTACACTGAGTGCAGCAGACGCTGCATCAACCGTTCTTGTAGTATTAACTAAACTTATTAGTAGTATTAATAGTGATACTAGTTGGAATCAAGATGAAGATGGTAACAATATTGTTACTGCGGCATTGGTTAATACTGATGAAGGTATTAGTTTTACAGGTAGAGTAGGTAAGAAATTTAATATTGCACCTTTTGGTGAACTTGAAGATGTAACTGTATCTGAATCTAGTGCAGCAGATGGTTCAGTAGGATGGATTGATAATACTACTTATAGTACACTTACTAGTCCTACTCTTAATACTATGTTGGTAACAGGTGCAACTTTTAATGTAACTAATGTTGTACCTTTAGTACTAGGTTGGGGTACATCTGACCAAATTAGTGATTTAGAGGAATATTGTAGTACATTTGATGGTAATACAGATAAGAATAGTAAACATACAATGTGGGATGTTACAGCTAGGACTGTATCTGGTGAAACATATACAACATATACATTTCAATGGACTACTACTAATAATAGTCCTACACCTCAACCTAATTCTGATGTTAAGACATTCAATTTAGCAGTACCTAGTACTTATGCAGCTATGGTTGCATATTTAGATACTATTGTAGCAGCTATATAATTTAGTAATTAAAGAAGTCTAGTAGTAATACTAGACTTTTTAAATAATATAATATGTATATATTAGAGAAAGTAAGTAATAATTCATTTATGTTGAGTACAGATGGTACAGCTACAAATGTAAAATTACAAGTTCAAAAGTTAATACATAGTACTTATATATATGCTACAATTGAACCTATTATTGTTGCTAGTGATGGTGGTGTAGTAAGTTATGCTAGTCCATATAGTACAGTTACAGATAATGCAACAAGCGGTTATACTTATGTAATTACTATGTCTGATGATGGGGTGTATAAAATAACGGTAGATTTAGCAGTAGATAATGTATATCTATTTATATCTACAGCTACTTTATATAGTGCATTAAGTGGTCATATACAAAATGTAATATGTTGTAACCCTGAAGAAGCTTGTAACTGCAATGAAGATTGTAAAGATTATTATAATTATAATGTATTAGCTATATTAAGTCAATGCTATTTTGGATTAGATATAGATATTAATTTTAATTATGGTATAATAGGTGGTGCAGCTACAGATTTATTTACTACTACCTATACATATAAATGTGTTAAAGTTGATACAGGTGCAGCACATTGGGATAATTCAACTAGTATAGTATTACTACAGAATTATGATACTAGTTTAGTAGGGGATACAGATACGGTAATATTAAATAATAAATATATATGCATTCATACTGGTATTCCTGATGATTATGATAGCGGAGAATTTACAGCATTGACTGATGAATTAGTAAGTCTTTTAACTTATATATCAGATGCTATATACAGAGTAGATGAGTATCTTAATTCAGAATGTGAAACTTCTAATGATATTTGCTCATGTTAGATGATACTTTAAGTATAATACGAGGTAATCAAGATACATATAATTCTTTCTTATCTTTATTTAAAACACCATTGCATACAAATTGGGATAGTCAATTTAATAATGAAGATAAAGAAGGGTATAATTGTACATGGGCAACCATAGGACAATATGTATCTATATATAACTATGTTACTTTATTAGTTAATAGTATTATGTATGAAACTAATAATTGGGCTACTTTACAATTAGATTACAATATCAATGAATATACTAAATACTTAATGTGTATAGGAGTTGATATTAATGATATATATAATTTATTTGATATTAAGTTTACGGATGATAATTTATATGTATGGGTAGATAAATATACTATACAAATTAAATTATTAGTTAAAACTACTGGTAATGTTACTATTGCTACTGCTATAAGTTCTACTGGAAGTACACATATTAATTGGAGTAATGGAGTATATAAAGATTTAGCTAATGGTAATAATACAGAAACCTTAGTTGCAGGACTACATTATATTTATATAAGTGGCAGATTAGATACTATAACAAATTATACTTTAACAGGTACTAGTGCATATATAGTAGAAGAAATACAAATATCAGAAAGTTTAAATAGTTTATCTTCTATTGTTGTAGATGATAATAATTTAACTGCTAAATCAGTTGATGAATTAATAGTAATTGTAAATAAGATAGCAGATAATAATAATATAATTAATGGTACTCTTACATTAAATGGAGGTACTAATGAGGATATATTAAAATATATACCTTGTGCTACTACAATAGCATATTGTAATTTAAAGAATAAATTAAATTGGAATATCAGTATAAATAATATATTACCTATTAGTTGTACTTAAAAAATAACAAATATTATGACAAAATATAATAATAGTAAATTAAAAAGTAGAGATAGAAATGAACCTAATATAATTAAAGCTATTTTAGCAAAAATTATTAGTGGTATTAATGTAAGAGGAATATATAATAGTACTCTACCTACATTAATTAATGGGGATACTGCACAACTTCAACTTAATGACGAAGGTAAATTAATTGTTAACACTAGTGGTGGTATTGTAACTAATGCTAATTGGAAGATAGGAACAGAAATAGGAACAGTAGCATATTCAACTAATGTAAAAATAACATTAGGTGGAGCGTATCCATCTATAACAAGCGATGCACAGCTTAACTATGTAATGACAATACCAGCTACAGGTGAAGCATATACTTATCAGAATGGACAAGATGGGGTAACAATGCGACATAGTGCAGGAGAAATAACTATATCAGGAGCAGGAACACCATTTACAAGTGGAGATGTGTATGAAGTAGGTATAAATGCACCAGTAAGAGGTTATAATAGTGGTGATGATTCTTATTTAGAATCGAGGATAGATGACCCTAGTTTTAATAAGCTACAATCAATACTTACAGAGTCAACAAACCTAACAGCAGCAACTCATTATTTCCCTTCTGAAGATGGATTTACACCTGACCCACATAATGATTATTCTTATACTGGAGAACTTGAAGAAGCAGATGTGGGAGAAACAATTACAATGACATTGGAAATTACAAATGATGCTGATACTACACCTTCAAATAGAACATGGGGAACAGCATATTTTTATGATGATGAGAATGATACTAATATAAATGAAATTAAAGTAACAGGTACAGGAGCAGCAGATGTAAAAGAATTCTTTGTAAGTCTTAATAAATTAAATAATCATAAAGTAAGATGGAAAGTTGCAGTTTCTCAAGTTACATCAAATGCTGTTAATATTTATGAACGTAAAAAAGTATAACTAATGGATATAATAAATGACATTAAAGCAAAATGGGATGATTTACTTTCTGGTAATATTGTTCCAAAAGATATTCGACATGAATATTATGTAAATGAAAACATTCATGTTCCAGTAAGGAATGTGTCTGACATCTATTTTAAACTAAAAGCAGATAGGAATAGAATAGAGCAAGAAGTTGTTAATAAGATAAAAGGAACTTTCGTACTTGTTGCAGAAAGTAGTGAAACAATAGATGAGGAGCTTATTGTAACGCCTCCAATTTATTTCAAGTATACAACTAAAGCAAATCTATTACTATCTCTTAATAGTGAAATATGGAATTGTGATAATATAGTATCAGATATGCAAGGAGAATTAACATGGACTAATTATTTAAAAACATTATAATATGAAAAATCCAACAAGCCTTAGAGTACCACCAGTAGATAGTGCTGAGAATCTAAATATTAGAGACGTTGATGGAAATAAAGAAGATGCTGCTGTAATTGTAGTAGGAACAACTGAATCCCAGATGGCATACATAAAGGGTATTTTAAGTGTAATTCTTACATTAACAACTGAAGATTATGACATGACTATATATGTACCAGCAGTAGTTGATGTGGATAATACTATGATGCCTCAAGTTACGTTTTATGATAAGAAACTCAAAGCGGCAGTAGCCTCTGGTGATATTGTAGCAGGTACATTCAAATTAGCTCGTTATCGTGCAAACTCAAGAACAGAAATACTTGGAGCAACCGCATGGACAGTTACAACAGGTAAAATAAAAGATTCAAGGCAAGCTGCAAGTGCAAGTTGGGCTACGGATGATTTAGCTGTTTGGGAACCTCAAGGTGATACCACTATTGAAGTTAATGGTGTAGTTGTAACACCTATGATTCCAGAATTAATGATTCCGATTGGTGATATTTCTACATTAGAAACAAAAGTTGATACAGTTGATTCAAATGTTGATTTAATTAAAATTGAAACCGACAAAATACCTGCTGAGGTAATAAAAACTGCTGCAATTAAAACTGCAACTGACAAGGTTGCAGGAGAAGTTATAAAAACTACAGCTATACAGGCTGAGACAGATAAGATTGCAGCAACTATTACAAAGATAAATACTATCGAAGAAGCTATAATTCCAGGGAATCATACAGAAAAGGTTTATCCATTTGATACATCAGGAATTACAGTTACACCTGGAAATACAGTTTTTGGATTAACTACAATACTTATTCCTATAGATGGAATAATAGAAAATTACGGATGGGGTTCAGCAGGAAGTACTACATCTTATAATTTAGTAGGCTTCTTACTTATGTTGGATGCAGGAGTAAGTAATCCAAATACCATTCAATTTTTAAGAGTTGTAAAAGCAACAGCTACTTTATTAGGTACTAATTGTACCGCAGGAGATACAGCATTATTAATGGCTGATACAAGTGATTTTTTAGCAGGAGATATAGTTTGGGTAACAGATACAGGAACACCAGCAGGTGAATTATGTTATGTAGATACTATAACAGCTAACACATCCCTTAATACATCAGTATTAGCAGTAGCAGATATTCCAGCAACAATAGTTACTAGTTTTACAACTGGAGCAGATGCTACGGTATATCTTGTTAGACGAGCTGGAGATACCGATTACAGGGCAATGTGGGATAAATTTGCTCATGCTAATACTAAATCAATTATACGACATGAATTACATGGAGCAAGGGATATGGCTATAGGAGATGGTTTAATATGTAGAGCTCTAGGAATAGATGGTGCGGCTGGTGTTATGTTAATTACAGCTATATATCATTAAAAAATAAAATAACATGAGTAAACAAGCAAGATGGATTAATTATCCTGGACTAAAACAAAGACATTCTTATGATAGTGAACAACTAGTTCGTAAGATGAATGGACTTCCTGTTAATAGTCCTACATTTAGTAATGGGATATGTTCATTTGTTGCTGGTAGTACTCAAAAAATAACTTATCCAATAGAACTAGGAGTACAAGCAATAAGAATTAAGCTAGAAGGTATTACTTCCTTTTATATGAAATTATCTGCTAGTAGAACAATTCAAATAGTTGCTGGAATAGTAAGTGTTACTGGATTTACAAGTGAAACTTTATATGTTGATGGTGTAGTTGGTGTAGTTGGAACAAGTGTAGGTACAAAAGCCGAAATAGTAATCACCGACACAGTTAAATTTGATTGCAATGATATTCAAGTTGGATATGATGGTAGTACTTATGGTACTTTTGGAATTGACTTAGACGAATATTATAATAGAATATTAACAGCAAGTGAAGTATATAATTTTTATCATAATTTATGGAATATAGAGTTACATATTACTTCTGATATATTATTAAATTACAGCAGTACTAATGGAGTACATGAAGATAGTCAAGGAAATACACTTACACTAACAAATATTGGTAATCCTAAAAAAATAGGTGCAGGTAAATATAGTGGTTATTATAATGGAAGTTCCGATAATATCCCAATGGGAAATATTGGTACTATTAAGAGTTTAACTTTTGCTATTTATTATGATGGTACAGACCAAGCGGGAATTATAGATTTAGATGGTGGTACAAATACCGTAGAACACGCAGGTGGAACTATTAGTCATTGGGCAGATGACTGTTATATTAATAGAGAAAATAATAATACATTAAGTATAGGTTGGAATCTAATTACAATCATTGATAATACAGGTACTGTTGCAAGTGCATTTAGGACGGGATATGATGGTACTACTTATTATAAAGGGTTATTGGCATTTACTTATGTTAATGGGAATACACCACTAACATTAATTAAACATACTCAATTTTGGAGTACATCACTTAAACGATTAAGATAATGGTACAAGTATTAAACATAAATTTAAGCGAAGGAACATTAATTGATAATGTTAATAAAACTGAAGGAGTTAATACTACTTGTGAATTTCACAAAAGAGATACAGGAGTAAGTCTTGATTTTACTGCTACATCTGAAATAAATGGATATGGTATAAGAGAAGGAGTTAAAACTATTGAATTTTGGATATTCCCAACTACAACTACTAAGTTGTTTTTAGATAATGGAACTGATAAGTTAGAGATACCAGGTGGTAGTTTTGCAGGAGTAGGAATGACTGAATGTACTATTAATAATCAAGATACAGATATACCAACTTTAAACATATGGAATCAGGTAATAGCAGAGTTTAGTGCAGGAATTGATTTTAGTACTGATTTTGAAGTAGATGTAACAGCCATAACACATTTAGCAGGAAATATTATCCTACATGATGTAATATTAACTACTGACCAAAAGAATGAATCATATATCAAATTCCTAAGAGCAGGAGCTAAAGGAGAAAACAAAAGACTATTTAACTACCCTAAACCCAGTGTTGATAATGATAGTGGAGTGGTTGCTCATTTAACGATGAACCCTGTTGGTAATATATTAGTTGATATAAGTGATAATGGGAATAATGGGACTATTTATAATGGCTCAACAACTAAAGATGGAATATATTTTTCTGCCAGTGGTGATAGCAATGTTGATTTTGGAAATGTTAGTGATTTTAATTTTGGTGCTAATCAAGATTTTGCTTTCAGTTTTAGATTTAATTCCAGAGATGTAACAGGGCATCATGCTATAATAAGTAAAGGTGGTAATTCAGGAGCTATTGGTGGATGGGTTATTGAATTAGGAAGAATAAATAATGCAATAGGTGTATTTATTTCTAATGGTATTAGTTATGTGATGTATAATGTTGCACTAACGGATGCGGTTATGCAGACTAACTTAATATACACATTCACAGTATCGTTTGATAGGGATGGAAATTGTATATCTTATCTTAATGCAATACAAAGTAAAGTTATTGATATTAGTAGTTGGGCTTCGGATAGTTTAATTGGTACGTCAGATGCTTTCGTAGGCAAATATGCTGGTTCAGCAGGAGTAGATGCAGAAATTCAAGATTTAGTGGTATATAATGCAACAAGAACGCTGCAACAAGCTAAAGACTACCACAATTTATTTAGAAAACCAATATTAATAGATAAACTACTTTATGCAGGAGCAGATGGAAAAGTTAAAATACCTATTGAGTGGCAAAATGGAACAGGATTAGTAAAAACAGACGAATTATCAACTTATGTTAATTCTGATTTAATTGTAGGTACAGATTACATTGAATTTACACAAGCTGGAACAATGTTATATACAGGAGTAGATTTAGATAGTTTTGTAAATAACGGACATATTAGTTATTGGTATTATGATACAACTGTTGATGGAGGAACATGGGAAGAAAGAACAGGCTTAGTAGATGCACCAGTAACAGGAGTAGCGTATTCTGACAAAACTCTAACATTCACAGGAGCAAATGTCGGAGATAGAATTGCAAATATATTACTTAATAATCAAATAAAAGTATAAAAAATTATGAAAAGGAAAGGGACAGGACGGAAAACAAATACACAACGTAGAACTACACATACTAAAAAATATGGTAAAAGCAGTAAATTACCTGCACGAAAACATAAAAATAAAAAATAATATTATGACAAATTTAATAATGAGTTTTTTTAATTATTTTACAGAAATTAAAGGACTGTTCATAATAATAATATTAGGTTTATCTGGTAGAGCTGTTAATCCTACAATGGAAGCGACAGAAACAGCACCTTTACAACAATTATTGTGGCTATTTGGGATAATGGTAGCAAGTATAACTATTGTGAAATTTTTTCAGAATCAATGGGCAAATAAAGATAAAGGATTACCTTCAATATTTAATTTATTTAAAAAACATAAAAAATGATTAAAGAACATTTAACAACATATTATAACCAAGATTGGGTATATAGAGAAATAAAAGAATATTTTAATATAAACGAAGTAGTTGCTCCAAAAGTTATAGCAAAATATGGGGATGAGCAATCATGGTCATTTTTAGACTTTAGATTACTAAGTAATTTATTGTACATACGAAAAGGTATTAATAAAGAGATTACAGTTAATCATGGGGCATATATTCAACGAGGATTGCGAAGTATATTAAGTAAAATTGTTTTAGGTTATATAAGAAAAGGTAACTATTATCTTAGTGGACATGTGAGAGGCACAGCAGTTGATTTTGATGTGAAATCTATGACACCAGAAGAAGTAAGATATTGGATAGTACAACATAATGTTAAGTTACCTTTTAAGTGTAGATTAGAATGGAAGAAAAATAATATTGAAATAAGTTGGGTACATATGGATACAGATTATTTTATTACTAATCCAAAGGTTTATAAATTTAACGTATAATAATATGTCAAGTTTAAATCAAATAGTATATGATATAGCTGAAAGTATTAATGAAGCTAATAATCATAATTTAAAAGAAAGATTAAAGCTTCAATTTAAAGAAATAGTAGCTACTTTAATAAGGAGAGATGTAGAACGAAATGGAGCTAGTGTATTATATTCTACTAGTATTACATTAGCATTAAGTAAAGTAGATGCAAAAGATGATATTTGTGAGCCTGGTGATTGTAGAATATTAAAATCAACTACTAGTATAATTAAACCAGTCAGATTAAAAAAATCAACTCCTTTTATATTTGTAGGTACAACTACTGGTACTGAATTTATATATACTAGATGGAATGATTTTAAAGAAATGCGGTATTTGAAATATATAGGTAATGAAATATATTATACTGTTCGTAATGGTTATATGTATATATATAATAATATTAGAATTAAAAATGTAGAAGTAGAAGCTATATATTCAGATATGGATTTATTACCTATTTGTAGTAGTTCACAATCATGCTATAGTGATGATGATGAGTTTCCAGTACCTAGTGATTTAATTTGGGCAGCTAAACAAGAGATAATAAAAGGGATTAGAGTTAAGCAAGATGATGAACAAATAAGAATAAACAATGAACAGGAGAGAAATATATAAAACATATAAAGCTAATCAAAAAGCTAAAGGTAGAAAAGTTTTATCTAGTATTATATTTAATAGAATAGTTACTATAATAGGCTTAGAATCAATCCATTTAATAAATACTGGATATAAACACTTTACATTTGGTAGTAGTACTGGTAAAATATATTTAAAAGCCAAACCTGTATATAATAAAGTAATGGATAGAGGTAAAAGTAGAGCTTTATTAATTAAATTAGCTACTACATTAGCACCTCATTTATTAAAACAACATACAAAAGGTATATATATGGCAAAATTAGTTAAAGATATGAAACCTTATGTATATAATAAACAAGAAAGACCTAATGCTCCTAAATGGATATGCTTTAAAACTAAAGAGATAGAAGTATGGTATCATTGGAGTAGGCGAGGAATTAATATGCCTAATGCTAAAATGTATGCATTTAGACCTACTAACACAGATAATTTTAGATTACCTGGTAGTGTTACACAAGTACCAGTTACAGAGTATAGTAAATATTTAAGCATAGATGATTTAAGATACCAACTTGATGTGAGTGCAGTACAAAAAAAGAATATATGTTTAGAATTAGATAAAAGTCTTATATTACGAATAGAAAAAGCAATAGTATAATGAGTAATAGTAAAGTAACATCGTGTGAATATTTAATTGCTAGAACAATTAATAACTTTAATATAGATAGTTCAGACTATAAAAAAAGAGCTATTGAATGGGTAGCAGAAGGAATTGGGTTAATGGATATTAAAATTAACTTACAAGATA
>Ga0307991_1001618_pt1 | contig 15631 bp, 12 predicted proteins | sample EllFjometagen131_FD_203146 | JGI IMG/M metagenome (GOLD analysis project Ga0307991, IMG submission 203146) | Marine microbial communities from Ellis Fjord, Antarctic Ocean - #131 | ecosystem: Environmental > Aquatic > Marine > Unclassified | place: Southern Ocean | collected 2014-10-08
TAAGAGATTATTGGAAAAAAAATAATACAGCATTAAAAAGCGAAACTAACAGAAATAATGCTGAGAAATTCATATTTTTTGAAGGTCCACCAACAGCTAATGGAATGCCGGGAATTCATCATGTTATTGCCAGAACATTAAAGGATTCTGTTTGCCGGTATAAGACCATGAAAGGATTTCAGGTTAAAAGAAAAGCAGGTTGGGATACTCACGGACTTCCGGTAGAGATCGAAGTAGAAAAACAGCTTAAACTTAAAGATAAAAAGGAAGTTGAAGCGTATGGACTGGAAAAGTTCAATACAAAATGCAGGAACTCTGTATTTTCCTATGAGAAAGAGTGGCGTGAGATGACCAAAGAGATGGGTTACTGGATCGATCTTGATAATCCTTATATAACACTCGAAAACGATTATATTGAGACTGTATGGTGGATTTTGAATGATTTTTTCAAGAAAGGATTGATCTACAAAGGTCATAAGATCGTGCCGTATTGTCCAAGTTGCGGAACTCCGCTTTCAAGCCATGAAGTTGCTCAGGGTTACAAAGAGACTGAAGATCCTTCTGTGTTTGTAAAATTCAAACTGAAAGATGAGGAGAATACTTATTTTCTTGCTTGGACAACAACACCTTGGACGCTGATCTCGAATGTTGCACTGGTTATGCATCCCGATGCAAAATATATTAAGATCAAGCTGGAAAATGAGTTCTTTATTTTGGCAAAAGCAAGATTAGAAATAATCGATGAAGAATATGAAGTAGTTGAAGAATATTTGGGAAGCGAACTTGAACACACCGAGTACGAGCAGCTTTTCCCATTTATTAAGCCTGAAGAAAAAGCCTTTTATGTTGGCTTGGCAGATTATGTGACAATGGACGATGGAACAGGAGTTGTTCATACTGCTCCTGCTTTTGGACAGGATGACTACGATATTGGTAAAAAATATGGATTACCAATTATCCAACCTGTGGATGGTGCAGGGAAATTTAATGATAAAATTACTGACTGGGCCGGAATATTTGTAAAAGATGCTGATAAAGGTATCATTAGGAATATGAAAGATCGTAAACTTCTTTACAAAAGGAAGCAGATAACTCACAGTTATCCTTTCTGCTGGCGTTGCGACAGTCCGCTCATCTATTATGCACGTTCAAGCTGGTACATTAAAACAAGTGAATACAAACAACAGATGATCGATAATAATACCAAAATCAACTGGTTTCCCGACTTTGTGGGTGAAAAACGTTTTGGTGAATGGTTGGAAAACAATATTGACTGGGCAATCTCAAGAGATAGGTTTTGGGGAACTCCCCTCAATGTTTGGGTTTGTGAGAAATGTGGTAAACTTGAAAGTGTCGGTTCATTAAAGGAATTACGTGAAAAAGGGAAAATGAAGGATGGCTCAACCGTTCCTGAAGATATAGAATTACACCGACCATATGTGGATGAGATAGAATTTGAATGTGAATGTGGTGGAAAAATGAAGAGAACTCCAGAAGTTATTGACTGTTGGTTCGATAGCGGTGCGATGCCATTTGCACAATGGCACTATCCATTTGAGAATAAGGATAGATTCTTCGAAGAACTTTTCCCTGCCGATTTCATCAGTGAAGGAATCGATCAAACTCGCGGATGGTTCTATTCTTTATTGGCAATTTCAACATTGTTAACCGGTGAAACTTCCTATAAGAATGTTTTAGTCAATGATCTTATATTAGATAAAAATGGTCAGAAAATGAGCAAAAGCAAAGGCAATTCTGTCGATCCGATGCGGCTTATGGAACAATACGGAGCAGATGCGATCCGCTGGTATTTGCTGGCAGTTAGCCCGCCCTGGATTCCAACCAAATTTGATGAACAGGGAGTTATAGAAATAGTAAATAAATTCTTTGGAACACTGAAGAATGTTTATTCATTCTACGTAACTTATGCAAATATTGATGATTTCAATGCTTCAGAATTCGGATTTAATGAAAATAAAATTATAGAAATTGATAAATGGATCATCTCAAAATTAAATAATTTAATTGAAGTTGTTACTAAAAATAATGATAAATATAATCCTACAAAGAGTGTTCGCGCAATCCAGGATTTTGTGATAGACGATTTGAGTAACTGGTATGTTCGCCGATGCCGTAGAAGATATTGGGAGATGGAGCTGTCCGAAAATAAAAAGGAGGCTTATTTAACTTTATACCATGTCTTAGTGGAAGTTTGTAAACTTATAGCTCCTATTGCACCATATCTTTCTGAAGAGATATACACGAATCTTACCGGAAATGAAAGTGTGCATTTAGATGATTTCCCAAGTGTAAATAAGAACGTGATACATTCCAAACTGGAAGAAGAAATGGATTCTGTTATCAAGCTTGTATCTTTGGGAAGAGCAGCACGTAATACTTGTCAGATAAAGGTTCGGCAAACTCTCGGTGCGCTTTATGTTCCAGAAAAATACAAACATCTTATTGCGAGAATGGAAGATTTGATCAAGGAAGAGATCAATGTGAAAGAGATCAAATATATTTCTGATAAGGATAATTTCATAACTTATGAATTCAAAGCGAATTTTAAGTTTATGGGTCCGAAATATGGGAAACACGTCAAACGTATAGTTTCTGCGTTAGAGAACATGGACTCAAATCATATTGTTGAATCACTCCATAAGAATAAGGAATATTATCTTGAGATGGATAGTAGCACATTCAAACTTACCGAAGAAGATCTGATTATTTCTATAAAAGATAAAAAGGGGTTTGTATTCGAATCATATAATAAAGAGCTATTTGTAGCTTTAGATACGAATTTAAATGAAGAATTAATTGAAGAAGGTCTGGCACGTGAGCTTGTTGCCAAAATCCAGAATACTCGTAAGAATAAAGAAATGGAAATCATGGATCGCATCAAAATTTTCTATGTCGGGAATGACAAGATACAAAGTGTTTTTATAAAATATGCTGATTATATAAAAGCGGAAACATTATCAGATTCTTTTCATTGCTGCAAAGATAAGCAGGAAGATATGATAAAATGGGACATAAACGGTAATGAAGTATTTATGACTGTTGAGAAAATGTAATTCGAGATTCCAATCTCGAAAAACACTCAATATTGTAATGTTGAAATAAATAATGTGAAATTCCGATTTCGTAAAAACCACTCGACATCGGAATGTTGAGTTACTATAAAATATTTAGGAGAAATAATATGGCAAAAATCACACCTTTTATGGGAGTTAGACCTGCAGCAGATAAAATTTTAGAAGTGGCATCTCCACCTTATGATGTATTAAATTCAGCAGAAGCAAGACAAGAGGTTATAGGCAAACCAAACAGCTTTCTCTATGTTGTAAAACCAGAAATAGATCTTCCTGAAGATACCGATGTCTACAGTGATGAAGTATATCAAAAAGGTAGAGAAAATCTTTATAAAATGTTAAACGATGGTATTCTTATTCAAGATGAAAAACCTTGTTTTTATCTCTATCGTCTCATCATGGGAAATGTTGATGAGATCGGGCTGGTTGCGGGAACTTCCATAGAAGATTATGAAAACGGAATTATAAAGAAACATGAACATACAAGAGCTGTAAAAGAAGTTGATAGAATTAAGCATGTTGACACTTTGAATGCCAATACAGGTCCGGTTTTCCTTACATATCGTGCTCGTAAAGACATGAATGAAATAGTTAAAGAGATTATTAAAGAGAATCCACTTTATGATATTGAAACTGAAGATGGGATCAAACACATTTTTTGGAAGATTGATCAGCAAAATGATATTGAGAAGATATTAAGCATATTTTCCAAAATAGATTTTTTATATGTTGCTGATGGGCATCATCGTTCTGCTTCAGGTACAAAAGTAGGTCAGACCCGAAGAGAAGCAAATCCTAACCATACTGGTGAAGAAGAATATAACTATTTTCTTTCAGTTATCTTCCCTGATAATCAACTTTATATAATGGATTACAATAGAGTTGTAAAAGATATGCATGGAAACTCTGTTGAAGAGTTCTTAAAAAAAGTAGAAGAAAACTTTGTTGTTCAAGTTTATTCGAATTCAGAAGGTTATCATCCAAATAAATTACATAATTTTGGAATGTATCTGGATAGCACATGGTATAATCTTACTGCAAAAGAAGGTACAGTTGACGAGGGTGATCCGGTTAAATCGCTTGATGTTGCGATTCTTCAGGATAACCTGTTAAATCCTATTTTAGGAATTGGTGATCCAAGGAAGGATAAAAGAATTGATTTTGTGGGTGGAATCCGCGGTTTAGAAGAACTATCACGTCGAGTTGATGAAGGTGAAGCAGTAGCATTCAGTATGTTCCCAACATCAATAGAACAGCTTATGGCAATTGCTGATGCAGATGAAGTAATGCCACCAAAATCTACTTGGTTCGAGCCAAAACTTCGTTCCGGTGTGATTACACATCTTTTGGATTAATATGAAACCACGAATTAGCACAAATCAGCACGAATATGAGAACTAAAGAAATTCTTTTTCCTGATATTTCATACAAAATTATTGGAGCTGCAATGGAAGCGCATCGTTGCTTAGGTAATGTTTTTCTTGAAAAAGTATATGAAAATGCTTTAATGGTCATGTTCAAGAAAATTCCATTAATTGCAAATCAACAAACTCCGATTAAAGTAGTTTTTAAAGACGAGATTATTGGTAATTATATCGCTGATATTTTAATAGAAAATAAAATTATTTTAGAATTGAAAACAGTCGATAAAATTACTAATATTCATAGAGCACAAGTTTTAAATTATTTGAAAGCAACTAATTTAACACTGGCAATAATAATAAATTTCAAAAACCAAAGTTTAGAGTATGAACGAATCGTATTGTGAATTTGTGGAAATTCGAGTTAATTCGTGGTTAAGAGAGCAAAAATGAAAAAATATGCAATAATAAGTTTAGGGTGCTCAAAGAATTTGGTTGATAGTGAAGTATTTGCTTATATCACAGAATCTGCTGGTTATGTAATGACTGATGACCTGCAAGAAGCAGAAGTAATTATTGTGAATACTTGCGGTTTTATTCTGGATGCAAAAGAAGAATCGATTTCAACTATTCTTGAAGCAGCAGATTATAAATTAACTGGGAAATGCAAAAAATTGATAGTTACAGGTTGTTTAGTAAAACGATATTTCAAAGATATAAAAAACTCATTTCCCGAGATAGACAATGTGATCCAATTAAAGGATTTTAGTACATATAAAAATGTACTTGGAATAAATTCTATAGAAGATAGAAAATTACTTACACTTCCTCATTTTGCATATTTACGGGTTAGTGATGGTTGCAATAATCATTGCTCATATTGTGCAATACCAGCAATTAGAGGTCATCTGAAAAGTGTACCACTAGAAGAATTAGTGGCAAGTACAAAATCTTTGGTTACAAGCGGTGTACGTGAGATTATTATAACAGCTCAAGATACTGCACAGTACGGTGTTGATATTTATGGAAAGCAGAAACTTCCTGAATTGTTGCAGAAACTTAATGCTATAAAAGATCTGGACTGGATAAGGATTTTGTATCTTCATCCTGCTCATATTAGTTCTGAAATGATTGATATGATTGCAGAACTACCAAAAGTTTGTGAATACTTTGAGATTCCCATTCAGCATATTAATAATGAAATACTTGTAAGTATGAACAGGAGAGTAACTAAAGAAAAAATAACAAGTATGATTGCTGAAATCCGTTCCAAAATGCCCGATGCCGTAATTCGAACAACTCTAATAACGGGGTATCCAGGTGAAACAGAAGATAATTTTGCTGAACTAAAAGATTTTGTGAAAGAAATGAAATTTGAACGACTTGGTGCTTTTGTTTATTCTAGAGAGGAAGATACACCGGCTTTTGATCTCGAGCCACAAATTTCAGAAGAAATTGCAGAGCAAAGAAAAGATGAGATTATGCAAATCCAAGAAGAGATTTCTAAGGAATTACTTGCAGCATTAGTTGGGAAAAATATAAAAGTAATTATTGATAAGAAAAGTAATGAAGAAGGTTTTATTTTTGAAGGTAGAAGTTATTTTGATTCACCTGAAATTGATGGAGTTGTCTTTATTACTGAAGGACATGCAAAAATTGGTGATATTGTTGAAGTCGAGATCATTGATGCTTGGGAATATGATTTGATAGGAAAAATTGTATAACAATTTGGAGGATAGATGACTAAAAAAATTGCACTAACTGGAATAAAACCGACAGGTCTTCCACATATTGGTAATTATTTTGGAATGTACGTACCAGCACTTGAATTGGCAAAAGAATATGATACAAGATATTTCATTGCAGATTATCACGCTTTGAATTCACTTAAAGATCCTGTGCTTGTGAAAGAACTCTCTTATGAAGTTGCTGCAACTTGGCTGGCAATGGGCTTAGACCCCAAGGAATCAATATTGTATAAACAATCAGCAGTTCAGGGAACTTTTGAACTCACGACATTCCTTATGGCATTTACTTCCAAAGGTCTGATGAACCGAGCACACTCATATAAAGCAAAAGTTCAAGAAAATCTTGGAACTGAAAAAGATCCTGATGACGGTGTGAATATGGGACTATTCACGTATCCCGTTCTTATGGCAGCTGATATACTGCAATTCGACAGCGATGTCGTTCCTGTAGGGAAAGATCAGAAACAACATTTAGAGATGACAATTGATATCGCTCAATCAATTAATCATAATTATAAGAAGGAGCTTCTGAAAATTCCAGAAGCTCTAATTAAGGAATCAACAGGATATATAATCGGGTTAGACGGTAGAAAAATGAGCAAAAGTTACAATAACACAATTCCGCTGTTTCTTCCGGAAAAGAAGCTTAGAAAATTAATTATGAAAATAGTAACAAACTCTCAAACATTGGAAGAACCTAAAGATCCCGAAAATTGCAGTATTTTTTCTTTATATAAGTTATTTGCAAACAAAGATCAGCAAACTGATTTGCGATCAAAATATATAGCCGGAGGAATGGGTTGGGGTTATGCAAAGCAAGAGCTTTTTGAAGTTATGAATAATATCCTTATGCCAATCAGAGATGAATACAATCGATTAATTGAAAACAAGGATTATATAGACCAAGTTCTTAAAGGTGGAGCAGAAAGAGCGAGTGAAATCGTATCACAGAAAATGGATTTCATTCGAAAAGAAATTGGCTTGGAATAATTGTAAAATACAATAAAATCTGTTTGACACAATATCCAGCATAAATATTTGTGTTTCGCAGTAAGTAATTAGGAGATATAATGTATACAATATTAATGGTAATACATGTAATAATTTCAATAGCCTTAATTTTGGTTATTTTAGCTCAGTCAAGTAAAGGTGGAGCTCTTGATGGCATGGTTGGTGGAGCAGCTTCTAACGTTCTTGGTGGACAGGGTGCATCTAAGTTCTTAAAGAATGCAACGCAAATACTTGCAGTACTTTTCATGATCAACTGTATATTACTAGCATTCCAGCTGAGAGGTGGAACTAGTTCTTCGGTAAGTAGTAACGCAGTAGATAAAATGAAAAAAGAACAAGTTACCGAGCAGCCTCTTGAGCAGAAAGAACTTCCAATACTTCCTATAGAAGAACCAGTAAAATAAGAAATTAGCAGAAGTGGTGGAATTGGCAGACACGCAAGACTAAGGATCTTGTGCCCAATGCGGGTGTGCGGGTTCAAGTCCCGCCTTCTGTACCAATATTAAAACCGTTTGAAAGAACGGTTTTTTTATTTTATATTAGCAAATATATTATAAACAATTACTTTATTTATAAATTGAGTTTTGCATAATAGAGTGTTTTAATTATCCTTACAGTTTTGCACGTTGTTCTTTTGAAGGATCTTCGCTTGTAATGAGATTCTTCGTTAGAAATTACTCGAAGATTTCCTCAGAAAGACAACATAATTTCATTATGCAGAACACTATATTTATAAACATAATGGAGGTAAAAATGAAAAGAATAATCATCTCATTATTAATTATTGTAATTTATTTAAGTATGTCAGCTGATGGTCAAACAACTAATGACCCAATTGATGACTCAGTACTCGAACAAAATACTTTTTCCGGTTCGGTTATAGCTTCTGGAGAAGAGAGAATTAAATATGGAACTCCAATGGAAGCAAGAGTAATGGTAGAAGATGGTTTTAATTACATGCAAGAAGTTGATACTGAAAAAGCATTTTTAGATTTCAGAGAAAAAGATGAACGATTTCAAATTAAAGATCTTTACTTATTTGTCATTGATATGGATGGTAATGTTCTGTGTCATGGAGGTGAGGAAGCTCTTAATGGTAAAAATGTGATCGATCTGAAAGACTCTGCAGGTAAATACTTTATTAAGGATTTCATCAAACTTATGAAAGAATCAAATAATGGCTGGAAAGAATATTACTGGAGAAATTACGAAACACAGAAAGTTGAGATGAAACTTACATACCTTAAGAAATTCAATGAAAACATTTTTATAGGTTGTGGAGCATATCAACCAAGATATTAATTGAAAGAAGCTTAAGGTAAAACAACAAAATTTTCTCCACACAATTTCCAATTCCCTAGTTCACGATAGAAATAACTGATATCACCATTTTCATCTGATGGCTCATCAGTAATTGTTTCATCCAGATGCATTAAAAAATAAGCTCGTGCAGAATTACCATTTAATATGATTTCAATATCTTCAAAGAGCAAATTGTCAAAATCATTTAGTCTTACAAACCATATAGTATCTTTTTCCCATTCAAAGTCGTTACCATTATGAGAGAATAAAGGATGGTAATATTGCATAATTCCGTCCAGATCATCAAAATTGAAGTTAGATTGAATCGAATCCAGGATATCAATGATCTCATTTTTATCCAGTTCTTCCGGTGATGTTGTATCACATGAAATTAAGATAATAAGCATAAATGATAATAATAGTAATAGATATTTCATAGTTTTAATTAACATTTAGGTTTATCTTATTAACCCAAAGTGCTTTCTTATCAAGGTTTTCTTTGAAGTTCTGTATCATAAATTCACGGTCGATCTCAACTATTTTATTGAATACTTTTTTTCCATTTAGTGTAATCACAACAGGGATATTAAGATTTAACATTTCAGGATGGATATAAACTGCTACCTGAGAAATTTTTGAAGTTTCTATATTGAAATGATTACCGTAATAAACGGCTTTAACTGCCCCCGAACGTTTTGTATAATTCAAAGCATCATACTGGGTAACTTGGGGGAATTGACCTGCTAATTGTATTTCTTTATCAGCTCGTAAAATCGTTAAGGTAAAATTGTCACTGCGTTTTTTTTCACTTCGTAATTCAAGTAATTTTACAATATTTTCAGTTTCAATACTATCCATCTTAATGATGATATCTTTTTCTTTTAAACCCATTGAATCAGCTGCAGATTTTGTAACAATCTTAGATATTTTAGTTCCATAATCTTTGTATTCACGATCGTTATAAAATCCAAATGAAACTCTTTCGTCGGCAATTTCCACATTATATTCTTTCTGCCATTCTTTTGGAGTAAGCATAGTATCAATTGCAGTTATCTGAAGCCAGTCACATTTCCCATATTCCAACATAGATGTTTCCCAGTATATTTCAGGTCTGAAAATATTTCTGATTTTAGTTTTCATATTTTCAATAATTATTGGAAGTTCATCATTTGCATATTCAAATGTATGACCGAACCCCCAATATTCTTTATAGAATAAATTAGCTTTTGCTTCCAATGAAAGTTTAATAAAATTACGCATATTTTTGGCGGGATAAAGTCCATCTTTGTCAGTATTAACAGCATAAACAAAACGATTTTGAAAATTTGGAAGATAGACAGGAATTTGTGTGACAGCACTTCCTACTGAAATCATTCCATTCAGAGGATAAAATGCTACAAAATCATTCGGTGCATTTAAGGCAATATGATATGAACCGGAACCGCCATCAGAAAAACCAGAAATGTAAATTCTATTATCATCGATATTGTATTGTGATTTTAACTTTCTTAATTGAGATCTCAGATTATTTATTCCGACTAAATTCCACCAGGCAGTCTCCTTGTTTGCCATAGGATAGACAATTATCCAATTATTCATTTTGGCAAATTCTGTGAAATAATTCTGCTTTGCATATTCTACAGGTGTTTCATGAAAATCTTTTGTGCTTACACCACCATGAAGATAAATGATGAGAGGAGTTTTATTGTTACAATCATAATCCTTTGGAATATAAACCACATAAGGTGCGTTTAATGAATTATTGATTTGATTGTATTTCAATAAAAAAACATCAGTACTTTCCGGTTGTGAATAATTCTGCCAATTGGATATGATTGTAAAAAGCGAATCATTTGATAATTTTTGATCATTTGCTAAATTATTGATGGTTGTAGTGTTAAGTTCTTCAGCAAAAAGCAGATTAATTGATAATAATAAAAAAATTAGAAAAATATATTTTCTCATTAAGAACTCCTATTTATAAATATATACTTTAAAATCGCCAATATCATCTGGATTGTTAAGCAGCATATTGAATTTCTGTAAAACCTTAATATATCTCTTCCTGGTTTTTGGCGGGATAGTAAGACGTGTAAGCTTATTCGCAAGCAATTCACCCGAAGTAGTGTATATCTCTATCATAAAGGATTTCTCAAGTTCTACACTGGCACGACTGGCAATTGTAAAAGATATATCTAAACTTACATGAGTTATGTTTGAAAGCTGAATATCAGATATTTGCAGGTTATCACCTTGAGTTTTCTTCCAACAAGTATGCAATAATAAACCAATGACAACAGCTATCATTAATATAAGTTTTGTTGCTGGTGGAATGACTCTTTTCTTATTTATGTCAATTCTATCAACTGATTTCATTGTTCATTGTTCCTATAAATTATATAAGGCTTTTACCCGTCATTTCAAGTGGTTTGGGAATTCCCATGATCTTCAAGATCGTAGGTGCAATATCGGCTAATTTCCCATCAGCTACTTTTGTATTATTGTTTAACAAAGAAATTACAATTGGAACTTTATTCAAGCTGTGAGCTGTGAATTTGTTTCCATTTTCATCCAGCATTTTATCGGCGTTTCCATGATCTGCTGTAAGCAGGATATTATAATTGTTTTCTTTAGCAACTGGGATGACTTCGCCAATACATTTATCAACTGCTTCTACAGCTTTTACTGCAGCATCAAAAATACCTGTATGTCCAACCATGTCGCAATTTGCAAAATTTGTTACTATTAGGGAATATTTATCTTCTTTCATTGCTGAGATAAGTTTGTTCTTAACTTCAAATGCATTCATCTCAGGTTGCAGATCGTAGGTGGCAACTCGGGGTGAATTAACCAAAATTCTATCTTCATTGTCAAATGGCTTTTCTACACCACCGTTAAAGAAAAAAGTTACGTGAGCATATTTCTCTGTTTCGGCTAATCTTAATTGTTTTAAACCATTTACCGAAACAACTTCACCTAATATTTTTGGTAATTTTGGCAGTTTATAAGCAACACTAACATATTCATTGAAATTTATATCATATTCATTGAAACACACGAATTTAAGTTTATCAAAATTTATTGTTTGGAATTCATCAAAACCAGGTATCTTGAAAGCACGAGTGATCTGTCTCATACGGTCTGCTCTAAAGTTAAAGGTAATAACTGCATCGTAATTATTGATTATTGCAATTGGCTCTGAGTTTTCAGTAATAACCTTAGGAATTATAAATTCATCGGTTATATCATTATTATAACTGCCTTGCATTGCCTTAATTGGATTTGAGAAAGATTCACCTTCTCCATGAACAATTGCTTTATAAGCTTTTTCGATTCTATCCCAGCGGTTGTCACGATCCATTGCGTAATATCTTCCTGAAATGGTTGCGATCTTTCCAATACCAATTTCTTTTGCTTTCTTTTGGAATTCTTTAATAAAGCCAATTCCCGAATTTGGTAAAGTATCACGTCCATCCATAAATGCATGAAAATAAACTTGTTTAAGACCTCTCTTTTTAGCAAATTTTAATAATGCCCAAATGTGATTAATATTGCTGTGAACATTACCATTAGACAAGAGACCGAGTAGATGAAGTTTGCTATTATTGGTTTTAGTATATGTTATTACATCCAAAAGTTCTTTATTACTGAAAAAAGATCTATCCTCGATCTTCTTCATGATAAGAGAATTCATCTGATATACAATACGGCCGGCTCCAATATTGAGATGTCCTACCTCCGAATTGCCCATGTCACCATCTAATAATCCCACATCAAGTCCACTTGCCGTAAGTCTTCCTTCCGGATTCTGCGAGCGGAATTTATCAAGGTTTGGTGTATTCGCAGCAGCAATAGCATTACCATATTCCTGTTCATTGATACCGTATCCATCAAGTATTAATAAAAGTGCTTTATTCATTTTATCTCCAGACACTTATAAATTTTAAACAATCATTTTAGTAAAGAATGCAATGTCAAGAAAGAGTTATTGCACATGAAAAATAATGTATATTTATTTCAATTTAAGTAAATGAATTGAACACATCTACTTTTATGGTTGATATTTCTTTGCTTGACATTAGGCAATTCCTAAAAAATTTGAATTTAACTTTATTCGTTATCTTTAAGGAGTTTAGATGTTAAAGGTTGGAATTGTTGGAGTTGGTCAATTTGGACAGAATCATGCAAGGATTCTAAATAAGAGCACAAAATGTAATTTCAAAGGTCTTTATGATAAAGACAAAAAACGTGCTGAGGAAATTTCTTCTAAGTTGAATGTAAAATCTTTTAAAGATTTTGATTCTTTATTATACGAAATAGATGTTCTGTTCATTGTTGTTACAACAATATCTCACTTTGAATTAGCTGAGAGAGCACTTAAGAAAGGAATTCATGTATTCATTGAGAAACCAATTACAGAAACTCTTCAACAAGCTGAAGATCTGATTAAATTAGCTGAAGAAAAGAACCTGAAAATACAAGTTGGTCATATTGAAAGATTCAATCCTGTTATCATAGAGGTTGAGGATAAAATAAAAAATCCGATCTTTATGGAATGTCACCGCATTGCTCCGTTCACGCCACGCGGAACTGATATCCCTGTTGTTTTGGAACTCATGATCCACGATATTGACTTGATTCTCTCGTTTATGGAAAGTAAAGTAAAACACATTAGTGCCAGCGGTGCAGGTGTGATGACTAAAAGTATAGATATCGCAAATGCCAGAATAGAGTTTGAAGATGGTGCAGTTGCTAATATTACAGCCAGCCGAATTTCCATGAAACGTTCCCGGCAGTTAAGGATATTCCAAAAAGATGGATATTTTTCAATCGATTTTCAAAATAAAAGTGTTAAGCATATTAAAAAATCTAAAAACCTATATAAAGTTTTACCCAAAATAATGATGGGTAAATATGAGAATATTGATACAAAAGATGTCATTGACATCATTGAGGTGATTGCTGCAGATCGTGAGAAAGACGCTTTAACAATAGAGCTTGAGTCTTTCATTCATGCGGTTGAAGCAAATATAAATCCGGTTGTTGATGGAAGAGCCGGTACCCGAGCTTTAAAAGTTGCCTTAAAGATTGTAGAAGAAATTAATAAAAAAAGATAATTTTGGGAGAAATAGATGAAATTAATAACCTTAAAAGATATAAAAGAACATATTGGTGAGGAAGTGAAACTACGCGGTTGGGTTAGAAACTACCGTAAAAGCAGCAGTAAATTACGCTTTGTTATTTTCCGTGATGCTTTTTCAGATATTCAAGCTGTGGCATTTAAACCGGAAATGGGTGAAAAAAATTTTGAAAAAGTAAAACAGATTACGCTGGAATCATCAGTTGAGATAATTGGTGTTCCGCAAGAGCATCCAAAACGCAAAGGAGTTTATGAATTCCAATTAAAGGATTTAAATATAATTGGTATATCTGAAAATTATCCAATAGGGAAGAAAGAACATGGTGCTGATTTTCTGCTTTCTCACAGACATTTATGGCTTAGATCAAAAAAGCAGAATGCAGCTTTAAAGATTCGGCATACTGTTTATTACGCAATTTGCGAGTATTTGAACAAGAACGATTTCTACAGGTTCGATTCACCGATACTCACACCAAACGCAAGTGAAGGAACAACAACACTTTTTGAAGTTCCCTATTTCGATCTGGGTTCAGCTTTTCTCTCTCAATCCGGACAGCTTTATCTCGAAGCAGGAATTATGAGTCTTGGTAAAGTGTATGATTTTGGTCCTGTTTTTAGAGCCGAAAAATCTAAAACACGTAAACACCTAACGGAATTCTGGATGATGGATGCCGAAGCTGCATTTGTAGAGCATGATGAAAATATGGATATTCAAGAAGAACTCATTCGTTATGTGATCCGAACAATAATTGAGAGAAACTCAAAAGAACTTGAAATACTTGAACGTGATGTAGAGAAACTCAAAAAAGCTGATGCTCCATTTAAGAAAATGACTCATAGAGAAGTTATTGATATGCTTAAAAATAAAGGTGTAGAAATTGATTACTTAGATGATTTCGGTGCTCCCGAAGAAGAGATGATAACAGCGGGAAGTGATGTTCCCGTATTTGTAGAAAGATGGCCCAAAGAGATAAAATCATTCTATATGAAACGTGATAAAGATAATTCTGATCTGGTTTTGGGAGCTGACCTTATAGCCCCGGAAGGATTTGGAGAGATCATTGGTGGATCGCAGCGTGAGGATGATCACGATATTCTTTTAAGTAGGATCAAGAAAGAAGGATATGATGTTAAAGATTACCAGTGGTTCCTCGATCTAAGAAAATACGGTTCCGTTCCACATAGTGGTTTTGGGATCGGACTTGAAAGACTGATCCAATGGATGAGCGGTATCCGTTACATTCGTGAAGTTATTCCATTCCCAAGAATGATAAACAGGATAAACCCTTAACTGATAAATAGAGATTAAAACTAAAACCTTCCAATTTGAATCTGGAAGGTTTTTTTATATCGCTTAATTCAAAATACTAATTGCCTAATCAATTCCGCAGTAAAATTTATTTAATACCATCCATCAACTATTTGAAAATAAAAAAGTTATACTAAACAGATACCGTTAATACAGGATTTGATTCACAAATTAATGCAAGTTTTAATGAATATACTTAAGTTGGAATAACAATTGCAATTTTATATTTTGTATTGAAAATAGAATAAAATACAAAATTCTTGACTTAATTAGTTTGCATTGAATAAATTCAGCTTGAAAATTCAATGAATAATATTTTATATTTCTTTAGTATTTATTTCAATATCTTTTAATAGTACGTGGTATATGAGCAATTTCATTTTTTTTGGGGAGGAGAAATGAAAGTTACAGCAATTCTTTTATTATTTCTAATTTATTTTGCAAGTTTATCAGCAACAATTATTAACATTCCTGAAGATTTCTCTACAATTCAAGAAGGTATTACATCAAGTATTCAAGGTGATACAGTATTAGTTGCTCCTGGAACATACGTAGAAAACATTAACTACAGTGGGAAAAATATTACAGTTGCTTCATTATTTCATACAACACAAGATACATCGTATATTTCACAGACAATTATTGATGGTGATAGCATTGACAGTGTT
>Ga0307991_1001620_pt1 | contig 15613 bp, 15 predicted proteins | sample EllFjometagen131_FD_203146 | JGI IMG/M metagenome (GOLD analysis project Ga0307991, IMG submission 203146) | Marine microbial communities from Ellis Fjord, Antarctic Ocean - #131 | ecosystem: Environmental > Aquatic > Marine > Unclassified | place: Southern Ocean | collected 2014-10-08
CTTGAACGCGAAGATGCTGTTCTACAATTTATAACTAATGCCTTGATAAAGGGATAATAATATGAAAACAAAACTAATAATGCTGGTATTGTCATTTCCGCTATTGATGCTGGGGATCACATTGCCGGAATGTATTCAGCAGGCGGAAGCACAATATGCTGCCGGTGCTAATGCTGAGATTTACCGGAATCAGGAGAAATTGAGCAATAGTGGTATCACAAGCGGCAGGTATCCGCAATTGAGTATTACAGCATATTACAAAGGTCAGAGCGAAAGCACGGAAATAAATCTGGGAGAATTACCTTTTGAGGCAGATTTTCCGCAGCAGTCAAAGACGAGTTATGATCTTTCACTTCAGATGCAGCAGATGGTATATGATGGTGGGTTGATCAGCCAAAACAGCAAGCTTTCGGAACTGCAATATAAAACACGTCAAGTCGGACTTGAAGGAGAGCTTCTCAAACGTAATCTTCAAACTGCGGGCTATTATTATCAGATATTGCTATTTCGTAGGCAGGAAGAGATATTAAATCTTCATAAAGATAATCTCACTGCAGAACTAAACAAAATTGAAGCAGCCATTACAGCAGGTATGATGGACAACACGGGAAGTCTTTTGATCAGGGATCAGATTTGGCAACTGGCAGAAGAGGTTTTAAAAGTCAATTACCAGAAATATGATCTGATGGCAAAATTGACCAGAATCACAGGCATTCTAATCAAAGACAACAGCGAATTAGAAATATATGAGGCAGAACTACTTTTTCCTGAAGAAATTAATCGCCCCGAGCTGAAAGCACTTGATCTGCAATCTGAGATGGAACGTACCCTCAGCAGTATTGCTGCGGGAGGTTTATTGCCACGGCTTTCTCTAAACGGAGCATATTCTTATGGAAACCCGGGTTATGATATATTTGCAGAAGATGCGCATGCTTACTGGCGGGCAGGATTAAACTTCCAGTGGAATATCTGGGACTGGGGCAGCTTAAAAAAACAAAAGGCTATTCACTTGCAGCAGGCAGAGGTTTTGCAAAATACCAAAACCAGCAGCAGAGAAGCAATTGAACTTAACCTCATGGAAATTGATAACGAAATGAGAAGGCTGCGGGAAAATCTGAAACTATATTCAGAACGTCATAAGCTCCTGCTTCAGGTGGTTAGTGGATACGAAACCCGTCTGGAAGCAGGCATTATCTCAGCTGAGGAATATTTGCAGCAATTCAATAAACTAAAGGAAGTGGAACTCAAGCAGGCAACTGCAGAAATTCAGCTTTCTTTTAAGCAGATCACGGAATTATTTATTATGGGAGGGATTTTATGAAATATAGCGTATTGATCATATTGACAGCTGCCCTGCTATTGGGATGCAGCACAAATGACAGAGCAGATGCTTACGGCACATTCAGCACCAGCGAGATATATCCCGCCAGTGAAATTACAGGCAAGATAGCCACTTTTTATAAAGGTGAAGGCGATGACGTGATCAAAGATGAACTAATCGCACTGATCGATACTACTGATATCCAGTTGCAGATTTTGGAAATGCAGGAAACTATTAATCTTAAAAATATGGCTGTGGGCAGCAGAGAAGCAGAAATTGCTGTGCTAAACCAGCAGAAAGCTAATCTGGAAATTGATAAGAACCGCTTTGAAATGCTTACTGCTGCCGCTGCAACTGCCGAGAAAAACCTCGATGACGTTATGGCGGCTTTACGTGTGCTTAATCTCCGCATTGAGCAAGCAAATCAGGCTCTGGCGATCAGCAGACAGGAAGTGGTGCTGGCAGAAGTGAAAATGTCTCAGTTACTCTCAAAAAAGAAGAAACATTTCCTGCGTGCGCCCATCAAAGGCACGATTCTGCAAAAATATAATGCAGCGGGCGAAATGTCTGTTGCAGGAAAGCCTTTCTGTAAACTGGCTGATCTCTCTGTTATGACTGCAAAAGTATATATTTCTGAAACTCAGTTACCACGCCTGAAATTGAATCAGGAAGTTTTTCTGGCAATAGATACCCGCGATGGAGGAACATTCTATATTACGGGAGCAAAAGTGACTCATATTGCCGAAGAAGCAGAATTTACGCCAAAAATCATCCAGACAAAAGAAGAACGTGTGAAACTGGTATATGAAGTAGAAGTCAGCTGTCCTAATGACGGTGAGATAAAAGTCGGCATGCCGGTTGAGATGTATTTAGAGAGGGATTTTTGAAAAATGCAGTAACTGCCTTTGGGATAACTAAAAGTTTTGATTCCACACAGGCACTATATCCCACTGATTTTGCCGTAGAAAAGGGTGAAATATTCGGTTTCATCGGTGCTGATGGTGCGGGCAAAACCACACTTTTCAAAATACTGGCAACTTTGCTGCGTATGGATGCGGGAAAGGCTACAATTTGCGACCTTGATGTTGAGCGTGACTTTTTGAAGATTAGACGTATTATTGGTTATATGGCAGGCAGGTTTTCACTCTATGGAGATCTTTCCGTGGAAGAAAACCTTAAATTCTTTGCACGGGTATTTGATTCCACGCTTGAGGAGAATTTTGCTCTCATCAAAGATATTTACGTATTACTGGAACCATTTAAAAAACGCAAAGCTGCTGACCTTTCAGGTGGCATGAAACAGAAACTTGCATTATGCTGTGCTTTGATCCATAAACCGCAGGTATTATTTCTGGATGAACCAACTACAGGTGTTGATCCGGTATCACGCAAAGAGTTTTGGGAAAACCTCAAACACGTGGCAAATGAAGGCATTACAACTGTGGTTTCGACACCTTATATGGATGAAGCAATGCAGTGTGACAGAGTGGCATTGATCCAGGACGGTAAAATATTGCAGATAAATAAACCTCAGCAGATAATCGCTGATTTCCCATTAGCTCTTATATCTCTGCAAACCACTGCAAATCGCAATCAATTGATCAGGCTGCTTCGCCAATATCCAGCTGCGCAAAGTGTTTTTTCTTTCGGTGAAGCTATTCATGTAACCTGTGATTTTGCCGCGAAAGAAAATTTAATCAATTCCATAAAGCAGATATCCGGCTTTGATATCACTATCATGGAAAAGGCAGAAGCAGGCATTGAAGACTGCTTTTTATATTATATGCAGAGGGCTTATGGCAGCAATAATTAAAGCAGATGGTCTCACTAAGAAGTTTGGTGACTTCACTGCTGTGGATGCTATCAGTTTTGAAGTTATGGAAGGAGAGATATTTGGTTTTCTGGGTGCAAATGGTGCGGGTAAAACTACAGCTATGAAGATGCTCTGCGGTTTACTGCTGCCCACATCCGGCAAAGCAGAAGTAGCCGGCTTTGATGTGTTTCGGCAAAGTGAAAAAATCAAACTCAATATCGGCTATATGAGCCAGAGGTTTTCGCTATTCTCTGATCTTACAGTCTGGGAAAATATAGAATTTTATGCCGGAATTTATAAGATGCAGCGCAAAGAGATAAAAACCAGAGGTGCGCAATTAATCAAAGAACTGGAACTGGGAAATCAGAGAAACAGACTGATTGGAGCTTTACCTCTCGGCATCAGACAAAAACTAGCGTTTTCCATTGCTATTATCCATGAGCCGCGACTCGTATTTTTGGATGAACCCACAGGAGGTGTCGATCCCATTACCCGCCGCCGTTTCTGGGAAATGATTTATTCTGCTACTGAAAAGGGCATTACAGTTTTCGTTACCACGCATTATATGGATGAAGCGGAATATTGTGACCGCGTTTCCATGATGGTAGATGGTGCAATAAAAGGGCTGGATACTCCGGCGAGATTAAAAGAGCAGTTCGGTGAAAAAACGATGTTCGATGTCTTTTTACATCTGGCACGCAAGGCGGGAAAATGAAACATTTCGGCATTTTTATCTGGAAAGAATTCTTGCATATCTGGCGCGACAAAAAGACTTTACTTATCATTATACTCCTGCCGATAATTGAAGTTCTGCTTTTCGGGTTTGTGCTTACCAGCGAGATAAATAACGTCAGCCTCGGTATCAGAGATCAGGATAATAGCGACTGGTCAGGTGAACTGATACGAAAGTTTGCTAACTCCCCATATTTTGAAGTAGTGCGACTTCACGATGCCGGTGAAGTGCAATCTGTGCTCCAGAGCAATTCCGTGAAAGCAATTCTGGAAATAAAACCAGATGCGGAAAGACGCATACTTGCGGGTGAATCGGGTATTATTCAGTTATTGCTCGACGCTTCTGATCCCAATATGGCACGAACAATTGAAGTGTATATTAATAACATCAGCGGCAGTTATCTCAATGACACAGTAAACCTTATAAATCTGCAGCCGCTTATGTATTATAATCCCAATTTGAAAAGCGTTTTTAAAAGCGTGCCCGGGCTTATGGCTGTTGTGCTGATGCTGATCTGTGCTATGATGACGTCAGTTTCTCTGGCACGTGAAAAAGAAACAGGAAGTATGGATGTGCTGCTGGTTTCTCCTCTTAAGACATGGCAGATAGTTATCGGCAAAATGATTCCCTATATTGCCATATCTTACGTTAATATCATCATGATAATAGCGCTTTCAATTTTCGTTTTCGGAGTGCCGGTATTAGGCTCAATGCCACTTTTATTTCTCTTTTCGGGACTTTATGTGATCTGTGCGCTTAGTTTCGGGCTTTTTATCTCAACAGTCGTGCAAACCCAGCAGATCGCTATGATGATTTCTCTGGCAGGTTTGATGCTGCCAACCACACTTTTGAGCGGTCTCATCTATCCTATTCGCAATATGCCGCGCTGGCTGCAAATGCTTTCCGGTATTTTTCCGGCTCGCTGGTTTGTGGAAGTGCTGAGTCACCTGATGCTCAAAGACAGCCCTCTGAAATATTATCTGGAACCTTTGGGTTATATTCTGCTAATAACTCTGATTTTACTGCTGGCAGCCACCAAACGCTTTAAGCTGCGTTATGATTAAGGAGCAATGATGCGAACCATACTGATCATTATAAAAAAGGAATTCCGCCAGATATTCCGCAGCAGACCTATGCTGATGGTTATTCTGGCAATGCCCGTTATTCAGCTTCTCATCCTTTCTAATGCTGCTGATTATGAGATCAAGCAATTGCGTCTTGCCATTGAAGATTTTGACGGAACTGCTACTTCTGCAGGACTGATTGACGATTTTGCCCATAACGACTGGTTTCAGCTAAAGATATTTGACCTTGACCAGCAGTTTGATGATGAGTTACTCGCCAAAAATAAGATTGAAGCCATTATTGCTATTCCGCCTGATTTTGAGAAAGATTTGATGCAAAAACGTCCCGTGGATATCCAGATTCGTCTTAATGCCGTTGATGGAGCTACTGCCGAAGTTGCTTCTTCTTATGTTGCAGGCGTTATCAGCAATTGGGCGGGAAATAAAAAAGAACTTATCCGCAGCAGGTATCTTTATAATCCCGAACTTAACTATAAAAACTTCATGGTGCCCGGTATTCTTGTGATGCTGGTGACGGTTATCGGCATCATTCTCACTGCTCTCAATATTGTGCGCGAAAAAGAAACCGGTACCCAGGAACAGATCAATGTAACCCCCATCCGCAGACATGAATATATACTCGGAAAACTCATCCCCATGCTCATTATCGGCATTGTGGAATTTACCATCGGGCTTGCGATTGCACTTATGGTTTTTCATGTCCCGCTTTTGGGAAGTGTTTTACTGCTTTATTTATATCTATTTTTCTATCTCATAGTAATGTGCGGCATCGGGCTTTTCATTTCCACTATTGCAGCCAGCCAGCAGCAAGCGATATTCCTGGCGTTTTTCATCATGATGATCTTTCTCTTTCTGAGTGGTCTTTTTGCTCCCATCGAGTCAATGCCGGATTGGGCAAAGGTTTTCACACGCTTTGTGCCGCTTTCCTATTTCGTGCGTGTGATGCGCAGCATTATGCTCAAAGGCTCAGGTTTTATGGAACTTCAAAGCGAACTGCTCATGCTTATCATTATGGGAATTGTTATCCAGACAATTGCAGTTTTTAATTACCGTAAGAGATAAATCAGAGCTTTTAGTTTTTTTTACTTGCCTTGTAAATTTCCTTTTACAATAAATGTAATCATAAAACATTAGTAGGGTCATTACCCCGGAGGTTATATATGAAAAGATTTATTACATTGCTCTTATTATTGCTGGTTGCCTCAATTATCTCGGCAAATGAATTTATTCCAGGAGAACTGCTGGTGCAGTTTAATAAGCATACCAGCTCTATAGAACAGAAAGCAATTATTGCTTCCGAAAACCTTACCATCATTCATCAGCTTTCACGCAGAATGAATATCTGGCAATGCAAAATTGCTGACAATGCTTCCGAACAAGCTCATATCTCCAGCATTTTAAAACATTCCAGTGTAAAATTTGCCCAGTTAAATCACATATTGGAACTGCGCGAAACTTTCCCTGATGACGCTGGCTTCAATAGCCAGTGGTGCCACGATAATAACGGGCAAACAGGTGGTTTGGAAGATGCTGATATGCACAGCCCTGCTGCCTGGGATATTAATACCGGCGGCGTTACAGCTCTCGGAGATACTATCGTTCTGGCGATTGTGGATAATGGCACAGACCTTGGGCATCCTGATCTGAATTTCTATAAAAACCTTTTAGATACTCCAGGCAATGGCATTGATGATGATAATAACGGATATATTGATGATTATGACGGTTGGAATGCTTATAATCATAATGGAAATCCCGGTTCAGGCTCGCATGGCGCTCATTGCTGTGGTATTGCTGCGGCTCGTGGTAATAATGGCATCGGTGTAACCGGTGTGAACTGGAATGCAAAAATCATGCCGGTTGCCGGCTCTTCCAGCTCAGAAGCCACTGTCGTGGAAGCTTACGGATATGTGCTCGAAATGCGCACGACCTGGAATGAAACAAATGGCGCAGCAGGTGCTTTCGTGGTTGCCACCAATTCCTCTTTTGGCGTTAATAACGGCGACCCTGATAACTATCCCATCTGGAGCGCAATGTATGACAGTCTCGGTAATGTCGGCATCCTTAGTGCTGCTGCCACCATGAATAATAACAGCAATGTTGATATTACAAGCGATATGCCTACTGCCTGCGAAAGCCCATGGCTCATTTCTGTCACCAATACCACAGATGAAGATGAAAGAAATACTTCTGCCGCTTACGGACTGGTAACCATTGATCTTGGTGCTCCCGGCACAAGCATATATTCCACAGATACAAATACTGCCGGCTACAGCTATAAAACAGGCACATCCATGGCAACTCCACAGGTAACAGGCGCAATTGGGCTTCTTTTATCTGCTGCTCCCGCTTACTTGATGGAAGAATACCTCGCAAATCCGGCTGATGTTGCATTACTGATCAAAGAAACTATACTTAACAGTGTTGACATAATTCCCGATCTTGATGGTGCCACTGTATCAGGTGGCAGATTAAACCTCCATAATGCGCTCGATTTATTGATTTCTGCTGAATATGGCGATCTTGATGATAATGGAATCGTGGAAAGTTATGATGCTGCCATCCTCCTCATGTATGTAGTAGGAATAGACCCCGGTCCTGACGCACCTCTTCCCTGGGAAATCTGGCGTCAGATCAGAGCAGACGTTGACGGTAACACTACCATAGAAGCATACGACAGCTCTCTCATAATGCGCTACGTAGTAGGAATGATAGATCATTTCCCGATTGAAGAATAGGAGAAAATGAAAAGTAGCCAGCTAAGCTATTGAGTTTAGACGATGTACTCATCGGATAGACTTAAGGGCGACAAATCAAAGCTCCCCCCGCACATTCTTAAGTTAATTGCTTAGATTCGGGCGATTTACCTTAAAATGGCGTTTACTGCCGGATGTAGCTGTATATTTCTGGGAATTCAGTATTTTTGCGTTTACCGCGTCATTATCAATATGGCTGCGATAATCGTTATAATCAACGATAAGTACTTCATCTATAACGAGATGATTGTCCCACCAGGTATATTCAAAACACTCATCAATCACCATTATGTCCCAGGTATTATTGGGGTCGCAGATCCATGCTTCCCATTCTCCTGGATATAAATCTCCAGCAAGGTCATCATAACCCCAATCATTGTTTTCGGAGGGCGAAATATATATTTCCTCAATCACTCCGTAATATGAGTTGTTTTCCACCCAAATGCCTGACATATCAGGATCCAGTTCCACGGTAACGTATTCATCCTGCATTATAGTGACATTAATGGAGCCTGAATCAAGCGTAAATCCTGCATAATGAACATGTTTGGATATTTGCGCAAGTGGAGCAAAGTCATAAAAATCAGCAACCTTACTGCCTGAACCAATGATGTATTCATTACCGGATGCAATTGTTATCCACATATCGGCAAAAGTGCTCATATTTTCCACAATGAGTGAGCTGCTCGTGTTATCTATTTCCAGAGTTGCTGTCTCAATGTTGCTCAGATTTAGCGATTCCGTCTGAAATTCAGTTGACTCAAAACCGTCAAAACGATAAGCATATTGGAAAAAAACCTGGTCATCTGTCGTATTGATTCCTGCGGTACCATGTTCAATCGATATTCTGGTAATATCATTTGCATCCAGATAGCATGATAACTGAATAGCCGGATTTTTATAAATAACTGCTGTGGCGGGGTTATCAGACAGATTATTAACTTCGATCAGTGCATTACTTATCTCCAGATAACTGGTATGATCAATGGAAAGTGAAACAAAGTGCGAACCAAATTGGGGGCACACAGAATTTGTCACATCATGCACATAAGTGACTTCTGCAATTCCCCCATTAACGTTTATACCGGCAGCTCCATTTTCTAAAACCACGGTTGCTGAATAATATGCCGGAATTGAGAGTGTGATTGGTTCTCCGGAATTACCCATAATCCATACATCAGCAGGAGAGCTTGACGCATTGAAAATTTCGATCGCCGCCGTATAGTAGGTCGGAGCTGTACTGTTATTATCAGATTTACATGACGTAATCGAAAGAACAAGTGCCAGGGCTAAAACTGTCAATATAAGTGATTTCATGGATATACTCCTCGTATATTTTTACCTGCGGCTTATTGATTTATCTGCTAAAGGAACAATCTCACAGCGAGGGTTTGCTTTTTGGATTTCATATTTAGCGGCATTCTCTGCTTTGTCAATGCCATCTCCATTGCTCAGAATTTCACTGGAATAAGGAAAATCTATCACTAAAATTTCATCAATTTCAAGTAATTTGTCATAATAAGTATTTTCTGAATCATCGGCTATCACCCTTACATCCCAGGACATCTCACCATCACATACCCATGTTTTCCAATTTCCGGCATAGAGAATTCCGATAAGATCATTATCACCCCATTCCGTTTCATAATGTGGTGAAATATTTACTGCTGTGATGTTACTGCTGGAAGAATTATTTTCGACCCAGATTCCGCAAGCATCAGGATGCAGCTCGCGTTCTGTGATCATATCTTCCTTAACAATTACAATCTCTGGTTCTATAGGAAACATTGTATAACCATAATAAGCAACTAAGTAATCAATTGAACTAAACGGTGCCGGATCATAAAACAGCGGTAAATCAACCCAGGTAGGGATTATTATTGAAGGTCCATTATCAACGGTGATCCACATATCACCAAGCTCGTTAGTACTGTAATTTTTCACTACCATGCAACCATGAGTATTGTCGATTTCAATCTGAGATGCAATAGAAGTGGAAAGATCAACATTTGTCTCGGTAATTTCATCAACTGCTGCACCCAGATAAGTAAAGTAATATTCCACAATAGCACGACCGCCATCTACATTAAGACCAGCATCGCCGTCTTCAATTACAATTTCTTCGACTGTGTTTGCAGCAACCTCTTTTACTACAGGATTGTTATACATATTATAGAAGCTCACTGTAGCATCAAGATTTGAAACATTAGTGACCCGAACTATTGCCGTTTTGGTATCATCGTCACACGCAAACATAAAAATGGCTATCAAAGCCAGTAAAGTTATTTTTATCCAATTTTTCATTAATTCCTCCAGCACAATTTTTCTTTTTACTTATTAATACAATTCAAAAAACCTGTCAATTAAAAATCAGTACTATTTTGGTGATGTCGGTAAACCTGCCAGTTATGATTATGGTCTGTTGTTTCATCTATATAGAACAAGACTTGTGTTGGGCAGGCATTCCAGGCAGAGATTTGAAATAAGCTAAGTAAATGAAAAAAAGTGCCTAATGAATACAAAATCCAAGGGCACCCAAAACTAAATACTATTTCAATATCAAATACTTCTTAACAACTTATGATTTCCCATTAACTCTTAGTTCATAAAAATATACTCCAGACCCGACCATTTTCCCTGAATCATCATTCCCATCCCATTCCACCGTTTTAATTTTACATTTTACATTTTCAATTTTTAACACACAAATGTGCTGACCTTTCATGTTATAGATATTCAAGTCAATCATGCCCCCACAAAAGAACAGACTAAGAATAGTCTCAAGCCTGATCAACATATCAGCAGAATGTCATGCCGTTCAAGCTTGAGGCTATTCTTAGTTGGCTCTTGGGTGGGGTAGGGGTGAAAGCTCTGGAAATATAGGACTTATAGGATTTATATACTATGGAGGATATTGTAGGGGCAATCGAGTTTGAGGAGATTTAATGGTGGAAATTTGTTAAAAATAATATAAGTCTTATACGACAAATAGGGTTTATATATTATGATTTGCTGGTTTAATTTAATAGATAATCTTTGGTTTCGATTTATCCGAGTTAGGCGTATCAGGCTTATATTGATCCTGCAAAACCACATCAAATTATACAACTCTCTATTTGAGCAGGGATTCAGTTCTCAAGAGTTTACCACGATAATATTTGAGATTTGCAGGCATTATTATCTATCCGGTAATATGAAAAAATTGACAAGTGATAAGAATTTTATTATGTGAAGTTTAGGATATTATCTGGTTGTGGGAACTAAAAAAATGAATAAAGTGGGTACTGATGGCGGCATGGTGTTTGAGATTGTGATAACCGGGCGCGTTCAAGGCGTGGGGTACCGCCATTTCGTGCGGCAGCAGGCACATTTGCTTGGCATAAAGGGAAGAGTAAAGAATCTTTATGACGGCAGAGTCAAGGTAATCGCGCAGGGTGAGAATTTATTGGCATTCCTGGAAAAACTGCGGGAAGGTCCCGTCTTTGCACAAGTTGAAGATTTATTAAGAACAGAATTGCCGGATAGTGGAGATTATGAAGACTTTCGGATTATTTAAAATCTGTCTGCTGGTTTTACTTTTTTCAGCTGAGCTTTCGGCTCTGAGCAGGCGTCCGCTTTACGTTACACCATCCGATAAATATCATATAGTGCAGCCTGGAGATACGTTATACCGCATCAGTCAAAAAAGCGGAATTAGCGTGGCAGACCTCAAGCTTTACAATAATCTGGATTGTGATACGATTGAAGTTGGGCAAAAAGTTCATTATGCTCCTCGTGATCCGGGAAAACGAATGTCATATATCACAGAACGACCCATTCCGTCAGATAAGAGGCATATGGTTAAAAAGGGAGAATCCCTGGCTATTATTGCGCGTATTTATAACGTCGATCTTCTGGAATTGCTTCACTATAACAAAATCAGTAACTGGAAATTGAAAGAAGGTCAGATCATAAATCTGGCAGGTGGAATGCTTTCTGAAAGTGTAGTTGTGAAATCTGTCCCAGAAACAAAAAATGTACCAGTAAAGAAAAATAAACCGGCATCTATTCCTAAAAAAATAGTGAAAAAGATACAGGAAAAAGCGAGAAAATTGAAGCCTGATGATTTCATTTCTCCCGTAAATGAGTATCGCATCAGCCAACATTTCAATAAAGATGACCGGCATCAGGGAATTGATCTGGCTGCTCCTGCCGGTACACCTGTTTATGCAGTTCAAAATGGCACTGTGATATATTCCGGCAATCAGAAAGGCTATGGCAATTTGATCATTATTGAACATAAGGGCAGAGTAATGACGGTTTATGCGCATAATGAAAAAAATATTGCCAGTGCCGGAGAAAAAGTAAAACGTGGAGACCAGATCGCAACAGTGGGTAGTACTGGACGTTCCACAGGTAATCATCTTCATTTTGAGATCAGGCAAGAGGGTGTTGCCGTTGATCCTGCGCCTTTTATAAACAAAATTGGACGATAAAATGAAAATTGATGAATATTTGAAGATTGGAGAAGCTGCGAAACGGATCAATATACACGAACAGACGATCCGCGATTATGAAAGAAGGGGTTTGATCAAGATCAAGCGCAGTAAAAATAACACCCGTCTATTTTCTGCGGCAGACCTTTTGAAAATCGAGATAATCATAACTCTGACGCAGGAGCTGGGATTAAATCTTGCGGGAGTGAAAGTTATATTTGCTTTGCAGCGTGAATTAGACATGAATGATGAGGAGATTTTAGATTTTATAACTGATAATATGAGTGAATTCAGAGTTTGATATGAAAACAAACATTGACTAATTACAAGTGGATTCTTATATTTGTCCAGTGAGAAATTAAAAATGGTTTGGGTGGAATTCTGAGGAGAATTAGATGAGTGAAAATGTATTCGATGATCGGGGATTACAGATTTATTTGGGGCAGATAGCATCAATAGATCCACTTTCAAGAGAAGAAGAGCAGAAGTATGCAAAGCGTGCTAAACAAGGTGACAAAGCAGCTATAAATATAATCTTAGAGTCTAACCTGAAGTTTGTGGTGAAGATCGCTGCTCGTTATCAAAATAGAGGATTAACCCTTACGGAATTGATCAGCGAAGGAAATCAGGGATTACTTAAAGCAATAGAAAAATTTGAACCCGAAAGGCAAAATAAGTTTATCTCTTATGCCGTCTGGTGGATAAAGCAAAGAATTATTTCGTCATTAACAGAAAAAAATAATCTTATCAGGATTCCTTTAGATAAAGCTAATCTGATCAATAAAATCAAGAATCAAAAAGACAAAATATATCAAAGATCGGGAGAAAAAGTCGGGCTGGAGCATATCTCAAAAACGACAAATATTCCACTCAAGCATATTAAAAAAGCCAAGTTGCAGGATATCAACACTCTGTCTATTGATAGTGAAAGCTATAATAGCAACCATGACTTGATCCGCTTCGATGAGTTTCTTTCTGATCCGGGCATCAGTGATCCCAAAGAATTATATCTGGCTGTACGCAGGGATAATAAAATTGACCGAATTCTGGGAGAATTACCGGCGCGTGATTCATTTATTATTAAAGAATATTTTGGACTGGACGGTAAAAAAGGCAAAAATTTTGCCCAGATAGCGGAAGAGCTGGGGCTTTCGAGAGAAAGAGTAAGACAGATACAGAAAAAAGCACTCGGAAAAATTGCCGAGTCTCTGGATTACGATTTTGAAGAAACATTTATTGCCACCAATGGATACCACGAATAACCAAAATTACTGATTAGCAGACATATTCAGTAAACCATCCATTATATCATCATACTAAACTATACATATATATAAATATAGCCACTATAACTGTCATCATGATATAATTTCAAGAATAAGAGGTTCCTCAACCCAGACACCCATAACACTTTTTTGATATGGGTGTCTGGGTTGAGGGATTTATTGTAATAAAATATGGGAGTACTGAGCGTCTGCGGCGGGAAATTGATTGTTTGCAATGTTTTGCTAAGAAAAAACTTTACAATAGAGGGGTGGGTATTAAACTGAAAACCGGAGGATAGAAAATGTTTAAACTGAATGTAATATCAGAATTTTCATCAGCTCATAAACTGGTGGGATATGAGGGTGCCTGTCGAAATCTGCATGGGCATAACTGGAAAGTGCGAGTGGGGATCAATGCGAGCAAGACCGATGAAATCGGGATGACAGTTGATTTTGGAGTAGTGAAAGGTCATTTAAATGAGATGATGTCAATGCTTGATCATCAATATCTCAATGAACTGGGATGTTTTCAAAACGTAAATCCGACATCAGAAAATATAGCGAGATACCTTTTTGGAGAATTGAGCAAGCGGCTTAATTCTGATTTTGTGCGCGTAAATGAAGTAGAAATCTGGGAGAGCGATCGCTCCTCAGTAGTATATTTTGAATGATAAGAATAGTAGAATCTGAATTTATATCAAGTGCCGTGAAACCTTCACAATATCCACCTGGTAAATACGCGGAAATGGCATTTGTGGGCAAATCAAATGTTGGTAAGTCTTCACTCATCAATATGCTGTTAAATCGCAAGAAACTGGCGAAAGTGAGTCGGCAGCCGGGCAAGACAAGATTGGTGAATTTTTTCCAGGTAAGATTTAAGAACGGTGAAAATGACGGTTATTTCTCGGTAGTAGATTTGCCGGGTTACGGGTTTGCCAAAGTGAGATTGCAGGAAAAAGAATCCTGGAAACAGATGGTAAGTCTATATTTTGAGAAGCGGATCGAATTGCGTGCAATATTTGTATTGGTAGATATCAGGCACAAGGCAGATCCGAAAGATCAGGCATTGATCAGTCTGCTAAAGCAGATGGGTCTGCATTTTGCAGTGATTGCCACAAAGAGCGATAAGATACCCAAATCAAAGATAAATGCATCGGTAAATAAATTGAGTAGAGACCTGGAACTGAATGGGATCGACATCATGCCGGTTTCATCATTAAAAAAGACAGGTCAAGCCAGACTTTTGAGCTGGATAGAAAACTTGATACTTTAACATAAGGAACAAAAATGATTCTCGATAAAATAGATAACCCATCAAAAATCAAGAAGCTTTCTTTGAGTGAATTGCGTCAGCTTGCCGAAGAGGTTCGCAAACGCATAATTGAAGTAACTGCACTAAATGGCGGGCATGTGGCACCAAGTCTGGGAGCCACAGATATAGCAATTGCACTACTTTATGTATTTGATCCGATTCAAGATAGAATTGTGTGGGATGTGGGTCATCAGAGCTATGCTTATAAAATATTGACCGACAGAAACGATAGATTTGATACATTACGTCAATTTGAAGGTATCAGTGGGTTTAATAATCTCAGTGAAAGCAAATATGATGCTTTTGGTGTGGGGCACAGCAGCACATCAATTTCAGCTACACTGGGAATTTCAGTTGCCAAAGAAACACTGGGTGAAAGTGGGAAAGCCGTAGCAATAATAGGCGATGGAGCACTAACCGGCGGGATGGCATTTGAAGCATTAAATCATGCGGGACATCTACAAAAAAATATGATCGTGATCTTGAATGATAATAACATGTCGATTTCAAAGAATGTTGGAGCGATGCAGAAATATTTTGCCGATTTCCTTGTGAGCCGTTCTTATAATCAGTTGAAAGGCAAGGTATGGGATTTTCTGGAAAATATGCCCGTTTCTCATAAAAACAGGCGCAGGCTTTTGAGGTTTATCCAGAAATTTGAAGGCAATATCATTAATCTCATAGCACCGAATGTGATATTTGAAGACCTGGGATTCAAATATGCGGGACCGATTGATGGTCACAATATCCCGCGATTGATCAGGATATTTCGCAGGGCAAAAGATAATATGGAAGGACCCGTACTTTTGCATGTAGTAACGCAAAAAGGAAAAGGCTATGAACCTGCGGAGGA
>Ga0307991_1001622_pt1 | contig 15601 bp, 15 predicted proteins | sample EllFjometagen131_FD_203146 | JGI IMG/M metagenome (GOLD analysis project Ga0307991, IMG submission 203146) | Marine microbial communities from Ellis Fjord, Antarctic Ocean - #131 | ecosystem: Environmental > Aquatic > Marine > Unclassified | place: Southern Ocean | collected 2014-10-08
TTAGTTGACAATGAGCTTTCAAAAGGCATTCATAATATAAATATCAAGAGTTCTGCCCTGTGTTCCGGCATTTATTACTGCATTTTGGAAACAAAAGACCGCAGGAGCCATATTAAGTTGGTAAAGATGTAAATTGTATATGATTTAACCCGTTGGTTTAATGTAAACCTAATTTCTATTGATACCAAACCGCCATCAAAGATATTATACTGCTTCTATTTTTAAAATCATAATTCTTAATTTAATTTTATCCTTGGGTCTAATAGTCCGTAAATTATATCTACCAAAATATTAATAAAGACCAAAATAACGGATACAAAAAGCACAGCTCCCATTACAACAGGGAAGTCATATTTTTCGAGAGAGTTAACAATTACAACGCCAAGACCTTTCCAGTCAAAGATATATTCTACAAATACGGCTCCTGCCATAAGAGATGCAAACCATCCTGACACAGCTGTTATCACAGGATTTAAAGCATTTTTTAGAGCATGTTTATATATTATTTTAAAATTGCCAAGACCTTTGGCTTTTGCTGTTCTTATATAATCCTGTGATAAAATATCCAGCAATGAATTTCTTGTAAGTTGAACAATTATTGCAAGAGGACGAATGCCAAGAGTAAAAGCAGGTAAGATAAGATTTTTTAAATCCAGATGTTCTCCTTCACCAAAATCATCTATAGAATACAAACTTCCTGACATACTCAGTCCTGTGTAATCGGCAAGCACATAAGCAAAAAACCATGCAATGATAATAGCAGCAAAGAATGAAGGTAAAGACATTCCTGATACAGATAATATAAGAGCTGCTTTATCAAAAAATCCATCTTTTTTTATTGCAGAAAAAATTCCAATAATCACTCCAACAATAAAAGCAAAAGTTATTGCAGTTAAAGCAAGTATTGCTGTATTAGGAAAAGCTTGCACTAGTATATCAGATACTTTTCTTTTGTTTTGGTAAGAACGTCGTAAATAAGGATATTTTAATACCAATACTTTATTTTTTGATAGATGCAGAAGTTTTTTATATGGTTTATATTTAGAATTATCCAAATACCAGTAATTTTCTTTATCATTTTGGTTATGAACAGACACAGGAGATAAATCATTAATATAGTTAAGATACTGTGTAAACAATGGCTTATCGCGTCCTAAATCTTTATTTATAGCTTCAACAGATGCAATATCAGCTCTTTGTCCCAACATCATACGGGCAGGGTCACCGGGTAAGACATTAAAAAGTAAAAAAACTATTGTTACAACTCCAAATAATACTAAAAGTCCATAAAATAGTCGCTTAAGTAAAAATCTTAACATTTTAGAATTAACAGTTTAACAATTTAGTTTGCATATATAGTTATAAATAAATAAAGTGTGAACAATTACACATTAGGGGAGTTCTAATAATTACTTTTTATTACAAGTGGCTGCAAAATATCATTATTTCGTTGTCAGGCAAAATCTTTCCTCACAATAGCTATGGCTATGGCTGTGGAATATTTTACCCTCCGCCTCATACTGATATTTTTCGCTCACTTTCATATACAAAACCAATTATTAGAACTCCCCTTAAAACTTAAAGTATTTTTCTCTTTTAGTTTTATAAGTGCAAATATTGCATAATTAATTATATCATAATAGTTGGCATCAATACCTTCTGATGCAATTGTCTCTCCTTTATTATCTTCAATTTGTTTAATTCTGAATAATCTCATTAATATTATATCTGTTAATGAGCTTATACGCATATCCCGCCATGCTTCATCATAATCATGGTTTTTATCTTGCATCAAAGATTTTGCTTTATAAATATATTTAACATATAGTTTTTCAGCTTCTTTTTTTTTAAGAGTAATGTTTTCGTCATTACCAAGCTCTAAGGTTATTAAAGCCATAATGGAATAATTAATTATACCAGTATATTCCGGCTCAATACCTTCATTAATTTTTTTTTCTTTTATTTCTTCAATGCTTCTGATACGTTGGGCTTTTATAAAAATTTGGTCTGTAATAGAACTCATCCTTAATATTCTCCAGGCAGTGCCATAGTCCTTCATTTTTTTAATAAAGACCTTTTTACATTCTGAAATTATAAATTCAAATTGTTTTGATGTTTTATTCATTTTTCTAATAGTATATTTGCCAAAAAAAAATTATACAAATTTAAAAATAACACATTAATGGATACATTAAAATTAAAAAATAAAAATACATTTTTTTATTCAAAGAAGACAATAAATTATGGAGGAAAAATTTTAGACATTAGTAATCCTGTTGTGATGGGCGTTTTGAATATAACTTCTGATTCGTTTTATGATGGCGGAAGATATACTTCTGAATATAAACAGATTAAGCAAACAGAAAAAATGATTATCCAGGGTGCAAAGATAATTGATATAGGAGCTGTCTCAACAAAACCGGGTGCAAAACAGGTCTCTGAAAAAGAAGAAATACAAAAATTAATACCTTTAATAATAAAAATCAGAAAAAAATTTCCTGATATATGTATTTCTGCAGATACTTACAGAGCATCTGTTGCTAAGCTTTCTGTTGATAATGGTGCTAATATTATTAATGATATTTCAGGTGGAACTTTTGATGCTCAAATGTTTAAGACAATAGCAAAAATTAATGTGCCTTATATAATTATGCATATTCAGGGCTCTCCACAAAACATGCAAAAAAATCCTGTATATAAAGATGTTGTTAAAGAAATTATTTTGTTTTTTTCAAAACAAATAAAAAAATTAAAAGAAATTGGTGTAAATGATATTATTATTGACCCTGGCTTTGGATTTGGTAAAACACTTGCACATAATTATGAAATCCTTGATAAACTTGATATGTTTAAAATTTTTGAACTTCCTGTTCTTGTAGGTATGTCAAGAAAAAGAATGATTTATAAGTTGTTAAATATTACACCATCCGAGGCATTAAACGGAACCAGTGTTTTAAATACAATAGCTCTGCTCAAAGGAGCAAATATATTAAGAGTTCATGATGTCAAACAAGCTTTTGAAGCAATAAAAATAACTTCAGCGTTAAATTCATATAATCAAAAACAAATGTTATCTGATTTGAAATAAAAGTATATGTTCACAGTTAAAAAAAATAGAATACAATTCTCCTGTTATTAGTTTTTTAAGTGATTTTGAAAAAAATGTCGCACTTATAACTTGAATCTGCCATTTTAAATAAAAATATATTTGTATTTTTGAACTTTTTATTATCTTTACTTATATGATAGAATTATTTATACCTATACGGACTATAGACATTATTGATATTTTATTGGTTGCATTTCTTTTATACGAGTTATACAAATTGATAAAAGGCACTGTTGCAATAAATATATTTATAGGTATTGTTGCTTTTTATTTATTATGGAAACTTGTAGATGCCTTAAAAATGGAGATGCTTAGTGAAATACTTGGTGGCTTTGTTGGCGTTGGTGTAATAGCTCTTATCATTGTATTCCAGCAAGAGATTAGAAGATTTTTGCTTTTATTAGGTAATCCCGATTTTTTTAGAAAAATGCCATTAAGGTTTTTATTTTCAAAATGGAAAGCCAGCAAATCTTTATTACTTGACATAAATGCTATTGTAGATTCTTGTGAAGAAATGGCTAATAAAAATGTTGGTGCGCTTATTGTTGTTATAAAACAAAATGAACTTGAACTGTATATTAAAACAGGTGAAACTATTGATGCAAAAATATCAAAATCATTAATTGAGAATATTTTTTTTAAGAACAGTCCTTTGCACGATGGAGCTATAATAATTGATAAGGGTAGAATAAAAGCAGCAAGATGTATTCTTCCATCAACAGAAAAAACAAAATTTCCTGTTAATCTTGGATTACGACACCGTGCAGCTGTTGGCATTACCGAACAATCAGATGCAATTACAATTGTGGTATCTGAACAGACAGGACAAATTTCATATAGTAAGAGCGGCAAATTAACTACAAATGTTAAACCAAACGAATTAAAAATTTTTCTTAAACAAGAGTTTAGAAATTAATTCATTCTTTTATTTGATGCTGTTGGCTCAGCATTGATAGTATCAAGTTTTATTTTTTCTTCTATTTCTTTAATAATTTGTTCAGGACTTTTGCCAAGATTAGAAATTGATATTCTTGCAGATTCAGCCAATACATGTTTTGGATATTTTGATAAAAATTCATTATATGTTTTATTAGCTTTAGCTAAATCTTTCAGATTGTTTTCATAAACAAATGCTTTTAAAAATAACACTTCAGGACATTTTTTATAATCAGGATAATCATTTAAAATCTTATCAAATAATTTAATTGCTTTATCAGGTTTAAAAAAATTCATTGACAGATTAGCAGCTTTGAATAAATAAACAGGAACGATAGTGTCTTCAGAATATTTTTTAGCAAAATCTTCATATTTTTTGACTAGCTCTGCTATTTTTTCTTTGTTAATTATTTTAACAGTATCAGAAAACAGTTCTTTTTCACTAAACTGAATTTTATCCATCTTCTTTTTTTTACCAGAGTTACAAGCAAAAAGTATTAATGATAATACTATTACAAAAGAGACAAATTTTATGTTTTTCATAATGTTTATATTTTTTTGAAAATTATTGTTAAATTGTTAAATTTTACTGTTTTGTTTTTTTGTTTTTATACTCACCCCTAACCCCTCTCTACTCGTAGAGAGGGGAACCAAAAGGGGAGAGTAAAAAAATATTCAGTTTTTTGTTCTAATATCAAAGTTTAATTTCTAAAATCTTAATATTCTTACTGATTTGCCATTTTTTTACTTGTTAAATCTCATCCGCCTAAGGCGGACTAATGACCAATTAGACATTGGGTAATTGGTCATTTTTTAGGTCAATTAAAAATTAGAAATTAGGTCGATTTAATTTTTGTCTTTTATAAAAATTTAAAGTTCTTTTTTGCTTATGTAAGTTTACCTTATTTATTTTTTTTCTTCTTTAAAGGTAATATCATTTTATAAGATACTTCTATATTGCCTTTTGAAATATCATTTAGTTTTCTTTTAATAAGCATTTTTTTTAAAGGACTAAGTCTGTCAACAAACAAAATTCCTTGTGTATGGTCATATTCGTGTTGTATGATACGTGCAGGTAATCCGTCAAATTTTTCATCATGAAATTTAAAATTCTCATCATAATATTGCATACGAATATTTGATTTTCGTGAAATTTCTTCATTAATGCCGGGAATACTTAGACATCCTTCTTTAAACAACCATTCATCCCCTTTTTTTTCAATTTTTTTTGCATTGATAAATACTCTTTTAAAGTCCTTTGCACTTGGATATTTACTTGCAAGAGGTGTAGCATCTATAACAAACAGACGTATTGATAAATTGATTTGTGGTGCTGCCAATCCAACTCCTGAAGATAATCCCATTGTATGAAACATATCATCAATAAGTTTATTAAGGTCCGGATATTCTTTATCAATTTCTTTTGCAATCTTTCTTAACACAGGATGTCCGTATGCTGTAACAGGTAAAAACATAATTAATAGTTATTTTTTGATTCTAAATATGATTGTAAAATTAAAGTGGCACTAATACCATCAATCAAAGCTTTATTCTGTCTGTGTTTTTTTCTTAGTCCTGAAAGAGCTATTGTTTGTGAAGCAATTTTTGAAGTAAAACGTTCATCAAATCTTTCAACAGGTATATCAGGGAATGTTTTTTTTAATATTTTTACAAAAGGGTTTATAAACTTTACAGATTCGGAATCTTCATAACGCATTGTTTTAGGTTCTCCGACAACAAATGTATCTACTTTTTCTTTTGATATATAATTTTTTAAATAAGAAATTACATCTCTTGAAGGGACTGTTGTAAGAGTTGTTGCTATAATCTGTAAATTATCAGTAACAGCAAGTCCTACTCTCTTTTGTCCGTAATCTATAGCTAATATTCTTCCCATTTATTTAATTTAATACAGTTAATACGAAAGTGCAAAAATAATAAGAAAAATGTAAATATGTCAAAGATTATTTTTTTTATCACATAAGTTCTATTTTATTATAATATTTATTAGTATTGCATAAAATATTTTTTTAATTTTTACTTTATAATTATGACAACAGAACTTCAAAAAATTGTAGAATCAGCATGGTTAAATCATAATCTTTTAAAAGATAAATCAACACAAGATGCTATCAGAACAGTAATAGAATTATTAGATAAGGGCAAAATTCGTGTTGCCGAACCAGTTGGAAATAAATGGAAAATTAATGAATGGATAAAAAAAGCAGTTATTTTATATTTTCCTATTCAAAAAATGAAAGTTACAGAACTGGGTCCTTTTGAATTTTATGATAAAATTAGTTTAAAAAAAGGTTATAAAGAGCAAGGTGTTCGTGTAGTCCCGCATGCTATTGCACGTTATGGCTCATATCTGGAAAAAGGAGTTATATTAATGCCTTCTTATGTTAACATTGGTGCATATGTTGATAAAGGAACAATGATTGATTCATGGGTATTAGTAGGTTCGTGTGCTCAGATAGGCAAAAATGTACATTTAAGTGTTGGCGTTGGAATAGGCGGCGTTCTTGAGCCAATTCAGGCATCACCGGTAATAATTGAAGATAATTGTTTTATAGGAGCAGGTTGTATGATTGTTGAAGGTGTAAAAATAGAGAAACAAGCCGTTCTTGGTGCAAATGTAGTGATTACAAAATCAACAAAAATAATAGATGTAACAAAAGAAAAACCAGTAGAATATAAAGGATTTGTCCCTAGTAGCTCGGTTGTGATACCAGGTTCAAGAACAAAAAAATTTCCTGCCGGCAATTATCAGGTTCCTTGTGCATTAATAATTGGTAAAAGGAAAGAATCTACTGATTTAAAAACATCATTAAATGATGCTTTAAGAGAGTATGATATTAGTTTATGAATTCCCCTTTATAAATCAATAGCCGCAGTAGCAGTAGCAGTAGCAGTAGCAGTGGCAGTGGCAGTGGCAGTGGCAGTGGCAGTGGCAGTGGCAGTGGCAGTAGCAGTGGCAGTGGCAGTGGCAGTGGCAGTGGCAGTGGCAGTGGCAGTGGCAGTGGCAGTGGCAGTGGCAGTGGCAGTGGCAGTGGCAGTGGCAGTGGCAGTGGCAGTGGCAGTGGCAGTGGCAGTAGCAGTATAAAAGATAGAAGCAGTAATATTTTGGATTTTGAAAATAAAAAAAGCCCTGAAAATTTCAGGGCTTTTTTTATAACAATTTAATTAAAAACAATTTTTACTCAACAATCATCTTCTTGGTAACTGTATTTCCATTAGCTTTCACAGTATAGAAATAAATACCTGAGTTTAGATTGTTAGCATTAATAGTAAAGGTATGTGTTCCTGCTCCAACATTTCCCTTTGATATTCCATAAACTTTTTGTCCCATAATATTGTAAATCTCCAAGCTTAATTCTGATGTCTTATAAAGAGTTATATTAATTGTAGCGGTCTCTTTAAATGGATTTGGATAGATTTGGGAAACAAAAAATATGTCAGAGTCAACCTCTTTAATACCAATATTTGTACCTATATCTGCTTTTGCAACAGACAGATATATTATTTGATTATCGCCATAAGCATCTTCATCGCCTCTAACAGCAAGTCCAGGATTAGCATCTGCCTGATAAATTAAATGTATATTTTCATCAGTATTATATGCTATTGAAGGGAATACACATTCATCATATTCGTGCATAATTCCGGCATTAAGTTCTGAAAAATCACTCCATGTAATTCCGCCATCTTCTGATTTTCTTGCTATAATATGTCTGTAACCTTGTAATCCATCATTAAGTGTTTCCATATAAGCAGAATAGACCAAAAAAATGTTGCCATCAGCATCTATTGTGGCATTTGGCATACTTGTTAAAGATAAATAATAAGCGCCAAATGGTATCTCAGTTCCATTATCTGGCCAATCAAGGGAATCATTACCATCAATATCATATAAAAAACCTACTAAAGTTCCGTTTGCGTCAACAACCTCAGGTGTAACATCTGTATATGTTGACATTGATTCGTTCCAGTATCCTAAGCCACTGATATAAGGGAAATAAGAAGATTCGTCATCACTGGCAACATCATTCATTACTCTCATTATTCCGAAAAATACATGAGCATCACCATTATTATCTAATACAACAGAATGAGCACCATCGCATACATAAGGAGTGTCAGGTGTTAAAACAGCATCTGTCCACATTGGGTAAGGATGTTGAAAGATTATGGTCTTTGTCCATGTGTCTCCGCCATCAGTAGATTTCATAAGAAACAGGTCTATCCAGTTATCACCAACTACAAAAGCGAGTGTGTCGCCTTTTGGTTCAGCCCATTCATAAGTATCTCCGCCAAATCCAATATAATGTAAGCTATCCATTGCAGATAATACAACATTTTCTTTGTTCCATGTAACGCCACCATCTGTTGACCTTGAATATACCAGTGCCAGTTCCTGTCCCTGATAAGTATAATGTGCAGGTGCCGTTGCCTGATCAGTACAAGCTAATACATGGATAACATCATGGTTTGTTCCGCTGGTTATCATTCTTGGCCATAACAGGGCAGTAGTTGCGCCTGATGTAACAGGTCCTACAAGAGTTGATTCTGTCCATGTGCCAGTTCCTTTATTGGTTCGTATAGCAATGTTTAGTCCTGTTGAGCCATTATGAGCAGCTACAATTTCACCGTCAGCACCATAAGGAGCATAAGAAGGCCAGCCAACTCTAACAGATTCTATTCCTACGGTAGGCATAGCAGCCCAGTTTGTCCCGTCAAAATAGTTATATCCTGTTCCTCTGTCAGCAAAATTTGGATCGCTTATTCCATAAGTCCATGTGCCTGCCATTGTGCCATCAGCATAGAGATAAAATCTGTTTTGTACAGAATTGTTCGTTTGTAGGTCATATCGTGTTTCTCCTATTTGTGCTTCGTTTACAGATTTATTAGAATTAGATGAAACATAAGGATTTGCTGTGGTTTCAAAGTTGTTTGTTTCAGTAATTGCATTATGAATTGGACGTTTAAAAGAAATGTCTTTTAAAGATTTTGGGACTACAGCTCTTTGTTGCGAAAAAGCAAATAATCCTATTCCTAATGCCATAGTTAAAAGTAAAATTTTTTTCATTTTTTTTAGTTTTTTAGTTAAACAATTAATTGATTTATAATAATTTTTGGCAAATTTATAATAATAAATTCATATAAAAAAATATAAATTATTTTTTTTTTTATAAATATGTAACTTGTATTGATTAGTCGCCTGACTAATGCTTGCAAAGTCATTAAATTTATTTAATTAAAAAAAGAGAGTAGAAATTTTATTTTTCAGTATTTGTTTCATTCACAATATACAGAGGTCTTTTTCTTACATTAGCAGATATACGACTGATATATTCTCCGATAATACCAATGCTAATAAGTTGAACACCGCCTAAAAACAGGACAGTAAGTATAACAGAAGTCCATCCTTGCACATAGCTATGAAGAATAAACCTTGAATAAAGAGCATATAACATTATAAGGAACACTATTATTACTACGAAAAAACCTAAGAATGTTGCAAATTTCAAAGGTGCATCAGAAAAAGATGTTATACCATCTAATGCAAATCGCATCATATTTTTATATGAGAATCCTGTTTTACCTGTGTTTCGTTCATTTCTGTCATATTCTATATATCCTTGTTCAAATCCTGCCCAGGCAATTTGTCCTCTGATGTATTTGTTTTGTTCATTCATTTTTTTTAATACATCTGCAATTTTTCTGTCTATAATTCTAAAATCTCCTGTATCAAGAGGAATATCTATAGAAGCTACTTTTGACAATAAATGATAAAACATTTTTGCAGTAAATCTCTTTATAAAAGATTCTCCTTTTCGTTTTCTTCTTTTAGCATAAATCACATTATAACTAGATTGTTCCATCTTCTTATACATATCTGCAATCAATTCGGGCGGGTCTTGCAAGTCAGCATCAATGATTACAATTTTATTGCCTTTAGCATAATCCAATCCTGCTGTTATGGCTATTTGGTGTCCAAAGTTTCTGCTAAAATCAATATAAATAACAGCATTATCATTTTCAGAAAGTTTTTTTACTTTTTCTAAAGAGTTATCAATGCTTTTATCATTTATGAAAATAAATTCGTAAGATAAATTTAATTTTTTAACAACTATACTAAGTCGTTCATAAAGAATATTAATATTATCTTCTTCATTATATACTGGTATGACAACAGATAAATCCATATTTTAAAGATAATTAGTTATAAAACAAACTCTATTTAGATGTCAAAAATTATTTGTTTATATTTATAATTTTAAACCTGAAAATGAGAACCGGTTACTGTTTATTTATTCTCCATTATCAAAAGGATTCTTTTTTTTATGTTGGGCTTCATATTTTTTACAATTTAGTTCAACATCAATTCTGTTTAAAGGTTCTTCAAAGTCCTTTTGTTCTATAATATTTAAAGATTTATCAGCATAAATTTTTTTCATATATTTTGCCCATATAGGTAGAGAAGTGTTTGCACCTTGTCCTAATGTAATGCTTCTGAAATGCACACTTCTGTCTTCACAACCAACCCATATACCTGTAGCAAGTTGAGGTACAATTCCTATAAACCATCCATCGGAATTGTTTTGTGTTGTTCCTGTTTTACCTGCAATAGGGTTTGTAAAATGATATTTATATCGCAGACGTATTCCTGTCCCGCTTTGGACAACACCTTTCATTAATCCAATCATAAGATAAGCTGTTTTTTCACTTATAGCTTCTTTTTGTTCTGGGATGAATGTCTCTAAAATATTACCGTGTTTATCTTCAATTTTTGTAATAAATATAGGTTTGATATAAATTCCTTTATTTGCAAAAGTATTCATAGCTCCAACCATTTCATATACAGACAAATCAGGTGTGCCGAGGCATATAGAAGGGACAGTCTCAATAGGAGCTGTAACGCCCATATTACGAACAATTTTGATTACAGCTTGAGGAGAATAACGTTTCATAAGAAAAGCAGAGATATAATTTACAGAATTTGCTAAAGCCCATTTTAAAGTAACCATCTCTCCTTCGTGTTTATGGTCAGCATTTTTTGGTGTCCAGTCCGGTTGTCCTGCTGGCATTTTAAAATTTACAGGCACATTAGGAACTTTACTGCAGGGAGTAAATTCTCCTTCCTGCATTGCAAGAGAATATAAGAATGGCTTAAAAGTTGAACCAACCTGCCGTCTTCCAACCTTTACATGGTCATATTTAAAATATTTATAATTAATACCACCTACATAAGCTTTTACATAACCTGTATGAGGCTCTACTGACATTAATCCTGCTTGTAAAAAATATTTATAGTATTTTATAGAATCCATTGGTGTGAGCACAGTATCTTTATTGCCTTTCCATGAAAAAACAGTCATTTTTACAGGAGTATTAAATATAATTTTTATAGAATCTTCAGATACATTATTTTTTTTTAAATTTCTATATCTTTCAGAACGTTTCAACGCCTGATTCATAATATCATCAATTTCTTTTTTTGTCATTCTCCAGTCAAAAGGAGGATGTCTGTGTTTCCCTTTCCAGTGTTTAAAAAAGAGTGGTTGCAAATTTTCTTTTATATACTCTGACACAGATTCTTCGGCATAGCTTTGTATTCTTGAATCAATAGTAGTATATATTTTCAAACCATCTTTATATAAATTATAAGGAGTGCCATCAGTTTTGTAATGTGTTTTACACCAATATTTTAGTTGTCCTCTTATATATTCTCTAAAATATGTTGCCAGTCCGGTATTTTGGTCTTGAAGACGATACTCAGACATATCAACAGGTATAATTTTTAAAGAATCATACTCATTTTTAGTTAAATAATCGTATTTCATCATTTGATGAAGCACTATATTTCTTCTTTTTAAAGATCTTTCAGGATTTCTTACAGGACTATACAAGCTGGGAGCTTTTAATATTCCTATTAATAATGCTGCTTCATCAGCATTGAGATTATTTGGTATTTTATTAAAAAAAGTTTTTGCTGCTGATTTTATTCCAGAGGAATGGCTGCCAAAATCAACAGTATTCAAATACATTGCTAAAATTTCTTCTTTAGTATAATTACGTTCAAGTTTTACTGCTGTAATCCATTCTTTGAGTTTAGTAAAGACGATTTTAATTTTTGATTGGTTTTTTTGTCGTGGGAAAAGATTTTTTGCTAATTGTTGTGTTATTGTGCTTCCTCCACCAGATTTTCTATTGCCAAAAATTATATTTTTAAAGATAACTCTTATTACACCTCTAATATCTATGCCGGAATGTTTTGTAAATCTAATATCTTCGGTAGCAATCAATGCATTTATTACATTAGGAGATAACTCGTCATAATGTATATTGGAACGGTTTTCTATATAATAATTACCTAATAGCACACTATCGGCAGAATAAACCTCAGAAGCAAGGTTGGATTTTGGATTTTCTAATTCTTCAAATGAAGGCATAAATCCCAACCAACCCATTGATATTAAAACAAATAATAGAATTAATAAACCAAATCCAAAAAAATAAAGAAACCATATATTTCTAACAATTCTTTTGTGATTATTTTTTATTTCCCCTTTTTTTGTCATGTTTTTTATGTAATTCTTTTGATATTATGCTTATAAGTTGATATTCACAAAAAAATAATTGTTAAATTGTTTGCCTTAGATAGATAATACATAGTATAAACCTTTTTTGTAATTTATTTTAACTTTAAAAACTTCTATCTTTGACATCGGCGGTATTCATTCTCTCACCCACCTACACACTCACTCGCTCTCAATTCTAATACCTATATCAACAATTCCCAAGAGATTTTCTTTTCTCATTCCTTGTTCAAATTCAAAAGAATAATTACCTTTTTGAAGAAACTTTATTCCTTTTTTCAGTAATATTCTATTATATTTTATATCGCTTAATCCTTTCCCCAACCATTGGCCATCAGGATTGGCAAGCATACATTCAACAGTATCTCTTACTTTTTTACCATCAGGAAATATTGTGTTTATAAATAAAAAAATATTACTATACGTATAATTCCCTGAATTTCTTATATTTATATAAAAGTTATGTAACGAAATTGTATCAGATATTTCCACATTAAATTTTACAATGTCTTTTTGATTCCAAACACCTTTATTAATTTTTTTGTTTTTTTCATATATCATTTTATTATCGCATGAGGACAATAATATCAAAAAAGAAAGTAGGAATATATATTTTGTTTTAAAAATTTTAATATACATCTTTTGATTTTTTATTTATCGAAAATATAAATTTTTATAATATTTCAAAAGTAATTTCAGGTTCTTCTTTTTCTGCAAAAGCTTCTAAATCGTCGGGTTTTATTCCTTTGGAATTAAGTTCTATAATATTTTTTATTTTATCAATATAAATAGGTATAAGATTAGAAGTATCATCAGTATAAGCGAGCCACATTTTTCTTTTTAAGATATCTGTTTTTTTAATACTAGCTTCACCTTTTTTTGTTTTTAAGATTGTATCTGCTTTAGGAAAATCTTTCATTGTATCTAAGTAGCATTTATATTCATAATTCATACAGCATTTAAGTTTACCACATTGGCCTGTCAGTTTTTGTGGATTTAGAGAAAGTTGTTGACAACGGGCAGTATTTATTGATACTGATTTAAAATCTGTGAGCCATGTTGAACAACATAATTCCCTTCCGCATGAGCCAATACCTCCAAGTTGATTTGTTTCCTGACGAGCTCCTATTTGTCTCATTTCTACACGGACCATAAAAGTTTCAGATAATACTCTTACTAACTCCCTAAAATCTATTCGTTCATCAGAAGTGTAATAAAAAATAGCTTTTGTCTTATCTGCCTGATATTCAACATCATCAATTTTCATTTTAAGATTAAGGTCTTCTGTAATTTTTCTTGCTTTAAACATTGTTGGCTCTTCAAGATTAATAACAGAACTCCATTTTTCAATATCAGAAGGTCTTGTCTTTCTGTATATTTTTTTTATTTCTTCAGAAGCAGGATTGATATTTAGTTTTTTCATCTTAATTCTGACAAGCTCACCCATCATTGATACAATACCAATATCATGGCCCGGAGATATTTCAACGGCTACTGTATCTCCAACACGAAGTTTTATGTCATTAATATTTTTATAAATTTTTTTCCTGTTATGTTTAAATCTTACCTCAACAAAATTAAATGTTTTTTGATTTTTAGGCAGTTCTATATCTTTTAGCCAGTCATTAACTTTAAGTTTGTTATATATATGTTTAGAAATAGGATTTTTTGTGTCTTGATTTATAAAACATCCTCTTGATATAAAATTATCTCCATTAGATTTCATTTGTTTATCTATATTTTTGTAATTAGTTTATCCCGTGAAATAATTTTTCCTATGGTAAAATTCCCGCTTCTGGCAAAATATCCGCATTAGGTGGATATTTCCCTTCAGTCGGGCGCCTGACCGACGCCTGTCCTGTAATAAAATGTACAGGATGTGTCAAAATTTAATTTAAAACATTAATTCTCTTTGGTTATGGATGCTTCATTTTATAATAATATATTAACCAAACCTTAATGTTTAATTGATTAAATTAAACCTCAAACGAATTACCATATAGCCATTTAATAATTTAACAATTCCGACAAGTCAGAACGATTTCATCATGAGCGTAAGCAAATAATTTAATAATTTTAAGTATTTTTAGGCATTTCTTTATAATAATCTAATTTTATTTTTGAAATATCATCATTGCTCCTACACTGGCAGCTAGTCCTATAATGCCTCCTTTTATTGCATTTTTTGCTTTTTTATGTTTAGCATAGGACTGATAGCCATTAACAAAATATTGATTATTAATCAAATCTGTATTAATTAAATATTTTTTTTTGATTTTAGGTTTTTTTGAGCTAACAATAATTGTATATAAAGCAGGAACAGGTAATCCCCAAAAATCTAAAAATACAATTCCTGCTATACCGCTTACTATGCCACCTGTTGTTGATAAAGGAGATTTATAAAATTTCATAGCTTGTTGTTCGCCTAATATATATTTTCTCATCTGACCAACTGTAAAATCATTTCCTATAGCAGTATCTTGCTTATAATATATCAAATTAAAACCATTTTTACGTTTAACTGAAAAAATTTCGTCTCTATCAATAACATTAAGTTTTTTCTTTCCAAAAGTATTAAAATAAATGGTCTCATCGTCCATAGCAAATATTTTTCCATTTAATACTTTGCCATTTAAAAGTAATAATGTATCCTGTGAAAATGATTCAAAACATATAAAGAAGAATATAAAAATTATAAATATCTTACTTTTCATCGCTTTTTGTAATATAAATCAAAATGTTCTTACTTACATATAATCCAAAATAATATTTTTTACAAATTTACATAAAATAAATTTATTATATACAGACAAAATAAAAAAATCTAATTTATGGGGAGTTCTAATAATTGGTTTTGTATATGAAAGTGAGCGAAAAATATCAGTATGAGGCGGAGGGTAAAATATTCCGCAGGCATAGCCATAGCTATGGTGAGGAAAGATTTTGCCCGATA
>Ga0307991_1001623_pt1 | contig 15597 bp, 4 predicted proteins | sample EllFjometagen131_FD_203146 | JGI IMG/M metagenome (GOLD analysis project Ga0307991, IMG submission 203146) | Marine microbial communities from Ellis Fjord, Antarctic Ocean - #131 | ecosystem: Environmental > Aquatic > Marine > Unclassified | place: Southern Ocean | collected 2014-10-08
TCCGGACAGTGCCCTTCGCGTATCATGTTCTCTCGCACAAGGAAGCCTCGTCTTTTGATCAACACCTTCCCACACTCCGGGCAGCGGGTATCCTCACCCTGCCCAGGTGCGTTCCCCACGTACACGTAGCGCAGGCCAACCTCACGCCCGATCCGCTCCGCCTCTGTGAGCTTATCCAGTGGAGTCGGAGGGACATCGGTCATACGATAGGCAGGGAAGAAGCGGTTGATGTGCCAGGGAATAAGCGGCGATATTCCGTAGATCGCCTCGGCGGTCCACCGAAGCTCGTCCGTGCCGTCGTTCAACCCAGGGATGAGGAGCGTGGTCACTTCGGTCCACACTCCGGCGCGAGAGAAGCGCTCGATCGACTTGAGAACAGGGCGCAAGTCGCCCCCCACAACATCGCGATAGAAGTCGTTTGATATCCCCTTCAGATCGATATTGATCCCGTCTAGATGGGGGGTGATCATGTCCGCCGCCTCGGGGGTCATATAACCGTTCGAGACGAAAACGTTGCGCAGCCCCTCTTCGTGTGCCAGCCGCGCTATATCAAACGCATACTCGAAGAAGACTGTCGGCTCGGTGTAGGTGTAGGCGATCGTCTGGCACCCGCTCTCGCGTGCGCGAGAGACGATCGCCTCCGGGGAGACGTCCTCCCCAAGGACACGCCCGTCCTGCTCTCGCGGATATTGAGATATGCTGTGATTCTGGCAGAACTGACAGGTAAAGTTGCACCCGACTGTGGCAATCGAGTAGGCGCGCGTTCCCGGAAGGAAGTGAAAGAGAGGCTTCTTCTCGATCGGGTCGACGCTGCGCGACACAACGCGCCCGTAGACAGTAGTGTACAGAGTGCCATCGTGGTTGATTCGCACGTTACATAGGCCACGCTTGCCGGGAGCAAGCACACAGCGGTGCGCACACAAGTTGCAGCGCACACGCCCATCACCGATCTTCTCGTAGAGAAGTGCCTCGTGCATCGCAGATCACCGCTATATACTAGCACCGTTTCCCGCAGAGAGCAATCTCATTTTCGCATCCTACATGTCCCCGCGTCTCCGTGTCTCCGCGTCTCCCTATCCCCACGTCGCTCATGTCCTGGCATTCCGCACTCCGCATTCCGACTTGCATCTCTCATTCCTGTCCCCGCGTCCCCGCGTCTCCTCCTCCCCCCTTCCCTTTCTCTTTCCCCTCCGGTTTCGTACCATCAACTGATCATGTCGCTTCTACAGATAGATAAACTTACGAAGTCATTCGGGGCGCAGCTTCTCTTCGCCCCATTCTCCGCGGCTATCGCGCGTGGAGAGAAGATCGCCCTCGTCGGCGACAACGGCGTGGGTAAGTCGACTCTGCTGTCAATAATAGCCAATGCGGAAGAGGCATCCAGAGGCGCCATCCATCGCTCTCGCGGCCTTCGCATTGGGTATCTGCCACAGCTTGCACGCCTGGAACAGGGGACAACTCTCGCCGAGGCAATGCACCTGCCGTTCGCCGACCTGATGGGGATGGAGGTGGAGTTGCGGCTGCTAGAAGCGAAGATGGGAGCAAGCGACAATCCTGATGTCATGCACCGCTACGATGACCTCCTGCATGCGTTTGCTAGACAAGGGGGGTACGAGATCGAAGCGCGCATTCGCTCCGTGCTGAACGGAGTGGGGTTCCCCCCCGATGAATTCGGCAAGTCCGTCTCCCACCTCTCTGGCGGAGAGGAGGCACGCGCTGCCTTGGCGCGCGTACTAGTGAAGGAGCCAGATCTGCTCATGCTCGATGAGCCGACCAATCACCTCGACTTCGCCGCCCTCGACTGGCTGGAAGAGGAGCTTCTTGAATTCCCGGGCGCGTTGCTCGTCGTCTCACACGATCGGCATTTACTCGATCACGTCACCAACCGCACATGGGAGATCGTCTTCGGCGAGATTAGCACCTACCGCGGAGGATATAGCGCCTCTCGCGTGCAGCGCCATGCGCAGATCGCCCAGCGTCAAGAGCTCTACGATGAGCAGCAGGCAACAATGGGTCGCTACAAGGACTTTATCCATCGTCATCACGCCGGGCAGAAACACCGCCAGGCAAAGGATCGCGAGCGGAAGCTGGCCCACCTGGAGGAACACTTCGTCGAGGCTCCACGCACGGCGCGAAAGATCTCACTTAGCATTCCAATGGGCACGGCCAGCGGAAAGAATGTCCTCACACTGCGCAATCTGGAGATCGGATACGATGATACTCTCTTCTCGTGTCCTGATCTGGTGGTCGATCGTGGCGAGAGGATCGCGATCATCGGTGAGAATGGCTGTGGAAAGACGTCACTGCTGAAAACGATCACTGGCGATCTTCCTCCCTTGCGGGGGGGTGCCATCCTCGGCCACGGCGTGAGACCCGTCATCTACAGCCAGAAACAGGAAGGATTGCACGGAAGAGAGACAGTCTTAGATGTGATCCTCTCGCGATCCAGCCTAACCATCGGCCAAGCGCGTGGCCTCCTCGGCCGTTTTCTCTTCTCTGGCGACGATGCCACCAAGAAACTCAACACCCTCTCCGGTGGTGAGAGGAGCCGCGTTGCGCTCGCCATTCTATCTCTGGTAGAGGGGAACCTCCTCCTGCTTGACGAGCCAACGAATCACCTCGACCTGCGCAGCCAAGAGATTCTGGAGCAGGCGCTTCTCGACTACGCAGGGACGATCATCCTCGTTTCCCACGACCGCGCCCTGCTCGAAGCAGTGGCAACACAAGTCTGGCAGATAGAGGGCGGGAAACTGCGCGTGTTCAGGTACGGATTCGCCGAACACCGTCGGCGCCGTGCTCATGAATCGTTCACCCAGGAAGCAAGACCAGCGCAGCCAAAGCCGAGTAAAGCATCCTCACCAAAAGCCAAGGGGGACAAGTACCAAGAGAAGAAGCGACAAGAGGAGATAGATCGAATCGAGCAGGCAATCGATAAGCTGGAGGAGGAACTTGCCGAGGTAGAGAAGCTCCTTGCCACCGCAAGCCAGGATGGAGACGGGGAACAGATCGCCACGCTCGGTCGCCGTCATCACGATCTGGCGGGAAACCTGGAACAACAGATGCATGCCTGGGAGCAACTCGTGCCTGATGACAAGGCGGGTTAATCGAATGCGCGAATCACACTAGACTATCGACATGCCCTATCAGTTCAAGAACTTTCACCAGTGGCCAGTATTGCTCGTCCTCCTGACCTGCCTTGTTGTGATCCAATTTGCCGCTCCGGCGGAAGTAGTCGTGCATGTGCAGACCGGTTCATCGATCCAAGCGGCGATTGATCAAGCTCCTGCAGGAGGGACAATTGAGCTTGGTCCTGGTACGTGGCACGAGACACTTAAGATCGACAAGCCGATTGTCATCCGTGGAGAAGGAATGTACCAAACGATCATCGCCGCCGATCAGCCAGGGCATCCCGTGCTGTGGATCGCACCAGCAAACAGGTACCAGACGGCGTCGGTGACCATCGCTAACCTCACTATCACTGGGGCAATTGGCGACTGCGCAGACGCAGAGCAAAGCCTGTGCGCCGATGGGATACTGGTGCAAGGCAGCGCCACAGTCACCGTCAATGCCTGTGCGATTACGGGGAATCATCTTGACGGCCTGTACATCGTCGATAACGCACGTGCCATCGTCAATAACTCAGTCTTTACCGATAACTACAGCGGGATGTGGCTTAGCTCGTCCGCCAGCGCGGATATCACGTACGCTACACTGTCGGCAAATACCTATGGCATAGTCATCGCCGAGCATGCAAGTGCAAGAATCACCGATTCCACGATATCCGAGAATAAAAAGGACGGAATGATCATCGCTGATGCTGCGCAGGCGGTGCTCATCGACAACAGCATCACAAGTAACAAGCGCACCGGGATCAGCGTCGATGTCCCTCCCTGTTACAACACATCGCGCACCTTCAGCGGGCTGATCATCGGAGCGGGCAATACCATTCCAGGGTCTTCAGCCGATCAAGGAAATGCCGTTTCCGTCTGTCCTCCCACCCTTAGCTTACTGACGACGCGGGATGGTGGATTCTATCCCGCTGAGTCCTCCGAAAACATACTGTCTCGTCTACCCACGCCTCCGCCTATGGAGGGAAATGCGGATGCACCGGTCACGATTATCGAGTTTACCGACTTCACGTGTTCGTACTGCAGCAGATTCACCACTGAGACGCTTCCGCGAATCGAAGCAGCTTACATCGATACCGGGCAGGCAAAGCTCTACTTCCTCCCGTTTCCCGTGCACGGAATTGCGGCCTATCGCACTGCTGAAGCAGGATTTTGTGCGCAAGAGCAGGGGCTCTTCTGGGACTTTCAGCGCCTCCTCATTGCCCAACACAACGTACGAGGAAGCTCCGTCCTCACGCCGGCGTGGTTGGCCGCCATTGCCGCCGCGGCTGGAGCGGATCGTGACAAATTCCTGAAATCCCTCACATCGGAAACCTACGCTGAAGCAGTGAAAGAGACCGTCGCGCTTGGAAAGGAACTTGGAGTGGACGGTACGCCAACGTTCTTCATCAACGGACGGAAGATCCCTGGTGCCGCTCCATACGAGGTCTTTGCGCAGATGATCGATGCGGAGCTGGCGGCAAAGTGAAGCTCCCTAGATGCAAGGTGGAGCACTCTCCGTGTTTCTCGTAGACAGCTCTTGCCGTCAAGTGGAGAGTGTGAAACATGGCAGACAAGCCACGAGTGGCAAGCTGCACACGCTACGAAAAGCAGAGGCTGTAGCGTCGGAGCCCCGTTCGCATCTCAGACAGGCGACCTCCGACGTTCTTGTTTCGCTTTGTCCCACGTAATTCAGAAACGTGCTAGCAACGCTGTTCTCTCTTGGTTTTCTTGTGCTTTCTTGGCGTCCTCTGGGGCTTTGCGCAAGATACAAGCTTTTCCTCTCGCCCGCTCGCTATTGCTCGCTTAAGCCGCTGAGACCGCAGAGAGAGCCATTTCTAATGTTCTTTCCCGTATCTTAGTGTCCTTCTTAGCGCGCTGTCTATCTAAGCTCGACAACAAAGAGGCCTTTGCGCGAGGATGCTTCTAGTCTTTCGTATCACTGCTCCCCGTCTTTGCTTTAGACAACACCAGTTTCTCGGGCCAAACGTGAACGTGGCAGACAAGCTGCACACGCTACAATAAAACACCGCAGGCTGGGTGATTCACGAACGCAACCTGTTCTCTACCACGCAACTGGTGCAATGATGAACCTAAAGAAAAGCCCCCAAGCTGGAAGCTCGGGGGCACAATCATTTGGGTCGATCTACTTCTTGACGACCTCAGCGTGGTCTATCACCAGATCGCCGTTATAGTCGTCGATCGTTAGCACGATACGTGGCTGGACCACGCGGTAGTTGCCAAACGCATACTCCACTACATAGCGGTAGTCGTCTTCGGAGCCATCGCCATCAAAGTCGCCCTTCTTCACATCGCGCGGGGCGATGATCCTCACACGCGCGTCGATCAGCACGTTCGAATCGATGTCGATCGCCACCGAGTTTGCGATGCCGCAGCACAAAGTCGGTTCGAGCCACAGCCTGTCGTCGATCTCTTGATCGAAATCAAGATCGATCATGCAGTACGCGGTCGGGTAGTCCTCGGGATCGTTGGGATGCGTCCCGGCAACAATTTCGTCATCATCGGCGAATCCGTCTCCATCGGTGTCGATCGGCTGCATCTGCACCGGCTGCAGGAGCGGGATCAGCTCTGAGTTGCAGGGGTCGTCATCAAGGCCGTCGATGAAACCGTCGGAGTCGGAATCGCGGCACGTCGGGTCGAGCATCTGGACGAAGCGGACGAAGAAGTCGACTGGGTCCTCATCGAACAGGCCGTCCCCATCGTTGTCGAGACCATCGACCGGGTCTTCATCGATCAACGCATCTCCGTCGTTGTCGAGTTGCGTATATGTGACCGCGACGCAGACCCAATAAACCTCCTCCCCGTCGAGAAGCCGGTCGTTGTCGGTGTCATGATCAAGAGGATTAGTCGGGTTGAACGTCAGCTCGATTGGCCCCTCGGGCGAATCCTCGTCGATCAGACCGTCAAGATCGTTATCGATACCGTCTACGGGGTCCTCATCAATGAGACCGTCACCGTCGTTATCTAGGGGAAGAACGGGGTATGCGAGCAGCGGCTGGCGCTGATTGCGCTCTTCCCAATCGGTCAGCTCGTCGTGGTCGGTATCCGGGTCGCACGGGTTCGTCTCGTTGGGGTTCGGCTGCGGAGGTCCGGGAAGAGGATCGGGGGCGTAGTCAAAGTCACTAGGGAGGAAGTCAAAATTCCCGTCGTGATTATTGTCCTCGTAGCCATCCGTCAATCCATCCCCGTCAGTGTCGAGAATCAGTGGCTCCAGACACCCACAAGCAGGATAGATTACGGTGATTGGATGACCAAAGAGATCGGCCGGAGGGATCATGTACTGCCGCGAAGTCGAGAAGCCAAGGACCTCAATGCCATCGCCCTCAGCATCACCATCGGTGTCGTACTGGTTCGGATCGGTCTCCGGCGAACCCGGCTCACCGTCGCCCCACTCATCTCCGATGCTGCCGTCCCACGTCCCGTCTCCGTCCTTATCCTCGCCGTAGCCGTGCGGGTTCGGGTGGTCGCCGATTCCATCGACGCTGCCAGTACGCACCCCACCCGTGGCACCGCAGTCGTCCAAGCCTGGGACAGCACAGGACTTGCAGATCGGGTTGACGATGACGCGAGTATCAGTACTCGTCATCCACGGGGTCCCAGTGCCACCATCGCACAAACCGTCGCCGTCCGTGTCCGCGTTGACGGGGTTCGTTGGGTTGTCCCCGAAGACTTCCACGGAGTCGGTGAGCCCGTCATCGTCGGTGTCCGGGTCGAACGGGTCGGTAGGAATCGGGCCGCCGCCGGTGTGCTCGTGCCAGTCGCTCCGACCGTCGTTGTCTGTGTCCCAGTCATCGGGGTTCGTGCCGATGGAGACCTCCTCGCCGTCAAGCAATCCGTCTCCATCCGAGTCGGAATCGCAGACGTTGCAGATTGCATCATTGTACTGCTCTCCATCTGTTGGTGGGTCTACAGTGACTTTCGCGAAGCCCGGCGAGTCGATACCTTCAGGGCCCAGATACGCCGTAACATCCCTGAAATCCTCGAAGTGCGTATACGAGTAATCGTAGCCGATGCTGGTCTGCGGATTCACATAGACAACTAGTCCATCCTGGAGTCCGTCGTCATCGGAGTCCGCGTTGTTGACGTACGGGCAGTCGGTGTCCCGGGTGCCGCCGGCTTGTCCCTGGAGCGCGCTCAGGCCTGTGCCAACGTAGATCGGATCAGCGCACGCCCCTTCCACCGGGTCAAACAGGTAGTCGTTGTCGGTGTTGATATCCAGCGGGTTCGACTCTTGATCGAATGTCCGCCTTGGGCCAATGCCAGGATTTCCAGGAGTATCTTCAAGTCCTCCAGTGGCAATCAGCTCGTCGGCATCCATAATCGTGTCGTTGTCCGAGTCGGCGTCGAGTGGATCGGTACCGGTGATGTTGACTTCTTCGTAATCAGAAAGGCCATCGTTGTCCGAGTCTACGTCAAGCGCAGGAATGGTCGGATCGATTGAGCCCCCCGGCATAGGGGTGAACGTGTACAGAGGAGGCGGATTGAGTCCGCCAGTGTAGTTTGGTCCGTCAGGGTATTCCGTCGATCGCCCCTCCGGATTGACGATGTAGAAGCCAGGCCAGAGACGCGTCAGCGGATTCTGCGGGTCGAACCCGCCTCCAGGCATGGTCGGAGCCCCACCGATCAACGATACTTCTTCGCCGTCAAGGAGCCCGTCACCATCGGTGTCCGGGTTGCAGAGATCGGTCTCCCAGTAGTCCTGGCCGGGCTTTGACGCCTGCGATCCATCGCTCATCTGGCCGACGGTAATCCCGCCGGATCCCTTGATCCCCCACGCACCGTCGTGATTGGCGTCCTCAGTGCCGTCCTGCAGGCCGTCGTCATCGGAATCGTCGTCGTTTACGAACGGGCACGTCGCGTCACGGTAGCCGTACAGGCCAGACGTCAATCCGTGATCACGACCCACGCCGGAACCCGCCTTGTCGTTGTACTCCACATCGTCCCGGATCCCATCGTCATCAGTGTCAGGGTCGAGCGGGTCGGATTCCTGGTAAAACGAGCGGTAGGGGAAATCGCCGGCGATGACAATCAACTCCCACGAATCGAGCAAGCCGTCATCGTCGGTATCCGCATCGAGCGGATCGGTTCCGGTAACGTTCACTTCTTCGTAATCTGAGAGGCCGTCGTCGTCGCAATCATCGTCCAACGCTGGAATCGTTGAGATCACCGTTCCTGAAGGATCGACGGCCTCAACCATCTCAAAAGCGGGTTCGGTACCGGCAGAGGGGTGCCAGTCATCCGGCTCGGCTACCAAGCCTCCAAACAGTGCGAACTCCTCGCCATCCGTCAGCCCATCGCCATCCGTGTCCGGGTCGCAGAAGTCGGTCTCGCCAACGAGACCATCGTCCTGCGCAGTGCGTCCGCTCTGGGTTCCCGTGTGCCCAAGGATGTAGGTGATCGTGATGTCCCTTGTCAACCAGCCCTCAGTGCCGTCCTGCAGCCCATCGTCGTCCGAGTCGTCATCGTTGACGTAGGGACAGGTACTATCGGCATTCCCGGGATTCGATCCGACCGTGCTGTTCTCGTCCACTCCGGATCCGTTTCCATCGTTGTACTCCACGTCGTCCCGGATCCCATCGTCATCGGTGTCAGGGTCGAGCGGGTCGGATTCCTGGTAAAACGAGCGGTAGGGGAAATCGCCGGCGGTGACAATCAACTCCCACGAATCGAGCAAGCCGTCATCGTCGGTATCCGCATCGAGCGGATCGGTTCCGGTAACGTTCACTTCTTCGTAATCTGAGAGGCCGTCGTTGTCCGAGTCGTCATCCAGTGCAGGGACAGTATCCCCAGCGGTGGTAGAAACAACCATAGAGCCGAGGAAGGGTGGCGGGACAGGAACGAATAGGCCCGCTTCCTCGCCGTCACTTAGGCCATCGTTGTCGGTGTCCGGATCGCAAGGATTGGTCTCGCCGGATCCTTGTGATCCGCTGTTACCGATGGCGTAGTTGTTCCAGATTCCATCATGATCAGTCGTGTCTACAACGCCATCATGATTGTCATCCTCATACCCGTCTTGCAGCCCGTCATCGTCGGAGTCGTCGTCGTTGACGAACGGACAGATGTTGTCCGGGGTTCCTCCGGCTATCCGTGTAATCCCAAGTCCGGTCCCTTCAAAGGCCGTGCCCCTGTACTCCATGTCATCCTGGAGGAGATCGTCGTCGGTGTCTGGATCAAGCGGGTCCGATTCCTGCTGGAACGCGCGCTTCGGCCAGGTTCCCGTCGCGATCAGTTCGTTGGCATCAGAGATGTTGTCATTGTCGGTATCCGAGTCGAGCGGATCGGTGCCGGTGATGTTTACCTCTTCGTAGTCGGAGAGGCCATCGTTATCCGAATCGTCATCCAGTGCAGGGACAGTATCCCCAGCGGTGGTAGAAACGACCATAGAGCCGAGGAAGGGTGGGGGGACAGGAACGAACAGCCCCGCTTCCTCGCCGTCACTTAGGCCGTCGTTGTCCGTATCCAGATCGCAAGGATTCGTCTCCCCGCTGCCTTGGCCGGTCGACCCGTTCGCGGGGAGCGTGTAGTTGTTCCAGATTCCATCATGATCGGTCGTGTCTACAACGCCATCATGATTGTCATCCTCATACCCGTCTTGCAGGCCGTCGTCATCGGAGTCGTCGTCGTTGACGTACGGGCAGGTCGTGTCACGCGTACCGCCGGTGGTCCGCGTGGTCCCCAGGCCGGTACCCGCACCGGTGTTGCCGTATTCGATGTAATCGTTGAGCCCGTCGTCATCTGTATCAGGGTCGAGTGGATCCGACTCCTGTTGGAAAGATCTATATCGGAAACCCAACCCGACCGGCCCCACGACCGTTTTAGCAATCAGCTCGTTCGCGTCGCTGATGTAATCGCCGTCCGTGTCCCAGTGCAGAGGGTTCGTGCCAGTGATGTTCACTTCCTCGTAGTCGGAGAGGCCGTCGTCGTCGCAGTCGTCGTCGAGCGCAGGAACGGTGCTGACGGTACCTGACGGGCTCACTGCGCCGGTTAATCCGACGCCAAGTAAACCTTCCTCCTCGCCATCGGAAAGCCCGTCGTGATCCGTGTCCGGATCGCACAGATTGGTCTCCCAATACGTCGCCGTACCCTTTGTTGCGGGTCCGGCACTATCTCCAATCGTGATCTCATCGGCTCCGCAGTACCCGGTGTCCCCAGGTGCTATACCCGTGGTGAAGTCTCCCCAGCATCCATCGAGACTCTTGTCTTCGTAGCCGTCGATGAGGCCGTCACCGTCGGAGTCCGGGGCGTTGCCGTACGGACATGGGGAGTGCTCAACGTAGTACTCGATGTAGTCGCTAATCCCGTCGCCGTCGGTGTCCTCCATGAGAGGATCGAGATGATACCGGAGATCAGTTAGGTCCCATGTGGCTACTTCCTGCCCGTCGGTCAGCCAGTCGCAATCCGTATCAGGCACGCAGAAGCTGGTATTGTAGAAACCCGATTCATCGCCGTCTGAGAGCCCGTCGCCATCGCTGTCAGCGTAGTTCGGATTCGGACGGCGGGAGCCTCCGTAGAAGCCTCCGGCTTCGGAGATTTCATCATAGTCACCTAAGCCATCGCCATCGGTGTCCGTCTTGGTGTTGTCCGTGCCGGTTACGGTGTTCTCGACCACATCCGGGAGTCCGTCGCCGTCCAGGTCCGTCGTCATCACGATCCTCGCAATCTCCAGAGCGATACCCGACCCCGCGAGAATAGCAGAGGCAATATCACTGATCGGAATCGTGACACCCGTGATCGCGAAAACCCCGCCCCCTATGATGAGGTCAGGGAGAAAATCAGCGACGATAGCCAGTCCTTCCAGACCCATCTGCACTGCAGCCAGAGCAACATCAGATGCGTTGAGGTCATAAATCATCTGATCGATGTCGACTCCGTCTTCCCCGCAACCGCCGTCGCAGGCGGGGGATGGTTGAGTGTGAGGAGTAGGTGTGTCTGGTGGGTCCTCCGGATCCGGAGTGAACTCACCGGATCGATCCACCATCGTGGTGGCGCTGGAACTCAGATGAATGCCGACAGTATCATCGGCGACAAACTGCACCGCTATATTGGCGATTAGTATGTTAGTCACTAGCGTGACTCCGCAATCGCAGTCGGAGTGAGAGTCACTTGGGATAATCGACATTCCCGTGCAGCCAAAAACATCGACCTCGTGCGTGCCCGCGCCGGCATCGAACGGATCAACAGGCTCGTGCGAGATCATTTTGCCGGTGATCGTCGTTTCGGTACCAGCATTGTTGGAGTCCTCATACACGTCGACACAGCCATCGGCGCCGGTGGACGTTGATGTGCCGGTAAGGTACGTAACGGTCGGCCGCCTGGAGAGCCCTTGCGCGAATGCCCCCGCGCTGTCCGCATGGATACCATCTGCGGCAGCGTAGTCGGCTCGGACCAAGTCAAAGCCGGCATCGGCGTTAAGCCGCATGCGCTCATAGCTGAATGAAGTAACAACAGGATCTCCAGAAGCTACTGTGAAGGTAATCTCCGGGTTTGGCAGCCCATTCAGAAGGAAGTTGTTGATCTTGACCTCTCCCTCGGGTTCGGACGTCGAGATGTCCAACGTTCCCGCGAAGGCGGTCGCGGTACCGACGCCTGCCATATCCGTAACGGTTACTTTGCAACTGCTGTACTTCTGCCGCACGAGAAGCGTGGCATACGAGCACTCAACCTTTGTTTGCGTCGGGCGAAGAGTGATTGTCAGCGGGTGCTCTGTCGAGTTGTCTACATGCACGGGCGACCCGGCATAACTAGCCGTGATGGTCGCGACCGCCTGTGGCTGGGCTCCTGAGGAGGGAGTCCCTAACTGACTGGCAGCTGTGTCCCATGCAGCGGGAGTGTAGGTGAACGTGCCGATGAGGCTTCCTCCATTCGTTTGCCAAGTGATGGCGCCAACCCTCAGGCTGATGAGGTTGCCCCACCTGTCGTCAGACAGGGTGAAGTACAGATCTTTGTCCGGCAGGACAAATGTCCCTGCGGTTGTGGCGTCAGCGATGATGATCTGGCAATTGATTGGCTGACCAATGAAGGCTTCGATCGGCGTGCATATTAACTGAACGGTAAGAGTGCGCTTGATGATCTGTTGGATGAGATCTGCATCAGGAGCCGCCGTATGTATGCTATCCCCAGCGTAGCTGACAGTGAACGTGTGCGTCGGGGTGGTCGCGCTGCTGGGGGTGTAGGGGAATGTGGCCTCTCCAGCATCATCGAGAGTGCGCGTGATCGGTGATGGCATGTCGCCTTCGTTTGGACTGACCGAGATCGTTACATTTCCTGTCGGAATCGACGGAGTGCCGGGCGAAGTATCGGTCACCGTAACCGTGAACGTCGCGGTATCGTTAACGACCAACGCGGTATCCGAACCCATTATCGTTGTCTTAGTGGCGCGCTCGTTGACGTTATGCGATTCAGTTTCACTGGCCGTATTGAAATTCGAGTCGCCCGAGTAGGTTGCAGTAAGGTTGTCAGTACCTACGATGGCGGTGAAGGAAGTCAACGTGCAGCTCCAGCTTCCATCGCTTTCCACGTCCGAAACGCAGCTTTGCCCATCGCCATCATCTACTGTCACCGTTCCGCTGGGAGTACCGACACCCGTGCTCTTTAACACGTACCCGCTCACGGTATATTGCACCCCAACAAGTGAAGTAGCGGGAGTATCGGTGAATCCGGAAGGGGTCCCTGTGTCACTCGTAGAGATCACGACAACGCCCTTGTTGACGCCATGTAATTCAGTTGCATCAGTGTCCGTATTGAAATTCTCATCGCCTGAGTAGGTGGCAGTAAGCGTCTTTGAACCGGCAACCAGAGAGACCAACGTGCAGCTCCAGCTTCCCGTGGACACTTCTGAGGTGCAGCTCTGCCCCTCGCCATCATCCACCGTCACCGTTCCGCCGGGAGTGCCGCTCACTGAGCTCACCTCTCCACTTACCACATATTGCTCCCCAACGAAGGACGAATCGGGTGTGTCACTGGTGATGCTGACTATTGTGTCGCCCTTGTTTACGTCGTGTTCAGCGGTTGTTGTCGCTCCCTCGAAACTACCGTCTCCTGAGTATGTCGCCGTTAGTAGCTTATGGCCAGCGGAAGTTGATGTCAGATTGAGGATGACAACTGCAGCTGCAGCTGCGCTTACGCTGTTCTCGCCGTCGTCTACGGTGATTGTCCCAGTCGGCGTTCCGGCTCCTGGAGGGTCTTCAACTTGCAGGGTAACGGAAACGTCATAGGCGCCTCCGACTGTGGAAGGCTCAGGATCGATTTGGGGGTCTATGCTAATGGTGATGCTCGCCTTGTTCACCGTCTGATACAGAGAATCCGAAGTACTCGCATTGGTATCCGGATCCTCATTGTACTTCGCGGTGATATCATGTAGACCAACTGTAAGCGTAGAAGTATCGAGGGTCGCTTGGTACGATGCGTTGAGGGGTGTCGCGCCCAAGTTGACCGCGCCGTCGTAGAAGGTTACCGTGCCACTCGGAGTTTGGGTCCCGGAAACCACCTGGACTGCGGCTGTGAAGGTCACCAACTGGCCAAACACTGATGGATTCAAGTCCGGGCTTAGGCTCGTGGTTGTATCGGCTTGCGCGTACCCCAAGAAGCCAAACGAAAGCAGGATCAATCCACATAGAGCGAGACCAAAACCTCTTCGACTAATCAATGGCATAAGCTGCCTCTCTGAGTGATTGGATAAGACCATTGCTTTTCTCATTGCTTACCGTCCCCCTAAAACACCACGCCGGCGGTGACCGCAGCGCGTGTTAAACCATATCGACCAAATGTCGCTTGTACCGTCACTACCGCTGGACTCAGCCTAAATGTCAGCGTGCTTCCTAAACTCGCAAACCCGAACTTCTCCGCGCGGTTCGCAAACGCCACGCTCGTCCCAGCGGAGAAGATCCCTTGCGAGAGCGACAGCCGCATCGATAACCCCGTCATCCCTCTCTCCAGCCCGGAAGCCGTAAGACCGAATGAGCCGGTCATTGCCCCCATGTTTAACCCCGTGCTGAAGCTAAACGACATAGAACTGAGCGTCATCGTGTCCAGCGCAAACGCCGCCCGGAACGGCTCCATGCTTATCGACAGCCTCACCCCGCCAAACTTGGGCGGGAAGGGAGCGAGGGTCACCGAGCCACCAATGCTCACCTTGTCCCACAATCTGCCTGAGAGGTTGATCCTAGTGTTGAAAGCCGTCGTCCCCTCTGTCTGCGTAGGCGTTTGCGTAAACGAGAAGCTCGTACCGAGCATCACCGACTGAAAGGCCGTGCCGCCAAGATTAAGGTCCGCTAGCTTAATGCCGCTGATACCGATGCGGGCAAAGAAGTTGTCGGGCGAGACGCTGCCGGTGGCGGAGTAGCCCTTAACGCTTCTGCCAGACTGCGATGCATTCACTCCGATGTTCGCGCTCATCGAGAAGCCCGCCTGCGCGCGCCAACTGACGGAGGTCAATCCTCCAAGCGCAAAGCTCTGGCTCTGAACTGGATAATACAAGGGCGTGTAGGGTAGTCCGGGAGTCCTGGTTGTGAAGGAAGATCCGGGGTTGGGGAAGTTGATATCGTCCAGCATTGCCAGGGTCTTTATGCTGAATCCAGAGATGGAGGTCGAAAGTGTTACACGTGCCTTGACGAACATGATGTCCCCAGGTGGGATGATCACCGAGTTGGGGAGGTTGTTTACATCGGTTACTGCCTCAAAGGGAACGGCAAACCACATCTCGGGAACGATGCTCAGCTTGTCAAACGTGATCTCGTAGAAGGCCAGCTCGCCAAGGTTTATCGGCGCCTTGATAACACAGTGTTCCGGCCCAGCCGTGTTCACCACGGCGTCGATATCCAGGTCCACAAAGCCGAAGCTGGCATTGATTATCAAGTTTGACGCAATGGCGAACTCAAGCATCACGAATTCGCTCGGCGTATCGAGCTTTATCTCGCCCGTCAGTGTCGTCGGAACTCGCCTGGCAACAAGATCCAGCCCAAAGCGTCCCGAAAGCTGCGCGAACGCCGTACCCGCCCCAATGATTACAACTGCCACCAGGAACAAGATCCCCCAGAAGGTTCTCCTTGGCATTCTCGCCCTCCCCTACTTAGTTACGTGACCTCACCTTGTTATGTGACCTCACCTTCCTGCAGTGGTCTCTTCGCTGTTGACAAAACAAAACGCTCTTCCGTAAACGAAGAGCGTCCTCAATAAACATATCCTACACAGCGCCACTACAGTCACTACACCGTCCCCTTGACCCTGGCTGCCTGGCGATCTCTTGAGACCCGTGGCTTTGTGTCCCCACCTCGCGGTAGGTTTACCCTGTTTCAGGATCTACCTGTTATGTGCCCCCGCACCATATAGCCACTATATAGGAATTGGCGCTTCAGGGTTTAGTGTGGGCAGGGAAGGGCAAAGGCGATATTCTTTGAGGCATGAGAGACAAAGACTTGTACGCACAGATTCTGGGGATTAGGTATCCGTGGTTTGTTAGCGAGGTGGAGTT
>Ga0307991_1001627_pt1 | contig 15586 bp, 14 predicted proteins | sample EllFjometagen131_FD_203146 | JGI IMG/M metagenome (GOLD analysis project Ga0307991, IMG submission 203146) | Marine microbial communities from Ellis Fjord, Antarctic Ocean - #131 | ecosystem: Environmental > Aquatic > Marine > Unclassified | place: Southern Ocean | collected 2014-10-08
TACTTCTCCTAATTCTGTTGCCATTCTATTTTTCACCTCCTTTTAAATTAATGTTTTAGAGTTTAATAATTACTCAGTTAGTTGAGATTCTTTTTCGAATCTGATTTCATCTACAGGATATTTCTGTAGAATGATTAAATCACCTGCAACATCGTATACATCCTGTTCTAAAGCAGTAGATTTAATTTTCGCAAAAGACTTGCTATTAATGATCGGTGCTCCGGTGCTCGGGTTGGTGCCCACTACAAGTCTAAGTTGCAAAGATGAATCACGGGAAACGGTTATTACTGTAGCCATTATTTCTCACCTCCTTTTTTATGGATTTTGAATCAAGTAAAACCTAAGCTGCATATGGTATATTTTACCATACTTGACAAATTAAGTCAAGTTTAAGACGTTATCTTTACTCTATATTAATAAAGGTGTGTTTTTCTTTGATTATCTTTGAATTACTCGTTTTTTTATACAAATAAAAAAGGGATCTTTCCCGATATAAGAAGGACCCCTTCCTCTCTTTCATCTACTTAATATGTGATCTTTGAAAATCTAATATTTCAAGGTATAATAAAAAACCCCTACTTTTTTAAGGCAAGGGTTAAAGCTATTAATTTCTTCACTGAATAAAACTCGTCACAGTCATCTAATTTAATTTTTCTTTTATATTATCAATTGCATACATTTTTCTATTTACCTCCAAATATCTTTCACCAGCCATTTCAAGCCTAATTCTTTTAATTTATGTTTTTTTGGTTTCCCTGTTTTCAAATCCCATTCCATTTCATTAAAAAATTCTTTTTTCATTAAATCCATATCAATTGTTATATCTTTTGTTGGACCTTCTTTTAACGGTGGGATACCAAGTGCAATCTTTGGATAATTTAATTTTACAATATTAATACCTTCTCTAATTGTAAATGCCAATCGAAGGTCACCAATTCTTTCACCTATAGTCATTAGATCTTCCAGATTAACATTTATTCCAGTTACTGCAGAATAACATTCTTGCATAAAACTAACCTCCGTTGATAGATATCCAAATAGACAAAAGCCCATCGAATTTACACAATGCATTAATGATGATAGTATTTTTTGTGCTTTAGCTCTTCCTGAATAAATATTTCTTTTATTTCCGAAACTAAAACTAAAATTAATATCTTTCATCATTTCACTTAATTTTGGAGGAACACAATATTGAGAAGATTGGGTATGCCTTCCAGGTGTAGCATCATATGTATATATACTTGCCATACTCGGTTCAAATCGGGAATCATGGGCTGGTAGTTCCTGTCCGCCAACATGAATAGCATATTTCTCTGAACCTTTCCCAATTCTTTCTGCTGCTAATTTCACACCATCTGCCAAAATATCCCCAAAGCCATCTCTTTTTGCTAATTTTTCCGTCATTTTGACAATTGCAGAATGATTTCCCCATGTCAAATCAATGCCATCTGTATCACGAGTACTTATTAAACCATTTTCATAACAACTTATTGCAAAAGCAATAGTTGAACCAGCTGAGATAGTATCCAAACCATATCGGTTACAAATATCATTACATTTGATAATAGATTCAATATTATCATTTAGGCAATAGCTACCAAATGCAGAAGCAGATTCATATTCCGGCATATGTGATTTCTTCTTTAAAGCGTAAGGACCTTCTTTAATCAACACATATCTCCAATCCCCCATGGGACATTTATAGCAACTCCCTTTGCCAACTATATATTGCTTAAAATTTTCATAGTTATAGTTTTTATATTTTTTTAAATCTTTTAATCCTACTCCACCCCAATTTTTAACAGGAGAATCTCCATTAATCGAGCCAACCATGATATATCCTGATGTGCCTGTAGTAGAATATATAGAAGCAAAACCTACACCTTCTTTCATCTGTTTCGTATATTTTTTCCGTAATTTATCAATTTGTTCTGAATTAGCTACTGGTACATCAAAACTACCTAAAACAACAACAGCTTTCAGTTTTTTCGAACCCATTACTGCTCCTAAGCCAGATCTTCCTGCGGCTCTACCTTTGGAAGTGATGATTGATGCTATTTTCGATAATTTTTCTCCAGCCGGACCGATACAGATTGATTCAGCTCTCTTTCCATACTTATTTTTCATAAATTCTTCAGTGTAATAGGTATCTTGACCCCATAATTCTTCGGCACTGCGTATTTCTGCTTTTCCCTGATTTACCAAGAAATATACCGGTTTTTCAGAGATTCCATAAAAAAATATGCCATCATAACCAGAAGATTTCAATAAGGGACCAAAATATCCACCACTATTCGCATCTCCCCAAGAATTAGTTAAAGGCGATTTTCCTACAACGGTAAATCTAGCTACAAACGGAAGTGATGTCCCCGTTAGAGGACCTGTTAAAACGCCAAGAAAATTACCTTCTCCAAGAGGATTAGTCCCGGCTTTTTGTTTTTCGTATATTATCCTGGCACCCAGACCATAACCTCCCAAATATTCTTTCAGCAAATTGATGTCTAAATTTTCTTCTACTATTTTTTTATTAGTTAAGTCAACAAATAGCAACTTATTCATATATCCACCAATCATCTATTTACCTCCTTTAGCACACTAAATTATCTTTATACAACATGATAAATCTCACACTGCGATACATGGATTTATCTATGTTCTTTTTCAGGATAAATATAATCATATTTAGGCATTTTAAAATTTTTCGGTACATAAAGCGGTTCTGAAATAAATTTAAAATCTTTTATCGTATCTACATAAACATGTAAGTGCGATAGATTTTGTCAAGACCAAGGTATTGCCAGTATACCAACAGTTTCTCATATTCCCATAGATTGTATCTTAGCCGATCATTATAAGGAATATACCACCCATTGGACAAATGGTACACATGCCTATGAGCATTTCTTAGCTGAAAATAGAATCAGGCATACCAAGATTAAACCAGGAACACCCAAGAGTAATGGCATAGTAGAAAGATTCAATCGTACGTTATTAGAAGAGTTTTACCAGATAGCCATGATGAAAAAAGTATATTCCTCTTTAGCCGAGTTACAAGATGATCTGGATAAGTTCATCTATTATTACAATTTTAAAAGAACGAATCAGGGTACAGGTTATAGGAAAGAGCAGAAAGTGTAAACACCACTTGAAAGTAATACACTTAAATTAATTAATTAAAATAAGTTATATCACTGTTGGTTTATGCAAATTGAGAAGCTGCTTCTTGATCGACAATTATGGTTACGTCATTATGAAGCTGAAGAACAGTTGCCGGTACCTTAGTAGTAATAGGACCATTTATTGTTCTTTCAATAGCTTTAGTTTTTCTTTTGCCGTTAGCTAACAAAATAATTTTTTTCGCCCTCATAATAGTACCTATTCCCATAGTAATAGCTTGTTTTGGTACTTCCTGAGCATTATTAAAAAAACGAGAATTCGCCCGGATCGTCTTAGTCGTCAAGTTTACTAGATGAGTTCGAATATCTAAACTGATATCGGGTTCATTAAAACCTATGTGGCCATTATCGCCAATCCCTAAAATTTGTAAATCAATTCCTCCACTTTTTTGAATTAAATCTTCATATTGCTTACATTCATTATCTATATTTTTTGTAACTCCATTTAATAAATGTACATTTTCTTTTTTAATGTTAATATGTCTAAATAAAATATTCCACATAAAAAAGCCATAACTTTGCGGATGTTTTAGAGATAAGCCATAATACTCGTCCAAATTAAAGGTAAACACATGAGAAAAATCAAGTTCACCTTTCTGAAATTTCCGAATAAGCTCTTTATACATACCAATCGGCGTACCGCCTGTAGCTAAACCTAAAGCAGAATTTTTTTTGTATATCATTTGATCAGCAATTAGCTGAGCTGCCTGGCAACTCATCTCATTATAATTTTTTACTACAACGACATTCATATCTCTTTTCTCCGGTAAACTATGCAACCAGCTACCATAGTTAATTCTGTTTCTAAGTTTTTATTTAAAATAACTATATCTGCATCTTTATATAGTTCTAAACTACTTTTTTTATCATCTATCCCAAGGCACTTCGCTGGATTATAACTTGCCATTTGAATCGCTTTTGGTACGGGGATACCTACTTTTGTTACCAAATATTTAACAGCTTTATCCATAGTGAGCACATTTCCTTCTAAAACCCCGGTTTTTAACCTGGCTTGACCCTGTTTCACAATAATTTTTTGTTCCCCTGCCAATTACCTGACAAGATAGAACAAACCAGTAAATAAAATTTTTCAGAAGGAATTCTCTTTGACATGAAACATAAAAGGTTTGTAGAAATGATAAACATATAAGAATGGGTTATATTGCAAAATAATATCGATCCAATACCCTAACGATATTATCACTGATTAATTCTTTAGGATTATTTTTAATAACCCCATCTTTAATGCTTTGGTATTGAATTGGCATAAATTGACTAATAAGTGTAAGTGGAATCTTTTTTTTCTTTAGATTTTCAAATAATATTCCTACAGCTTTTTTTACTTTAGGTACATTCCAATAATATCTTGACCGGTCCAAGAGGCTATACTTCCGTGCTAATTTCTTTTCTTCCTCGTTTCCCTTATAATAATCCAACCAATATTTAGGATTTTCAAGCATCATTTCCTCTAAAACTTCAATCAATTTGGAGTGTATTTCTGGCTTATTCGGAAAAAGTTCCTTTTCTATATAACATAAAGCAAAAAGAGCCTCTCTGAATGCAAAAGTTAAAGCAGGGCCTACTTTTAAAATTGCCACACCATCTTCAACCATATTCCTAAGAGCACTCCCGGACTGATAGTCAGTAGAATGAGCTTCAATAACAAGAGAAGGATATTGTTTTATTATTCTGAAAAGTTCTTGAACATTATTTCTGTTATATTCAAATACCTCCTTATTATTATACTCTATCCCCAAATTAACAACCACTACACTCACTCTTTCCCAAGCACTCTTTAAATTTAAATCATAAAAAGCCTTTTTGCTTAATTCAATTGTCCGTTTAAAATTAAATGGATTACTTATTTCATTATTTTTTCTAGCTTCTTTTGTTCCACCTGGAGCTGGAACCTCAGTGCCAATTACATATACTGGTAATATTGAACCACTTCTAAAAGTATTTTTATAAACTTTTTCGACTTCAAGGCAAAGTCTTGCTTCCCGTTGTACAATAATTTCCGGATTAAGCGTTCCACATTTTCCTTCTGAATCATCTACCATACCCATACTTGCATCTAAATGAATTTTGGAATATCCTGCCAATGCATACTCTTTTACCATAGAACATGCTTTTTTCATAGCATCCAATGAATTTTCTTTCTTCCACGGATTTGGACCAAGGTGATCCCCTCCAAGAATAATCTTATTTTTGGGAAATTTTACTCTACTTGCAATAGAAAATATAAAATTAGCAAAATCGAGAGGCTTCATCCCAGTATAACCACCCAATTGATTAACTTGATTAGAGGTAGATTCAATAAGAATATTTATTTCCTTTTGCAATGCATATTTCATTGCCACTTCAATAACATATTCATTAGCACTACAAATTGAATATACCCCTTTTGGAACTCCGTTTTTTTGACTTTTTATTATATTGTTCAGGGTATATTTAAAAATATTCATTTTCATTTAACCTCTTTAAAAGATTTTTTATTACTCTTTTTATACAATTTATTAATCTTTTCTTTGATTAACCTAATATAGTATTAAGATCCTCCAAACACAGAGAAATCAATTATTAAAACATTCTTTTGTACTAGTCGTATCAACACCTTTCCTTCAATTGTTATGTAAATTTTCAGTGATAAATTTTAATCTCCAAATACCTTTTTCCCTTCAACAAAAGTAGCTTTCACTTTAAGTGATTCATCCAAAACAACAAGATCGGCTATTTTCCCGATAGAAATAGAACCAATATTTCTTTCCAGAGAAATTTCTCTTGCCGGATTATAAGTTATCATACTTAAAGCATCTTTAAATGGTATTCCCACTATAGTGACAATGTTTCTTAGTGCTTTGTCCAATGTAAGGGTACTCCCCGCAAGTGAACCATCTTCCAAGCGAGCTACAGAATCTTTTACAACGACATTCTCTCCACCAAGCGAATAATCCCCGTCACTTAACCCTGTTGCTCCCATAGAATCGGATATGAGAACCATCCTGTCTGGCCCTTTTAATTTATAAATAAGTTCTATAGTTTGGGGATGCAAATGGACTAGATCCGCAATCAACTCACATGTAACCCCGTTATTAAGAAGCACTGCTCCAACTACTCCAGGTTCTCTATGATGATAAGGTCTCATACCATTAAATATATGGGTGGCATGCGTAGCACCAGCATGTATACCTCTGTTGGCTTCTTCATAAGTAGCATTGGTATGACCCAAAGAAGTAGTAATACCATTTTCGGACAAAAATCTAATAGCTTCTAATGCTTTTTTAACCTCAGGGGCTAAAGCAACAATGGCTACAAAATTATTTGATGCTTTTATAAAATCCTGAAGTTCCTCTAAATCTACATCTCTAATATATTTTGCAGGTTGAGCACCTTTTTTCTCCAAATTGAAATAAGGTCCTTCCAGATGAATACCAACAATTTTTGCTCCTGGCATTTTTAAATAACTAGCTTCTCGAATTGTCTTTATAGCTAATATGGTGTCTTTTTTTGATTGCGTCATCGTCGTCGGAACAAATGATGTTACACCATGTTTTGCATAAAATTTGGATTCCTCATTAAATATTTCTATGTCAGTTTCCATGCTATCATGACCTACTACTCCATGCGTATGAATATCGATAAAACCAGGGACAATCATAGAATTCTCAAAACGAATCATATCATATTTTGAAACATCAACCTTTTCCTGCTTCTTAATTCCTATAATTTTCCCTTCAGCTATCAAAACACAACTTTTATCCCATAACTCAAAGGGCGTATATATTTTTTCAGCACAAATTGCCTTCTTTTGAATCATTTTTGTTTACCTCTTTCTTTAATAATAGACTCCCACACCTGTAAAGGCGTGGGAGTCACCTAAACAGACTATTGTCTTCCCGGTTTACCGGGAATTTGCTCTTATCCCCACCTTTACAGGTGGGGATTTCCCGCTAGATTAAAAAACAGATATTTTTCTTTATAAAAATGAAATATTAATCTGTTAATCTTTTAATCTTTGCTTTAATTTCATAGATTAGCGCATATAGAAAAGTCTATCCTTGTATTTTTCCAGTATTTTACTATTGAATTCTTTTCCACCGTCAAGATTAGCGCTCATAAATACTGGAAGTGGATCAATCTTTGCTTTAGTAAGGTTATCAATAACCCCTACAATCATAGCATTAAGCATATAATGACCACATATCGTTGAAACAGGTCCAATTTTTTGAGGATATTCTTCTAAGGAAATTGTTGCATCTCCCGGGGGACAACAATAATCAAGTGTAGCGTCATGATCTAATTCAAATAATCTTTTCCCGCTTGAATGCCTTGATTCAACGCTTTTAGAAAATTCCGTTGAAGTAAGCACAATTAGTTTTGCTCCTCTTTCTTTTGATATCAATGCCACTTCAATAGGTGCCGCATTTCGCCCACTCACCGAAGCAACTAAAACAACATCTTTCTTGCCAACAGGAGATCTTTCCATAATTACCTTCCCTACACCTTCTAATCTTTCCAAAACAGTTGTTTTAGTTACGGGTCGAACATTAAGCATTAATCCCTCTGAAAGGATTGGATTGACCAGTACTAAACCACCTGCTCTATACACTATTTCCTCAGTCATCATGCCGGTATGGCCAGCTCCAAAAACATATAAAGAACCACCCTGAATAATCGAATCAGAAATCAAATCGGATGCTTTTTTAATATTATCACGTTGAGTATCTCTAACCTTTTCAAGTACTTTTTCTACTTCTTTAAAATATCTTTCAATTAACATGAAACACCTCCAAAGTTTAATTAATCTAACCTTTTTATATTTTTTTAAATTCTTATAGACTAATAAAATTAAGCTTAAAATTACTTTCCTATTGTCTATATCCCTGAAAGAAAACAATGATTACTTAACTATAGTTATTTGTTCTTATATAAGACCTCCTTTTAAAATATTATTTATAAAAATAACTATTTTTTCATGATATCCACATATGCTGTTACAATTCGCTTAACATTGACTATCATTGCACCTACAGTTACTGCGTACGCTCCAAATTCTAAAGCTTTTTTTGCCTCTTTAAGTGAAGAAATTCCTCCTTCGCAAACGATTGGTATCTTCACCATTTTTGAAAGCTTTTGAACCAGTTCCAGATCTGGTTTCTTTCGATCCATGGTGTAATTGGTGTAAGTAGAAAGCGTAGTGGCTACAATGTCTGCGCCGGCCCTCTCTGCTTCAATTCCTTCTTCTACGGTAGAAACATCTGCCATAATAAGTACTTTAAAATCTTTTTTTATTTTTTGTATCAGATCAAAGGATGTCAAACCGTCAGGATGCGGACGTTGAGTAGCATCTATAGCTACTATATCAGCACCACTTAAAATAATCTGCTTTGCAGCATCTAAAGTTGGAGTAATCCGTACATCATATCCCGCTATGTCCATTTTATTAATACCTATTATAGGCACATTCACTGCATCTTTAACTGCTTTTGTATCTTTAGGACCATTAACTCTTATTCCAACAGCACCACCATTCACTGCTGCTCTCGCAATAAGTGCCATCATTTCAGGACCATAAATTGGATTTTTCGGATCATAAAATCCTTTCTCGTCAGTAATTTGACATGAGACAATTATTCCATTCTTTAAAGAATAAATCTTATAATTCATTTTCCATAACTTCCTTTCTCGTGTATGTTCTAACTACACGTTCCTCTATTACATTCCTGTTATTATCTTATATTTATTGAAAGCAAGTGCGGATGCGCCCAACACGCCCGCAAAGGGACCAAATTTTGTTAATATAATTTTTACATCGTGAGCTGCCAAACCAAATGCTTTTGATTTAATTGTGGTTCTAATTTCCTCTATAAGAGGTTCGCCAAATTGAGTTGCTATGCCACCTCCAATAACAATGACCTGAGGGCCTATTGTATTAACAGCGTTAGTCATTGCATACCCAATATATCTTCCAACTTCGTATATGACTTCTGTAGCTGTTTGTTCGCCTTCTAAATGTTTTTTATAGATTAACTCCGGAGTAATAGAAGAGCTTTTTTTATCAGTTGGTTTTGTGGTACTACCAAAGGGTTTTTCCCCCACCTTTTTTACATACATGTCCAAAATGGCTTCTTTTGATATATAAGCCTCTAAACACCCTTTATTTCCGCAATTACATAATGGACCCAGGTAATTGATTGAAGTATGGCCTAATTCTGCTGATATATTTTTTCCACCACCTCGAAATAATTTACCATCTAGAATTATCCCGCATCCTACGCCGGTTCCTATAGTCAAGGCAACCATACTAGTAACAGAACTTTTCATACCAAAGATGTATTCCGCTAATACAGCAACATTTCCGTCATTATCTACAAATACCGGGAGATTAAACTTTTCTTCAAATATCTTCCTAATCGGCAAACCTATCCATCCAGGAATTTTTCCTTTAATGCCACCAACAATTGTTCCTGAATAGATATCTACTTGTCCGGTAACTCCTAAGCCAATTCCTTTTATTGAAATTCCTGCTCCCTCTGCTTTTTTAATAATTTTAGATACACATCGGCATATCTGATCAATACATCTTGCCATTCCCAACCTTGAGTCTGTCGGTATCTGATTCTTAAAAATTATTTCACCATTTTCACTCACAACACCAATCTTGGTATTTGTACCTCCAATATCCACTCCCGTAACATAAGTTTTATCATTCATAGCCCTACAATAATTTCTCCTTTTAGACTTTACTTATTCTTTAACTGCTCCAGCTGTAAAGGCAAGAACTAAATATTTTTGAAGAAAGAAAATAAAAATCAAAACAGGTATAATTGACAAGGTTATAGCAGCAGCCATTTCTCCCCACTTTACTTCCCAAGCAGTAATAAATAAAGCTGATCCTACTGTAACCGGAATGGATTTTTGGAAACTTAAAATCAAAGACATAAAATACTCATTCCATGTAAAAATAAAAACTAAACAAGCTGCCGCAGCAATGCCAGGAAATACAAGTGGTAATATGATGTGCCATATTATAGCTAATGTACTTGCACTATCAATCCTTGCTGCTTCCTCGATAGATTTAGGAATATCTTGAACAAAACCCACAAGTAAAAGTAAGCTTAAAGGTGCATTGATTACGGTATTCATAAGAATCAAACTCAACTTTGTATCTAATAAAGAAAGATACTTGAACAAAATAAATATAGGAATTATAAAAACAAGTATTGGAACCAGTCTTAAACTTAAAACCATTACTAGTGGATTCCCACCTAAAGGATTGAATCGAGCAATACTATAAGCTGCAGGTAAAGTAATAATTATTACCAAAAGGGAGGTGGCCAACGAAATAATGATGCTGTTCAGAAAAAATTTTTTAAAATCATAACCATATGCATATAGAACATTTCTATAATGAGTCAATATTGGCTTAAATATCCACTTGGGAGGAGAAGATGATATATCAGCATTTGTTTTTAATGAGGTTAAAACTGAGCTTATAATCGGAAAATTAAAAGCAAATAAGATAATTATGATTATTGTATAAAGTAGGATGCTGGACAATCTTCTTCTAAATCTTTTATGCATATTATTATTTAACTCCTCTCTCTATAAATTTTCCGTAAAGCCAGTGTTAAAGGTAAAGAAAAAATTAGCAATAGTAAAAGTGATGCTGCGGCAGATTTTCCAATATTAGCCGATTGAAATGCTAATTTATAGATATATATGCTAACAGTAGTGGTCATGCTTCCTGGTCCACCCGATGTGAGTACATTAATCATATCAAAAGTTTTAAAGGAATCAATCCCCCTAATCAATAAAACTATTATAATAAAAGGTCTTATTTGTGGCAGGGTGATGTACCAAAACTTTTGAGTTCCTCCTGCACCTTCAATCGAAGCAGCTTCATAATGTTCCTTGGGAACTGTCTGTAAGGCAGCATATAAAATTAGGAATGCAAATGGGCTCCACTGTAAAACATCGATAATAATAACAGTGGGAATGACATATTGGGATACCAAAAGGCTCTTACCTAAATAATAACTAACAGGTCCGACGAACTCATTAAGAATCAATCTATACATTACTCCAATTAGTGCCGGTGCAACCATCATCGGAAGTAAAAGAAAGCTTATAAAGAATCTTTTACCCTGGATTTTGCGATTAAACAATATAGCTAAACCTAGTCCGATTATTAACTCTATTAAAGTTGTTATTATTGTAAACCTAAATGTAAAAATGAGAGATTTTGCGAACATTCGGTCTGAAAGTACGTTGATATAATTTTCTATCCCATTGAATATTGGTTTATTAAAAGTTGATAAGAAAACCTCATTAAAGCTTAAATACCATCCGAATACGGTTGGGAAAATCATCAAACCAAAAAAAATTGCAAATAAAGGTAATATCAGATAATATTTAGTACTTTTTTTTGTAATCATATAAAAATATAAATCCCATTCCTAATAATTATTCTCTTTCTCTACCATTATAAATATTGATATGGGGGAAGTTTTGCCTTCCCCCATATAATAACATAAAACAATTATTTTAATAATTGATTTATTTGGTCCTGCGTGTCTTTCAATGCTTCTTCAGAGGATACATTTAAAGCGCAAGCTGCGGAAATATTGGTAGATAATATCCTTAAAATATCCAATGTCTTTACGCCAGACCTGCCGCCATAATTAAATGCATAATTTTTTAGGTATTCTACTACATATTTGAAAAGAACGTCTTTCTGTCCAAGCTCTTCCAAAACCTGAGTGACTGGAGGAACACCGCCATTCTTTCCATAGATACTCATGGCTGTTGGAGTAGATAAAAAGGCCAGCCATTTGAAAGATTCATCCTTAAACTTCGAATATTTGCTTAATCCCACTCCCATACTTGTTAACCAACATGTATGTCCAAAAGATCCTGCAGGATAAGGAGCAAGTGCAACTTTATCCCAAATTAATGGAGCTTTTTCCTTATTGCTAAGATCGTTAAAGGCAACACCCCATTGCAGAATCATTGCAGCATTACCAGTCTTCATAGCTTCGTTTGGCCCATTATATTCATAGTTGACTGAGCCTGGAGATGCCGCTCCTTTTTTCATCAGGTTCACATACATATTAAGTGCTTTTAAAGTTTCCGGGCTATCGAAAGTCGGAACGCCTTCCTTATCAAACCAACTGCCATTACAAGATCTTAGAATAGCAGTCCATACTTTTGCATTAGGCCACATCGCTTTTGCCTGAAGAGCAGTTCCATATTCTGTCGGGGATTCGGAGTTGTATTCTTTAGTAAAGAATAAACAAGTTGCAGAAAAATCATCCCAGTTCCAATTATCTGGATATTTAGGCTCTAAATCTTTACCCAATTCTTCTTTTGCAAGAGCCGCATATTGTTTGCGCCACTCTGCATCACCGTTAAGTTTCTCGATTAAATCTTTCCGGTATAATAGTAATGTTATGCTAGCATCAGTAGGAACTGCATATAATTTTCCGTCAATGGTAAATCCTTGTGTTACACTACCAATAAACAAATCTTTTTTTCCTTCTCCGGCTAGTGCAGGATTTGCGTAATATTCATCTAAGCTTTCAAAATACGGAGCATGCTGCTCGATAATATAGCTTGTTGTGAATATCATATCTACTTCTGAGGAGCCACCGGCTAAAATTATCGCTTCTTTTTCAAAAAATCCTTCTCTTCCGAAAAGTACCGTCTCAACCTCTACACTAGACTCAGGTGTAATGTTGGTGTTATAATAATCCACAACCTTTTGCATTGCTTCGGCTTCCGGTCCAGGCCAAAAAACCATTTTGACAGTCGTTACATCATCTGCAAATACCGTCCCAAAAATTCCAATAATCAATAAACTAATAATCAACACGGTCATTGTTATTTTACGCATTATTATCCCTCCTTAAATAAAAATATTTTAACAATTTACATTTAGTCACTGTATTTTCCTATTAATCACCTCTTTGTTAAATTTTATTAGATTTTTTTTCATTTTGCCACTGCAAGAAACATATAGCCTGGTTTTTTATCTTTCTTTATAGCTTAACCGATTTAGTTAGATTAATTGGTATATCCGGATTTATCCCCTTTTGAATTGCTTTTTTAAAAGCAATAATTTGTAACGGGATTAATCTTAGCACCATATCAGAATGATCAGCTACATCTAATTTTGTATCTACCCAAAGATCAAAAGCATCTGAGTTCCATGGAGAAATATTGACAGTTGCAGCTCCTAATTCTCTCATCTCTTTAGCTAATCTTTCTTCTTCTCTAAAACTTTCATAGGAAGGTAAAAAGAATATTATACTGCCTTTTGTCACCAATGATTTAGGACCATGACGATATTCCAGTGTTTCGTATGTCTCACTATTACATAACGCCATTTCCCTTATCTTTAGAGCACCTTCATTTGCTATACCAAAGTACTCGTCATATCCTAGATAAATGAAGTGTTTAAATTCATTTAAATTCAATCTATTAAATAAATTTGATGCGTTATCAATTACTTCCTTCGAAAGTTCAGGAATAATCTCAAGCCCTTTATCTCCCATTGCAATTTGTAAAGAAAATATCATGGAAGTTGTCGATTGTGTCATAACGATACTCTTTTCATTTACAAATTCCAAGATCAACGATGCATCAGATAATTTCGTTATAGTGCTCCCTGCTTTGCAAGTTACTGAAGCAGTTTTGAAATGAGTTTTATCCTTCAAGCTCTCTAAAGCGCTTACCGTTTCCGATGATTCTCCCGACCTCGATATAGCAATAATAAAATAATCCTTATTTTTCTCAAAACGTGTATTTGGATATCTAAATGTTCCAAAGCCAGTAAATGCATAAGCAGGTATATTCATTTTTCTCCTAGCGTGATAAGCAACTGCCATTGGAATATAATAAGATGACCCACATCCTATAAATGCAACTCTTTCACTATCATTAAGAGGTAGTATTTTCTTAATCTCTTTTTCTTTATTCAAAACTTTTTTAAGTAGCTCAGGTTGCTCTTGGATTTCTTTAAACGTAAAATAATTATGCACTGCAATCACACTCCTATACTAATCTAACTTTCACACCAACTCTTTCTAATTCTTTTTTAAATTTTTCTGGCACCCCTTTATTCATTATCAACAGGTCTATATCGCCTATTTCACAAACATAGCCCATTCTGTTATGCCCAACTTTTGTGTTATCGGCAATCACTATATTCATTAAGGATCTTTTTAGAGTTGTTCGTGCCACTGTACTTTCCTCGATATTTGACACCGAAACGCCTCCTTTTATAGACAAACCATTGACTCCTAGGAAAAATTTTCCTATGTTATATTGATTTATAGTTTTTAAAACGGATTCGCCAACACATTCATAGGATTTTTCCCTCATAGGTCCTCCAGCAACTATGACATGAAATCCCTTTCTATCGATAAGCTTAGCAGCTATATTTATGGAATTTGTAAGAATGGTAAGATCTGTTATATCAGATTTAATTAAAGATAATGCTAACTGAAAAGTTGTACTGCCTCCGGTAAGAGCTATAAAATCACTCTCTTGTATATATTCAACTGCTTTTTTAGCTATCCTTTCTTTTTCTTCCCTATATTTTAATGTTTTATCCATAAAGGATAACTCTGTGCCTAACTCTTCTATAATTGCACCTTTATAAGTGCGCTTAATATAACCTAATTCTTCTATTTGTTTCAAATCTCTTCTTATCGTCATTAGAGATACATTAAACATCTTACTTAGTTCTTTTGTAACAACATTATTGTCTCTTCGTAGAATTTCCAATATTTGTTTTCTTCTTATTTCAGATATCATATTTATCTTCCCTAAAAAAGGTATGGGATTGCCATCGATAGAAATCCTAATTTGACATAAAGGTAATCTAATTTAAATTCAGATCATAAAAATATTTTTTTCAAATGCAATACTTCCCCTATTGACTCATTTGCAAATATTCTTGACAACCTCATTGTTACCCAATAACTTATTAAGATTAAGAGAGTAACATTTCACCCAATTACAAATTTTTCAGCACAGTCGTGACCAATTTTTTAATTATTTAATGTTGTTCTCTTCCAATATATCACAATATATCACAATATCAGGGGTTTTTTCTTTAAGACTTACTATAATTTCTATTTTTCCCTTCCCTTGGTATTAACTTTTAGAACGCTTCTTATATTTTTATTTGACTAATACAAGCATAAAAAAACATAATAAATCATTTTTATTTATAATATCATAATCTTTTTTGTTAGTCAAATTTATAGAATTGCAGGTCTGTGTCAACCTTTTGGGGGTAGTTTTCTTTGGTGAAAAAATTTCTTCCGGTTTTGGGTAGACTTACCCCTTGTTCTATTAAGGCTTATTGTTTTTGTAAATAAGCATAATTGTCCTTATTTTAT
>Ga0307991_1001628_pt1 | contig 15584 bp, 16 predicted proteins | sample EllFjometagen131_FD_203146 | JGI IMG/M metagenome (GOLD analysis project Ga0307991, IMG submission 203146) | Marine microbial communities from Ellis Fjord, Antarctic Ocean - #131 | ecosystem: Environmental > Aquatic > Marine > Unclassified | place: Southern Ocean | collected 2014-10-08
CTCAGTAACAGGATCATTTAAAGAAGCTAACTGCCTGTCTGAAATGACATGATCAGTTAAGTCCTTTACTTTAGCCTGAATACTTCTACGCAAATAAGTATGCATTGTAACCAAACCTAGAGCTACAACCGTAATCATAATTGCATACTGGAATAAGGCCTCTGCCTTCCTATACTTCATCCTTCTCCCTTCTACCTTTACCCTTATCTCTATTCTCCCCAATACTCTTGATCATACGCAGCTGTCTCATCATCAGAAATCATACTTTGAGTTGTACTACTCTCAGTGCTAGTTACTCCGCTGTCTAAGCTTTCAGTAGTGCTAGTAATTGTTGAGACTGTGACTGTGCCTGTAGTATTCCCTGGTGAATATTGCTCTCCAATGTCATCAGCAGCAGATTTAAGTCTTCCTTGGACGCCTCTTTTAACATAAACTTGCATGGCAACCAAGGCACCAACCACAACTGCAATAACTAGAGCGTATTCTAAGGTACTTTGAGCTCTCCTCTTCAATAACATCCCTATCCCTCCTCTAAGTTAAGTATTTACCTTTATTATTCCTGTACAACCAATACATGGCTTTGCTCTGCACCACTTGAAGTCACATCGATATCCTGTGTGCTGGTTTTAGCTAATGCTCCGCCATCTGAGGTTGTAGATGAATTTGATACAGTTGTATCACGATCAACATCTGACAATCTTTGCTCAGCATAGTAAGGTTCATATTGTTTTGTTGTCCCTAAAACCACACCCTCGCCAGTAATATCACCACTAGTTTCGCTCAAAACAATTCCAGCATCATGCATCTTTGCTTGCAAAGATCTTTTAATGTAAACTTGCATCGCTAAAGCAGCACCCACAATTACCGATATTAATATCGCATATTCTGCGGTAGATTGTGCTCTTTTTAACTTAATTAACATTTTTCCACCTCCGTATTTAAACCCCTATAATTATTAATCATTCCCTTATATTTTATTCTCCTTCATCTCCTCCGCCACCTAATTGAGAATTAAACTTTCCAGTCATTCTATTCATGCTCGTGGTAGCATCAGTAAAACTCTGCTCTACTGCTGGTCTAACCATGCTTCTAGCAGCAAATATGATCCCAGCAATAATAGCTGATAAAATAAGGGTATACTCCAAAATACTTTGCGCCCTTCTTTTACGTCTCATCCTATTACACCTCCTTAAACTATCGAATGCTCTCGCTTAATTCCGCCCTCACTTGGGCAAGACGGGCATTCATTGCTCTTTGAATATATACGTTCATAGCCACCAAGGCAACTGAAATTACCATAATTAATGCTGCATATTCAATAAAGTTTTGAGCCTTCCTATTCATAATTTTACTCTCTTTCCAAAATTACATCAACACATTTATCCTGATGTTCAGAAAAGTTAACCTTTATGCTAGATAAAAAACCTACAGTAGCTATTGCTGCTACCACTATAGCAAAAATAACCATGTATTCCAAAATAACTTGTGACTTCCTAAATTTTATTTTTTTTCGTTTCATCATATGCTCCACAATAAAAAAAAACCGCACCACCTTTTTTCTTAAGAGACTATTCGGTGGCCCGGCCATTCCTTTGATAAGTACTTCATGGAATCCTGGGTTTTGTGCTCCGCCTACGCTTCTTAAACTTCGGCGGATTACCTTTTTCGTCGCCTCCCTACTAACCACCTAAATATACCATTTAAAACAGTGGTGTTACAAGAATATAGTAACCAAAATCTATGTTTACTGAAAGCGCTTTAAATCTACTGAATGAAGGCTCTTCGCCCATCTAAGTAAAAACCCCCGTTATTAAAGCGTTTTTTCACTTCTTTGGGTATTTTTTTAAAACTAATCTTCAAATAATCTTTGCCAATAACAAAGCTACCAGCCTTGTTTTTTGGCTCCCAACCCCAAATCATTTCTTTAAAAATAACCGATAAGACTTGCCCTACCCTGCTGAAATCAATTAAATCCTTAAAAGTGAGACTATTAGGCAAGATCTTATTTAAATCGCCCTTACTCTTAAAATTATTAGAAATCGACTTTTCAATAAATCTCATATCATCAATAAAATTTTTCTCAGCCTTTGGCCATGAATATAAGTATTTTTTTAAAAACAAAGCTATTTTTGCCTTTTTACTGCTAATGCTGCCGGTAAGAAGGCCCCATGAAGGCAATAAAGAGGCTCCTTGTTTTATGAGGACATTGTTAAGCATAAGCTCTTGTTTTTGTTCAAGTTGTGAAAATCTTGTTAAAGATGAGGTACACAATAACTCACCTATCCCCTCCCAAAAGAAACTTTTAAATCTTTTAGGTCTGCCCATAGGAGTGACTCCTTTATTAAGAATATCTGGGTAATATCCAATAAAAAAAGAAACTTTAGATAAATTTACTTTTAGCTCTTTTAAAATTTTTTCTCCCTTGTCTAGAAATTCAATTTGTTTTATTCCTTTATCCATAGCTTTTAAAAAATCAAAAGTTAAAGGAGATAAGTGACCAAAACTTTTAGTATATCCAATGATAATAGTTTTATCTTCTATCATCTTTCCGATTAGTTTAGTAACAGCTCCTAGGGGGAGAAAATATTGTTCTAATTTACAAGGCCCATTCCAAAGAGTAGACATCTTGGCATCAAGATAACTACAATGCCCATTATTAAAATAAATCTTTACTGTAGAAACAGGAACTAAATTTTTCTTCAAAGGCCCTAAGTCTATCTTGGGTTTATACTGAGATAATTGATAGGAAAAATAATCTACCTTACGGGCTGGAAAATGGCCTAGCCCAGCTAATCTCAAGAAGCCTTCTCTCTTGACACTATCTCTTGGCCTCTGATTAATCAGTGATGAAAAACTAAATAAAACAATTAGTTGTCTGACCAACTTTTTATTTATTTTAGGAAAATATTCTTTTAATTCCTTAGTTAAATAGTCGAATATGCCTATCTGATAATCCATGCAGTGGAGAAGAAATAACCCACAATGAGAAAGACCTTTACCTTTATAGATAAGCAAAGATTTCTTGCGGCCCTTTTTTTCTTTTAAACCAGAAGAAACAATAATTTTACTAATTACACTTTTAGAAATAATAATCTTATGTTTCTTCTTAAGCAATTCTGACAAAGGCCTAACCCCTAAATGCGGAGCCCGCCTTCTTTCTTGAAGAACTATTTTCCTTAAAGTAGAGTCTATCTTTTTCTTTGGCATCTTTATCTTAGGATTCAAGTTTCTTTAAAATTATCAGCTCTTAAGAGCTGATAACCTCTTACCAAGCCTTGATAAATCATTTCTATTATATTCTCATAATTCCCCAAATCAGCCTTACCTAAAGCCAGATAGTACTTTTTTCGATCATCAACTCTAATAATAACCGGAGCAAAACCTTTACTTAAACTTTGAGTTATTGAAATCAATCTTCCTACCCTACCATTGCCATCAAAGAATGGATGGATAGCTTCAAACTGATAATGATCGTGAGCAATCTTGTTAACTACATCCTTTTGATAAGAATTAATATTCTTAATAAATTCATTCATTCTACTCGGCAAATCACTAGCTAAAGGAAGAGGTTTCATTACATCAGGCAAATTAACTCCTCCAGTTCTATATTCTCCTGGCAACTGATCGTTGAACTTGTGCATTATTATTTTATGTAAATTTAAAATATACTCCTGATTAATCTTAAAATCAGACTTAACATTATCTAATAAAAATTCTAAAGCCTTCTTATGATTTACCGCCTCTAAGGCATCAGATGCTTCCTTATCTCTTATTCTTCCCCCTCCAAAAGACATTTCTACCTCTCTTAAGGTCATATGATTTCCTTCTATAGCATTAGAATGATAGGTTAAATCTAGAACAAACCTATCTCTTATCGCTTTATTTGTTTTCAATATTTTAATTGGATCTTCTGCTTCTTGACGTAATTGTAAAACTATATCTTTCAAGTCTACATACTGTTTGAATAATTGATTAATTTCGCGAAGTTTGGTGCGATGAGGTAAAACACCCTTGTCTATCCAGCGATAAACAGTTTTATAACTTACTTCTAAGCGGCGAGCAAGACCAGAGCGTGAAATGCCTATAGCTTGAATAATTTTGTCTATTTTCTCTTTATAATCTAAACGCTGCTTTTTCATTTTATAAGCTATTCTTTGTTAAGTTTAAATATTAAATACTAGGGCATATGTCCTACTTAATCATTATACAGCACTATACCATATGTCCTATTGCTGTCAAGAGTTATACCCCTTAAATAGCCATATAGCCATACAAAGCTTAACTTTTTATGTTTTAACTAAAACTTATGAATTAAAGATTACGGGTCGGTAAGATTAATCGGAAAAGGTTTTTTGGTCAATAATGCCCAATTTCTGAAATTCAGCAAAAAACTTAGGATACATTCTCATAACTGATGAAAATTTACCGATTATTTTGCCTTCAGGGGTCTTTCCCTGGCTTTTAAAGGTAAATAAATCCTGAATAACGATTTCACCTCGTTCTATCCCCCTAACCTCACTAATATGAGTTATGCGGCGAGAACCATCAAGGAGTCTCTCTTGTTGAACTACTATATTTATAGTATTAGTAACTAATTTTCTTATCTCTTCAATTGGCAACTTTATACCTGAAGAAAGTATCAAGGTTTCCAAACGACTAAGTACTTCTTGAGGAGAATTGCCATGGATTACCGCTAAGGTGCCTCTATGCCCGGTAGACATAGCTTTAATCATGTCTAAAGCTTCTGGCCCTCGAACTTCACCAATGATTATTCTATCCGGACGCATCCGCAGCGAATTCCTTATTAAATCACCTAAAGTTACCTCACCCTTACCATCTTCATCAACAGACCTTGTTTCCAATGAAACCATATTTCCATGATTTAATTGAAGCTCAGCAGTATCTTCAATAAGAACTATTCTTTCTTCCTCCGGTATATGAAGCGAGAGCATCTCCATAGTAGTAGTTTTTCCAGCACCAGTCCCACCAGAGAAAAGCATACTTACTCCACCTTTTATACAAGCAATTAAAAAGTCGGCCATCTTCTTACTAATTGTATCCTTAGCTATTAAATCATCTAAACTCTTTATCTCCTGAGAAAATTTTCTTATTGTGATCGCTGTGCCCAGACGAGATAGGGGTTCAATAATAACATTAACCCTTGAACCATCTTCTAAACAAATATCAACATAAGGAGCGTGAGCCGATACATTCTTACTACTATCCTTAAAAATATCATCAACGACTTCCTTCATTTCTTCAGGGCTAAAGATTATATCCAGATTCCTTTTTCTTCCTTCCACTTCAACAAAGGTAGCCTTAGATCCATTTATCATAATCTCAGTAATGGTTGGGTCAGCTAATAGCTTTTTAATTTTCTCTACACCTTTAGTCATAATATTAATCCTTTGATTGGTTTTACTAACTTAAATAATAAGAAATGAAATCGAATCATTAATCTTTGGGAACAAAAATTTCTCTAGATAAATCTATACCTCTAGACCGAATTTCTTCATAAAAAGAAGGAATGTAACCCGAAGGAACAAACTCTCCCAAAACTCCTCCCTCATCATCGACACCAGTTTGACGAAAGTTGAAAATATCTTTAAGATTTATATGCATATCATCAAGCATGCCAGCAACTTCTGTAATTTGGGTTATTTTACGCGAACCGTCAGAAAGACGAGCAATATGCACTATTAAATCTATGGCTGATGAAATCATTTCCCGTATTGATCGAATTGGAAGTTCTACTCCACTCATTAAAATCATACTATCTAGTCTTATTAAAACATCCTGAGTAGAATTAGCATGAATAGTAGACATACTACCATCATGGCCAGTATTCATTGCCTGAAGTACATCTAAAGCTTCTCCACCGCGCGATTCACCAACGATTATTCTATCCGGACGCATACGTAAGGTATTGCGAAATAAATCTTTTATCCCAACTTCGCCTCTACCTTCTATATTTGGCGGACGACTCTCTAATCTTATCCAATGAGCTTGATTTAACTTTAATTCTGCTGAATCCTCAATAGTAACTATCCGTTCATCTTCAGGAATATAAGAAGAAATAATATTAAGTAAGGTTGTCTTCCCTGATCCAGTACCACCAGAAACTATTATATTCTTCCGAGATTTTACTGCAGCATCTATAAGCTTAGCCATGTCCGGAGTCAAACTTCCAAATTTTCTGATTAAATCATCTACAGTAAGTCGTTTACGAGAAAATTTTCTAATAGTTAAGTTAGGTCCAGTTAAAGAAAGCGGTGGAATCACAGCATTAACTCGAGATCCATCAGGAAGCCTAGCATCAACATAAGGGACTGATTCATCAATTCTACGACCTAAGGGAGCAAGAATCCGCTCAATTACCACTCTTACTTGCTCATTAGTAGTAAACTTCTTACTAGTTAAGATTAGCTTACCTCTTTTCTCTATATATATTTGATCTTTATTGTTTACCATTATTTCAGTAATTGAAGAATCTCCCAATAGATCCTCTAAAGGCCCAAAACCTAAAGCTTCGTCGATAATCTCCTTGGTCACTTTTTTTCTAATCTCTAATGCAGAAATAAATCCTCCAGCTTCTTTACTAATGATATTAGATACTATTCTTTCAGCTTTCATTCTTAATTCTTCTGCTTTAGCAACATCCATAGTAAATGATTCAACTGACATTCTTTTTAAATCCAGCTCATCAATGAGTTTCTGATGAACTCTTCTCTTAAACATTATTATCTGATCTTCTTCTTCGCCTAGATTGCTTCTCTTTGCTTTTTCAACAACTCCGATTTTCTGTAAAAATATTTCTCCAGCATCCTTAGGCTCTTCCTTAGCAACTCTTATGTCAGCAAGAATTTTATGTTCTATATATAGACTTTTTTTCTCGATAAGAAAATCAGCCAATTTATCAAGAGCAATAGCTGCTTTAGAGTTAGGATTATCAGCTACAACTGGAATACCTCTGTTAACAGCCAAGCCAATAGTTTTACCATCTGAAGGTATTAAAGCCACAACTTCTGAAGGTAAAAGAACTTTTATTTCTTGCCAACTTATTGACCCCTTACTCTCGGCACGATTCATAATTATCTTAATCATCTTTAAAGGGAAGCCTAAACTCTGCAAAGTATCAAGAACCCACTCAGTTTGATAAACTGATAGAATATCAGGAGTAAGAACTAGAAAAATAAGGTTAGAAGAATCAAGAGTAGCAATAAGTTCATTGCTCATATTACTACCAGCATCAATAATAATATAATCAAAATCTTGATAAACAATAGAAATAAACTCTTTTATTCCTTCGACTGTTATATGAGATCTTTGAGACATTTTAAAAATAGAAGGAAGGAAATAAAGATTAGTTTTATATCTGCCTAAATAATTACTGATACTTCTCTTTTTAGTTTTGAATTCTTCCAAATGATTAATAAAATTAAATAAGCAATATTTACTTTCAACTCCTAAAAGCTTAGAGGTTGCTTGAGGAGCTCCTAAATCTAGGTCAAGATGAAATACTTTTTTCTTCTTTAAGGAAAGACTAACGGCTAGATTTAACGAAAGAAGAGTTTTACCAACCCCTCCTTTAGTACTAAAAAAAGAAATTACCCTTGCTTCCATTAAATTAATTTATTTCATAAACTATCGGTACATCAATCCACAAATCTTTTATCTCGACATCGAAAGGAAATGGAGGGTATGGGTTTAAAGACTTTACTACCTTCTCTACATTCTCATCAAAAGAAAGATAACCTGAGGACTCACTAATCTTAGAACCAATAAGTTCTCCTTCTCTATCAAGATGTAATTTTACTTTTATTTTACCTTGCCAACCAGCTTCTTGGGCTAAGTAAGGATATTCTAGAGATTGAAAAATAGAATTTTGAATTTTTAAAATATATTGGTTCAAGCTTAGTTCTTCCTTCAAATATTTAGGAGTAACTTTTAAATCTTTTACAAGAGTTGTGCCTCTGATTGCTTTTGTTCTATTATTTTTTTTCTTCTTGTCTCCCATCTCTACTATCCTAGGAACAAGAGAAATAACTAATTCTGTCTGATCATTCTGATAATCCTTAGATCTAAAAAGTGCTCCTAGAATAGGAATATCCATTAAACCGGGAATGCCACTAATATCATCTTTGGTAACTTTATCTTTAAATAATCCTGAAATAACAACTGACTGTCCAGCTTTAAGACGTAAAACCGTTGAGGTACTTCTGGTAGCAAAAGCTTTGATAGTTGTATCATCAGCCCGTACATATTGGCCTTCAGTAGTTAACTCTTTTACTTCAGTAGTTACATTCAACTTAATATCATCGCCATCAAGAACAACCGGTTGTATATTTAACTTGACTCCATATTCTTTATATTCAACATCCTCAGCTACTGTATCACCGCTAGAAGATGAAGTAACCTTAACTACCGGAACTTCTCCTCCTACTAAAAAACTAGCCTCTTCTCCAGACAAACACATAAGTTTAGGCTTAGCAAGAATTTTACCTTTTCCTTTATCAACTGCAGCCATAATCTGAGCATCAAGAGCAGTCCTGGTAAGATTAGTAATCCTAAAAACATCTTCAAAAGCTCCGTTCATTGCATCACCAGTAAGTGTAGTTACGGCTGTTGGAGAAGAACCAGAAGTCCCAGTCCAATTAATACCCAAACTTTCAGACAAACTCTTAGTTAATTCTAAAATATGACAATCAACCTCTACCATTTGGGTTGCTACCCCAACCACTACTAAATTATCAATACTATTAGCATAAGATTCTAAAACTATATCTATCTGTTCCTTTTCTGCTGCTGTTACTTCTCCAATAACCATTACCTTGCCAGTAACATCATTCTTCTTGAAATAAACTTCTTCTACTCCTAATCTTTCATTAACTGCCCTACTCAACCTCTTTGCTAAGGCATCAGGATCTTGACTATAAACAGTAATATAAAATGTTTTTGAGCCCTCTTTATCCCAAATTGTCAAATTAGTGCTCCCAGCCATTTTAGCTACCAGTATTATTTGATCATTTGACACTGAATCTACATCAGCTATCTCAGGATTTCTTACTGAAACTCTTTTCGGAGAATAGACTTCCAAGATCCTAACTTCTCCGGATATCAAAAATATTTCATCACTAACTTTTTCTAAATCTAGAAATTGCCCAAAGGCACTTTGAGAGGTCATTAAAAAGACACAGATTAATATTCTTAAAAATAGTTTTTTCAACATTAAGTATGCCTCCTCTATTATTTAGATACAGAAATTTCTTCTTTTTGAGACCCTTTATAAATTTGTAAAGTTGACTCTTTTTTCTGAGCTTGAGGTGGTTGTGCCCACATGCCCAACTTTTTCATTAAAGTTTCAAAAGTAACTCCTGCATAACCTATTTCCTGAGAAGAATCTAAGGGAGCTCTTAAAGTCAAGCGTATTTTGTTCCCTGACTCTAAAACATAAGTAAGTAATTTTATATCTTTTGGTTTAAGAGCAACTGTAACTGTCTCAGCAGTGCTATTAATTTTATTAGGAGAAATGTTTTTTCCAGTAGCTAAAATTTTTATCCCTTGGAATAAAGTAACTACTAAATTTTGTCCTGCTGCAATATTGAAAGTTCCAATAATGTCTACACAATCACTAGGTTTTATAAGTCCTTCAATAGCAGAAATTTTATCTACTGATAAAGTCATCGCTCTCATACCTTTAGGAACTCTTTGAGACAAAAACTTTGTTCCAGCTGAAGATCTTATCATACCACTATTAACATGCTGACCCTTTAAGATGTCTACTCTTGCAAACTTACCTATTGCTGAATCTAGAGATGTTAAATCTCCTGGTTGATAAGCATTAGAGCGAATTCGCCTTAAGCTAACCATACCTTGTGTAATGGTAACATCTTTAGAAATATCTGTCTCAGCCAATACTATCTCTAATATCTCACCTTTGTTAACAAGCTGTTGAATAATTCTTTGATCTTGTTGCATTCTGGTATGAATTAGCATTATAGCAACAACCGCTAACCCAATTCCAATTATCAAATTCAACATCCTCTTATCCATTTTTCTCCTTATCCTTCAACTCGCTTCGCTCGTCCTTCGACGCCATTCGTTTGCTCAGGATTAATGGTGAACGAAGTCAAACCATTAATTTATTAAATTACTGTTTATAACCACATCTGCTTTTGATTTTATATCCTTAATCAAAGTACTAATAGAATCAACACTCTTTTGTTGAATCATAAGCTCTTCTATCTGGTTATAAATTTTATCTAAAGGCTCTGCTTCTCCTTTTTTAACATCTTCAACCATAATAATATAATATTCTTCTTTATCGTCACTCTTAAAAACACTAGAATTAGCACCCTTATCTAAAGTGTAAGCTGTTTCCCAAAATTTATTAAACTTTGCATCAGGCCGAGGAGTTAAATAACCTAAATCTCCCCCCTTACCTGCTGTCTCAGCTATAGAATGCTGAGAAGCTAACTCTGAAAATTTACCTCCAGTAAGAAGTTGAACTAAAATATCATTAGCTTTAGGTTTTGAACTTACTACAATTTCTCTAATTTTTCTTTGCTCTGTATTTTCTAAACTTATTTTATACTCATCATTGTAGACATCTTCTACCTCTTTAGAAGTAACTTTGATATCTCTAAGAGTCTTGTTAAGCAAAGCTAAGTCTAAGATCTCTATTGTATTTCTTCTTATACCTCTTATGACTTCTGGATCTTTATTCAACCCCTTAGCCTCAGCCTCTTGAGCTAATAGTTCCATATCCATCTGAAACTCTAAATACATCTCCTTACCTGCAGAAGAACTTAAATCAACTTTTTCTATGTAGGCAGGGATAAATGTACTAGCTAAAATACCCATCATTTGTACTGGAACATTTGCATCTCCGCCATTCATTTTAGTAAGAACCTCTATCTGTTTATCAAACTCGCTAATTGTCAAAGTCCAGTCATTTATCTGAGCAAGAATAGGTCCAACTGGTTCAATTTTATTAGAAGCTTTTGGTTTTGGGCTTTTCTTAAAAGTAGGCAATAAATCACACCCAGTAAGACTTAAAATAAAAGCAGTAGCAATAACAATAGCATATACTTTCTTCATTGAAACCTCCCATTTATTTTTAATATTTCGTTACATTAAGTTTAACAATATAGAGACTTAAAATCAAGCTTTTTTTGTAGTTCTTTCGAACTTCAAAATTCGGGAAAGTTTCTTTTCTATTGCCTTAATTTGATTTAAGGTTTAGAATACTAAACAAATGAAAAAGACAGTAAATATCATTTTAGATACTAGTATTTTTGTTAACCCTGATTCTCGTACTTATTTTGGGAATACCCCTACAAAAGCTTTCTCTAATTTTCTAGATCAGATAAACGGCAAAAAACAGATTAATTGTTATATCCCTCCCTCAATATATGAAGAATTATCAAAATTTTTGGATAAATTACCTGAACCAAATAAAGCTATTCTAATCAATAAAAAACCCCCTTCTTCTTATCAAACTCCAGTTCCAGCTATGTTAGTATATGAGTTCATTGAGGAAATGCGGTTAAGAATTAATAAAGGCTTGAGAATTGCTGAAAAATATACCCGCAAAGGTTTGAATGCTCCTATACCAGCCAAAGATGAAAGGAATGAAGAATTAGTAAAAACTCTCCGTCAAGAATATCGAATAGCTCTACGTGAAGGAATTATTGATAGCAAAGAAGACTTTGATTTAGTTCTTTTAGCTAACGAACTTAATGCTTATTTGGCTACGTCTGACTTAGGATTAGTGAAATGGGCCCAAAAATTAGGCATTACTTGTATCAATGCTCAAGAATTAAAAGCGCTAATAGTTTAATCCTTAATAATTGATGTGATGATTGCCCGGATAATATCTTGAAGAGTAATTATTCCATAAATCTTTTTTCCCTTCAAAACTAAAGCAATACTTTCTTTTTTAGATTTTAGTCTTGTAAAAATTTGGTGAAGATTTAAATTAAAATCAACCTTAGCTATTGGTCGTATAAATTGCTGCCAACTTACTCCACCCTGATAAAATAAATCATAGATATTGATATAGCCAACGATATCTCGATTCCTTCCTCCAGAGGCGGATCCGCCTTCGGCGGAAAATACTGGATAACGAGTAAAACGAAATTTCTTTACTAAATTAAGAATGGTACTGTAAGAATCAGTGTAATCAAAAGCAACTATTTTTTTATCCTTAACGCAAACATCTTTAATCCTATCACTTCTAAATTCAAAAACCTCTTCAATCGCTTCTTTCTCGCCCTTATCAATGCCACCTTGTTTTTCAATCTCCCCAACTAATGATTTTATCTCTTCTTTTGTCACAAAAAACGACCGTTGCCGAGCTTTTTTAGCAAAAGTTCTTACCATAAATTTGCTAATAAATTCAATGCTTTTTACGATTGGCAAAAATAATTTTTCAAAAAAACTAATCAAGCCTACTGCCTTGCAGCTAAAATCTTCCTTAAGAAAACGACCAATGTTCTTAGGAATTAATTCAGCAAAAATAACTACAATTGGTGTAAATATAAAAGTTATCCATAAATTACTTTTTTCAATACCTAAATTAATTAAAAAGAAAGTAAGTAGACTTGAACTTAAGACTACTGATACATTTGTTCCAATTAAAGCTATTACTAAAAATCTTTCAGGATTCAATATAAATTTATAAACTTTATTAGCTTTCTTGTCTCCCTTGTTTTGCATATGGCGCAATTTAATTGTAGGCGAAGACATAAAGCTTATTTCACTGGCAGCAAAAAACCCTTGAACAATAACAAAAATTAAACAAGCTAATAAATATAAATAAACCATCTCTTTAAATATTATTTTTTATCTTCTATTTCTAAAATTACACTTACAATCCTTCTTGCTGTGGCTCTTTCAATAGTAAATTCTATACTCTTTTCTTCTTGCCTAGACTCATCCTTAGTAGAAAATTTCAATTTCTCACCAGTTTTAGGAATCTTCTCCATCTGAGAAAGCAAAAATCCAGCAATAGTATCTTCCGCTTCGGGTAAATCCAAGCCTAACTCTAAGTTCACGGTTTTAACATTAGTTTTCCCGTAAACTCTATGTTTTTTTTGATCAATTTTTTCTAAAGGTTCCTGAACAGTTTCAAACTCATCATAAATCTCTCCAAATATCTCCTCAATAATGTCTTCAGCAGTAATCAATCCTTCAGTTCCTCCATACTCATCTAAAACAATAGCTATTCTCTCACTCTTTTCTAAAAATAATTTCAAAACATCATCTATGCCTTTACTCTCAGGAATGAGTATTGGTTTACGTAAAGACTGATGATAATCTTTATCTGGATCTAAAAAAACATCCTTAGCATGAAGAATACCAACAATATTATCTAGAGAACCTTCAAACACAGGGAACTTAGAGTGTTTTTCTTTACGCAGGAGAGTGATAACCTGTTTTTGATTTAAATTAGTATTAATCCCTCGAATATCAATTCGAGCAGTTAATATTTCAGAAGCTTGAGTATCCTTAAACTCTAAAACATAATTAATCATTTCTTCTTCTTGGGCTGAGATTTGACCATCTTTTTTGCTCAAGAAAAGAGCAGCTTTAAACTCTTCATCACTCAAAATAGACTTTTTAGGTTTGTGAATAATAAATCCTGAAAATATATTTACTATTTTCTCAATAGTAATAATAAAAGGATAAAAAACTTTAGAAAAAATATTTAAAATTGGAGCAAGAAACAAAGATAACTTTTCAGCTGTATATATTGCTATTGTTTTTGGAAAAATTTCTCCTAAAAAAAGAATAAGTGTGCCACTAGCTAAAACCGCTACTACAAAGCCCTTGTTACCCCAAGCTCCAACGCAAATAGCTGTAGCAAAAGAAGATAGACCAATATTAACTAGCAAGTTACCAAAAACAATAGCTGATAATAGTCGAGTTGGCCGATTAAGAAGGCTCTTAACTATTTCTCCATTATGGTATTTCTCAGCTATGCGTCGAACTTTTAAGTTGCTTAAGGAAAATATAGCAGTTTCTAAACCAGAAAAAAATGCCGAAAGAATAATAAAAAATGAAAATAAAAATATATTAACTATCACTATTTAATAAACTCCACTAATAACTTTACCACAAAATTTACATTTTCCTTCAATGATATTATTTTCAATAAGATCAAAATGGCTTCTGCTTAATAAAATCTTCTGACAATTATCGCAATAAGTATTAGCGTCTTGATTGACATTGCCAAGGTAAACATATTTCAATCCAGCTTTTTTACCTATATCTTCGGCTTTCTTTAAACTCTTGATTGGTGTAGGTTTTTGATTTAAAAATTTATAATCAGGATGAAAACGGCTTAAGTGCCAAGGGATATCCTTGTCAATATTAGCTATAAACTTAGCTATACTGGTTAACTCTAATTCAGAATCATTTTGTCCAGGAATAATTAAAGTAGTTATCTCTAGCCAAATCCCTAACTCCTTAGCAAATTTAATTGAGTCTAATACTGGTTGCAAGCTACCTTGACAATTCTTTATATAAAACTCTTCACTAAAACTTTTCAAATCTATATTAACAGCATCTAAATAAGGACTTATCGCTTCAAGCGCTTCTCTGCCAATATAGCCATTAGTTACAAAAATATTTTTTAATCCAGATTCTTTAGCCAATTTAGCGCAATCATAAGCATATTCAAAAAAAATAGTTGGTTCAGTATAAGTATAAGATATGCTCTGACAATCTCTTTTTCTTGCCTCTTGGATTACTTGCTCTGGCATCAATTCGCGAGCCAATGGGATATTGCCTTCTTTAGCCCTTTGAGATATTTGCCAATTTTGACAAAATCCACAACGAAAGTTACAGCCAATAGTAGCTAAGGAAAATGATTTACTACCTGGTAAAAAATGATATAGAGGTTTTTTTTCAATCGGATCTACATTAGCTACTATTGCTTGACCATAAACTAATGTATTTAAAATGCCTTCTGTATTCTTTCTTACTCGACAAAATCCCGATTGACCTGGATTAATTTTACAATTATGAGCACAAAGATAACACTCTACTTTTTTCTCTTCTCTTCTTTCATAGAACATTGCTTCTTTTATCATTCTATATTAATCTTTAACACCAAGACAATCTTTAGATAATTGAGCTAATAAATAAAGCAAGTCAGACAATCTGTTTAGATAAACTAGAATATGCTTATTATTAAGAAGTCTTTTTCTTTTTAAACTAACAATTCTTCTTTCAACTCTTCTAGCTATAGCTCTAGATAGATCTAGGACACTAGAAATCAAACTTTTTCCCGGAAGTTGGAAACCCTTTATTTTCAAGCCTTTTTTTTCTTCCAAATTTAATATCACCTTATTAAGGCAATCAACAAAATGACTATTAATTCTTTTTTTAAGCTTTTCTGAATTCTTAGCTTCAGTTGCTATCTCAGTAGCTAATATAAATAAATCTTTTTGAATTGATTCAAGAAGAACAATAATATTTTTTTTCTTAATCATGCTCTTAGCTAACCCAAGATAACAAGACAACTCATCGATAGAGCCACAAGTTTCTATTCTTATATTATCCTTACTAACGAGTTT
>Ga0307991_1001630_pt1 | contig 15579 bp, 18 predicted proteins | sample EllFjometagen131_FD_203146 | JGI IMG/M metagenome (GOLD analysis project Ga0307991, IMG submission 203146) | Marine microbial communities from Ellis Fjord, Antarctic Ocean - #131 | ecosystem: Environmental > Aquatic > Marine > Unclassified | place: Southern Ocean | collected 2014-10-08
GATGAAGACAGTGTTAATAAATATTTCGAGATGTTTGAGACTGATTTTATCAGCCAGGAGGATTTAGGAAAGCGGATCGATCTTCTTAAGAAAAATACAAAAGCACAGCGCAATGAACTCTTTACCCTGAAGGCAAGCCTTCTTGATCTAAACCCAACTGAAATAAGAAAACGATTAGAGGCAGCACTTAACAGCTTCCAACTTGTATTTGAGCTTGCAGATGAGTGGGAACAAAGAAATCTACTCAGGATCATCATTGACAGAATTGATGCCTACAATGACCATCTGGATGTCTTCTTGAAGTCTGGATATTGCTTCAAAATAAAGTATGAACGGGAAATAAAAAGGTTCACAAGAATATTGAGAAATTGGGAGATCAATACACTTAAGGAAATCGGGAATAAAAGGGCACGGGCTATAATTATGGCAAGTGAGGGGGTACGGCCAATCGAAATTGCCCATGTGCTTAATGTGGATTTTAATAAAATAATCACAACCATCAGAATGGTTAACAGACGAGGAATAGGCGTCTGTTTTAACGAGTTTAGAGATAATCAAGACACACCATTTGAAAGCTTTTTACGGCAAAACATCACAACGTTCAGGTATCTGTCGTTCAGAAAAATAATGAAGAAGCTGGAAGATGAAGGCTTTTCCCCTTCGCTTAACCAGTTTAAAAATGCCTGGTATCGGATTGTCCCTGATGATCCAGTAGGTGGGTTAAAGAAAGAAAAAATAAATAGTTAGGAGGTTTTATGAGGTCAACGGTTGAGATAAGCATAAATAAGATTACACAGAGCCAAGGTGTTTACCCAAGGTTTAACACAGATTTTGACAGGGTAAATATGTTTGTCGAACTGATGGAAGCAGGCGAGAAGTTCCCTCCTGTAAAAGTTACTAAGCACGGTGATTCCTATGTTTTGCTGGACGGTAATCACAGGCTGGAAGCACGGAAAAAAATAGGCAAAGAAAAAATCCCAGCAGATATCTTCGATACGCCGAAACAGTTGTGGAGACTGGCTGCCGCACGGTTCAATGGAAAAGGTTCTCTGCCTCTTAAAGGTGAAGAATTTAAACGGGTGATTGTAAGCGCCTGGACAATAGATGAGATCCATGACACTTACAAAATTGCCCATGAACTGGGGTGCTCTGACAGGTATGTAAGAAAGGTTTTACAGCCAATCAGGGATGAGGAAAAGGCAAACCTGGAAAAGAAAATCAAGGGAATGAGAGACAAGGGGGTCTCTCAAAGAGAAGTGGCAAAAAAAGTTGGGGTGTCAGACCGAACTGTTGGCAAGATTGAAAAGATGGCCAATAAGCAAGATGCGAACCTACGGAACCTAGTTCCGCTGGTTCGCACGGTACATGGTGATATTCCTAATAATGTCCACCATATAAACGAGAAAGGGACAGAAGAAATAGGTTCCTCAGAAATGAACAATGAAACAAAAGCAACAGCGGATAGAGTTTTAACTAAAACCAGTGTTCAAGCAATGAACACGGGTAAGAGTCTTGACAGACCTGCCCAAAAGAAGGAGGCCGAAGCTGAGGCTCTCAAAGACCCCGATGCCTTTCCCTTGAGTGCGCTTGATGATCCGGATTTTCCTTTGATGGTCAAATGGAAACCAGGGCAGAGGGAGACGCACAGAGCATTGGATATGATTGGGAAGTACTGGAGCGTAGATAGGATCGCCAAAAAACTTGATATGCCCCCGGGATGGGTCAGGAACACAGCGCTTGCGATGCTGCTTATTTACCACTATGGGCATGATAAATATGATACGGGAGAGATTGCAGAGAAATTCAAGATGAATGAGACCAGGGTGGAATACCTGATCTTCCTGAATCTGCATTTTAACGCGTTACCACCCGGTAGAAAAACCCTGGTGATCTGGTTACAAGATTACCCCCCACGAAATCAAGATTCCGAGTACATAGAACTCCTTCGCAGGGAGAAGATTTACCAGAAATGCAGGGAAGAGGGAAAAAAGCCACCCTGGGAATATCAGGCGGATATACCTGAAGCGTTTATTGATATGCCTTTGGATATCAATGATAAATTTTACCAGGCAGCGGATTTTGTTAATGAAGTAGCCGAACTGGTATCAGTGGGATTGTTCAGAGAAGAAAAGATGGAGAAGAACCTGTTAGGCAGATTTAATGTGCTGTATGCCGCAATGAATAATCTCAGAGATAGCATGCAACGTAAAGATTATATTGCACGTGCAAATGATGACAGCCAGAAACTAAGAGCATATAATTATATCCACAAAGGAAAAGAAGGCATAGCTTTAGTGAAAAACATGCCGTGAGAGTGCCGAGGATTGTCCAAGAAGACATAATCTTTGTTTTACCTACACGCCCCGGCCAAAAAAGGGGAGCGTTCAAAGAAGCTCCCTTTTTGTGCGCCTGGGGCATAGTTCTTTGTTGAAGGTAAGAGAACTTGGTAAAAGGGTTAGCGGAAAACGCAAAGAACAATCAAAAATTGTCTGATGGGAGGGGTGAAAAAAGGAGTGGACCAATTCATCAAACCTTTTAGAAAGAGCCAATACCAGGAAATCATTAGCAGATATTGCAGGTATTGGGGAACAGACTATGGCACGTGTCAAGAAGATTAATGCCGAAGGCAGTGAAGAACTCAAAGATAGTACACCCGAAAAGGAAAAGAAGGGGGTAGAAAATATGCGAGCGGCGCAAACACTATCGTGTTTTAGCTTGCTCGCTGCCAACACCCCAAAAAGTACCCTTTCAGGACTCTCAATATCCGCATTGATAAGATTCTATGCACTCAATGGAAATGGCAACCGAAAAATGACCCATCGTGGCAACCCCCAAAGTACTCCCTCCAGAGCAAATCCGGCGGATTGTGGGGTAGCCTCAACCCTCAAATTACAAATGCAGATATCCAAAGAATGGAAAATCTGTATATGCGATCTGCGCAAACACTAAAAAGTGTTTTACTTGATCGCTTCCAACAAAACCTACCTGCACCAGGATAAATCAGGCACACTAAAAACAAAACTCAAACTGGGGCATAAACAAAAAACACTCTAAACCAGAACTGCTAATTTTTAACGTCTGGGACTGAGGAGGCGATCAGCGCAAACACTAAAAAGTGCTTTACTTGATCGCCGCTAACACCCCTACCCTAACCCCCGAGGGAATAAAATAATAAAATAAATCTTCCGTCATCGCCCTACGCGCGCGCGATAATTAATATAATATATAACAAAAACAAATAAACAAAAACAAAGGCATTATATCTTAGTAAGATAATATTATATAATTAGCAATTTCCATGCCAGAACTAACAAACCTTTCCTTACCCCCCACCGATGAAGTCCCAGTAAGTCCCCTTAAATCCCAGTAAGTCCCAGCAAGTCCCCTTCGATTTCCATCAATGACTATTACTCCTTGTAAAGAAACAATGGAGGTCGAAAATGCAGAACGGTGTGCTTAAGATTGGTATTGATGTGGGCTATGGAGATGTCAAAACTGTGGCGAGCTATAACGGTCAAATAGAGTATTTCAAGTTCCCGACAGCGGTTGCTTACGCCGGAGATGGTTTTGCCCTCGGCGGATTCAAAGCTGAAACTGAAGTTTCAGAATATAAATACAATGGCAGAACATACAAAGTCGGAAAACCTGCTCTTAGCTGTCCTGAACTTTTCAGCACAAGAGATATAAGCTTTCTTCTCACTTATGCCCCTCTTTTGGTTTATGTTGCCCTGGAACAACTTGCCAAAAAATATTCAATGAATTTTGAGGATCTGGCCGAAGCAGAAAAACACTTATGTGTTGGCCTTCCTCTGGCTCATTGGGAAAAACATAAGGTGAAGTTTACGGATATACTCACAAGCTTTCAGGTTTCAGGAAGGCATATCCGTTTCGATACCATAGAGGTTTTGCCTCAAGGACAGGGGGTGTTGGTTGATTATGTGCTGGATGATTCCGGAAACGAAAACGAAGAACGCGGGAATAGTAATCTTCTCATAGTCGATATTGGATTCAACACGGTTGATATACTCTGCGTGGAGGAGGGTATTTGCAGTAAACGATGGTCAGACATGATCGAGGGGGGAGGTATTTGCAGGATATGCGATATTATGAATAAGCATCTTCAAAAATCGGAGGTGTTTCTGCCGGAACAGGCAGTTAAAGATGTTCTGCTGAAAAAAGAATTAAGCATTTATGGACAGAAAAATGATTATTCAACCGTCATCCGTAACGCTTCAGAGGCATATACTGACATGCTTGAGCAGGAAATTAGATCAAGATGGGCGCCTTTTCTACAGAAGGCACATAAGCTCATTCTGGCTGGCGGGGGTGCATACTATGTAGGGAATTTTAGCGGGTATTCTCCAGGGTTTGTTTATACCCCATATCTTTCTGAATATTGCAATGCACGGGGATTCATAAAATATCTGGTTGCCCGATGTCAACTCCCCACGACTGAAGTGGAGGGTGTCCGCGATGAAGGATTGTCGTGAACATTAAGACATATAAAGTTAGTATTCATTCATCCGAAATTGTTGATTTACTTGACGGTCTACCAAAGGGCATGCGTACACCGGTAATTGAATCAGCTCTGAATATGTATATGAAAAGTGATAGCGGAAGAGGTTTTTTAAACCATTTCGGCATAAATCACAGAAATATATCCACAAGGAAAGTTAGCCCAATACCGGAGAAAACCGACCTGAAAGACAAGCGCCCCAAAGTATGGGATCAGGAAGGAACTAAGCATAAAGGGAGTAAAAACTTTGTCAATAAATTTAAAGGAGACTTTCAATGAAATGTAAAATCTTAGCAGTCTTATTTCTTGTAGTTATTCAATCGGCTTTTGCTGTTCCTACATTTGCAGATGGAGCAGCCGGACCATGTAAAAGTGTGGATATTGATTTTATGTATCAACATCTTAATTTACCAAAGCAGGTGTCAATCGCATCAAAAGTGCCGGTTAATAATCTTTGCCAGGTTGTTTTAAATATCAATGGTCGTTATTTTACCACTTATGCCTCTGATAAATATGTAGTTATCGGGAAAATGTATGTGAATCATACTCTTTCAGACAGTGCAGAACTGGCAAGACTAACCAAAACCAATTTTATTAAGGTAAGGCCGGCGATGGATAAAAGCATTGCTTTTAGATATAAACCGGAGGGCAAAATTAAGGAGGTTGTCTATATGATTACCGATCCGCTTTGTCCGTATTGCAATGTAGCAACAAAGAAAATGAAAGAATTTTCAGATAATTACCATGCTGAGCTAAGAGTAATTTTTTCCAGTGTACATGGAACAGCAGGAGATCAGAAAGCAATTGAATCCGTGTGCAGAGGTCTTACACTCCCTGAGTACACCAAGGACGATTGGAAAACAGGAGATAGCGCAGAGTATCAATGTCAGAAAGGAAAAGATGTAATCGAGAAATCCCGAGCTATCGCCAGTCAGCTTCATATCCAAGGCGTTCCGACTTTTTTCTTGCAGGATGGGACACAGATTGTGGGAGCTGATATAGCGCGGCTTGAAAAAGCAATGAAGAAATAATCATGATAGTGAAAATTGCAAGAACAATCTTTATATTTATAGTTTCTCCAGTGGTTGTTGGTTTTCTTCTATCAACGGCTAATGCTGGTACATATTGCTTTGAGAAGGCTGGAGTATATTATAACGTATCACCTGCACTTCTCACTGCAATATCATATGTGGAGAGTAAGCATGATCCCAATGCCGTTCATCACAACACAAATGGTTCCGTGGATCGTGGACACATGCAGATCAATTCGTGTTGGAAAAGATCCTTATCAGCTGGATGGAATTATCTTTCTACCCCCTGTTATTGCACTATGGTAGGGGCATGGATACTCAGGCAATGTGTTGATAGATACGGATACGATTGGGATGCTGTTGTCTGCTATCACATGGGAAAAGCATCATCAGAACTTGAACATAGAAAAAAACAACAAGCGGCTAATTATGTTGGGAAAGTACAATTTGCCATTACAAATTTCAAGTGAGGCTTTGATATGCGTTTTTCACACTGGTTGATTATTATTACGCTGGTCTGTTGCTTAGGCGGTTGTAGCTATTTATGTAAATATTGTGAGTACAATGGTTACATAAATGAAAGGGTGGATGAAAGTGTCCAAGAGACGCAAAACTTTTTACCACTATCACCTTCGCGCTTTGTATCTGAATCAAAAGACGATATTGGGAATAGATCGAACAAAGCATTTTTTGTAGTTGATAATTTAGATGTTGACCCGGCCCCGGTAAGATCAAATCCTAAAACATTCATCAAGGTATCTGTTCCACGTTTTTCTGGGCATAAGAGTGGAGTCAATTTAAAGTCTAAGACAGCAAGCAACGCTTCTATACGCAGCTCTATCAAGAGCAAAGATAGCCAGGGTACTGTAATATATTTCGATTTTGATTCATATCGTTTGAGAAGGGCTGAAATAGAAAAGCTCAAACAGCTATCAAAGCGATACAAAGACCAATCTGTTTCTGTTAGCGGGTATACATGCTGGAAGGGTTCTAATGAATACAATAATCTTCTGGCCCTTAAAAGAGCTCGTTCGGTTGCTGTGTATCTTAGGGAGATGGGAATTACCGTCAAAACCGTCAGCGGAGATGGCAAATACCAATACATATCCAAAACAAACATAGCATTAAATAGAAGGGTTACGGTGACAGCATGTGCAAAAAAGCCCTTTCAGCCATAATAATCATCGCCACTGTTTTTGCGGTAATTGCGGGACTTTTTTTTGAGTGTTCTGTGCAGAAGTATTTTCCAAGGTTCACATCCATTAACTTTGCCAGCTTTATTGTTATCATAGTTGGACTTCTTTTTGCTCTTATTCGCCGGAATGTATTTGTTCCGGTTATATTCTTCTTTATTGCGTGTGCTTTGCCTTGGATTAAATACTGGGTTATTACTTACTGGGGTAATGTACAGTTACCTTGGTGATTTTATCAAAAAGGAGGTTTTATGCAGAATTTTACTATAGTAACAAGCGATGCGCTTCCAGGATATAATACTGTGGCCTGTTATGGTCCTGTCGTTATCCCGTGTGTTGGAGCAGGCAATTTCGTGAGAGATTGGCTTGCACGTTTTACTGATTTCTTCGGCGGAAGATCGAAATCTTACGAGATAATATACGAAAGACTTATTACACGGGGGCTTGATTTAATGACTCAACAGGCGAAGTCTGCCGGGGCCAACGCTATCCTGAATCTGCGTCTTGAAAGCGCAGATGTTTCAGGGAAATCAATCATAGGTTTATTGCTTTATGGAACAGCGGTAAAAGTCGAAAAAGTTGAGGAAGAGGTATAACAACCATGCCTGATAGCCTGGAGGGTACGTCCGGCGGTCCGGTCATGATTGACAGTAACGGAAATGCTGGAACAACAAAAAAATTCCCCAATCTACTTACAGCCGTGTCGCAGATACAGCGCTATGCAATGATCGAAAGAGAAGGCGGGGAAATACCGGTTGATTTCCTGACGCTTGAAGGACAATTTAGTTTTTTTAATGTTGGTATGGGATCGGGTTTGGTACACGGTTTGGTTTTTCTATTGCTTTCGATAATCATATTGCCTGTATTTTCAGACGACATTCTCCGTGCGTGGGTTTCAAGGTACGTTTCACTCGTGGAATACAAATCGTTTCTCTTTTTTATCGGTCTCACACCCATTGTGTACTCAATCGCGGTGTGTGTTTATCTCACTCAGTACCATTTGGGTAAATTGACCCGGAGGGCAATAGATCAACTGTTGGTCGGAAGGCTTGTAAGCAAGATAGGACAGGGGTTACTTTATTTTGTGTTTTTCACAGTGCTTGCAAATCTCCTGACTCCAGAAAATACTTGGAAGTTTGCTTATAATGTTACTTTCAGGCATTACGATATCGCCCAACAAATTTACAGAGTCATTATGAATACAAGACCCAATCTACACAATGCCGCCTTTGAGACACTTGGAGTTTTTATGATAGCCATGGCAGCACCCTTTGTGACTATCTGGATGTTTGGGGTTTATAAAAAAATAGGAAGCATCAGACAAAAGATATTCTGGAATAGATAGGGGCCTTTATGTTTAACCATCGCAAAGATACCACGGATATAGGTAGAGGAACAGAACTTGGTGATCGTACAGGAAAAATCAAGAAGATAATAATGCCGGATGAAGACAGAAAAGGGCATTTATTTTGTTTTGGGTCAACTCGGGCTGGTAAAACAAGGCTAATCGAATCAATGATTGAACAGGATATCAGGAAAGGATATTCCGTATGCTTCATCGATCCGAAGGGTGATATCGATATCTTTTCAAAGATAGTCCAAGTTGCACTGGAGGAAAACAGGCAGGATGATTTGTGTCTCGTTACTCCTATATTCCCGGACTATTCATCAAGAATAGACCCGTTGGCATATTATTACATGAAGGAAGAACTTGTTTCTCATGTTGTTTCGGGAATAAAAGCTAAAGAAGAGTTTTTTGTCAATGTTGCCTACGAAACAACTCTTGTTATTATACTTTCACTCCTTCTCTTTAAAAAGATCCGTGGGGATACAGGTGAAGACGCAAAGATAAACTTTGATGACATAAAAAACAGAGCTTCGCATGCAGGATTAACCTCGCTGAAAAACGAATTGGAAGTAATAAAGAATGTAGAACCAAAGGCACAGGAGATCATTGAAAGTCTCACTCAAATACTTTCATCCCCCCCTGATTATTTCGCAAAGATATCTTCTTCCTTGCGAACAGTTTTAACTTCAATATCAACCGGTAGTGTCGGTACAATTATTGGCCGGGCAAAGAGTAATAGATTTATAGAACGTCTGGAGAATAATAAGAGAACAATACTTATTGTTCAAACAGGAAGTCTCCTTACCCGGAAGACCGCTCACATTGTTGGTAGAGTACTTATCTCCATGATACAGAGCTTCATTGGACGGCGGTATGCCTCCGGGAAAAAAGTGTCCCCCCCCCTTTGTTTATATATTGATGAGATGAGTAATGTTATCTATCTTGGCATAGAGGATCTGTTTAATAAGGGAGGTGGAGCAGATGTTTGGGTTCACGGATTTACTCAGTCCATCGCGGACCTCGAAGCAGAAATAGGACCAGCACCAGCAAAAAAAATCCTCGATAACACAAACACGAAGATTTTTATGAGGGTTAATGATCCATCAACGGCAAAGTATATATCAGATTATGCCGGTACAATGAACAGATATTCTCCATTTCTCTCCCTGTCAGGTGGTATTACTATACGCGAAGTAAAAGAATACCAAATAAAACCAGAAGAGGTTTTGAATCTCAAACCGAGAGAGTTTTACATGTTTTCGTTTTCCACAAGATGCAAGGGTATAACCACATTTACAAAACCTGCATATATTCATGTTAAATATCCTGATGCCTGTGTTCAATGAAGTATCTTTTCTTGATTACCATTTCTATATTTATTTTTCTGATTATTGCTTTCCTGTTTTTGCGGTTGAGTTATAACGCGCGAAGAAAACAAAGAACCGCCTTTGACCATCTGAACAAAATAACTGATTTAAAATCAAAAGATGAAGATTGTCCTGTTTCCGGGCATGAAGAGAAATTGCCCGAACCAGCCAATATGGTTTTTGTGCATTCTTCATTAATTGGAACTTTTGTTGAGCAGCATATCGAACCGTACATACAAGTGCTTCAGCATAACGGTTATTATGATTCTGTGCTGAAAGTTCTGGTCTGTCTTGATAGATATGGAGATTGTTCCTCGGTTGTTCATGATGAAAGCGAGTCTGCTTATTCCCGTTCTGAGGATTTATACACTCTCCTGGGAAAGATATCACTATTGGAACATTCGTTGAATGTAGCTAATGAAATAATAACAATTGTTAATAACGGCTCATTTGGACAGGATTCCGATATGAGACGGGGGATGCTATTATTAACCGCCCTTGGCCACGATCTCGGCAAAATACCAAAACTCCATCAAAAAGCCAAGTATGCTACCGGTGATCACGCGATTATGTCGCGGGCAGAGCTTAGTGGTATTATGCCGGATTCTGTTCCTGAACGTCAGAAGATACTCGATGCTGTCAGAGATCACCACCTGAAATCTGAAGAGTTTCTTACCTTAATGGTTAAGAAAGCCGACCAGCAGGCAAGAGCGAAAGAAGCTAGGGCCCTCTTGCCTCCCGTAAAAGACGAGGTTAAAGGGCACACGACTGTACCAGATACCGTATCAAAACAGAATGTTTTAAATGACAAGATTCCTACTAAAACAAACCTGTCATGGTTAGATATTGATGTGCTGAAGGAACGAATAGAAGAAGAGATAAACGTGTTGCATAAAAACAAATTCAGCGCATTTTCCATGAGAGACGGTCAGGTATACGTTATGCCAGAGCTGATTTCTTCCATTGTTTATAATCTGGCCGAAACCGAAAACCATCTTGATATTATAACTGAGTCGAAACGTAATATCGAGCACACTGTCAGGGCACTTCTCAAAGAATATATTTCACCGGATATAGGCCCATCCTACAATGGCAGACGTTACAATGTTTATAACAATGGCAAAATAATACTTCAAGGATTTTACATGCCCATTAAAGCTGAAGCCTTCAATGTTCCAATTTCTGAAATGGAAAAAAGGAAATCGGGATATTTAAAAAGTATAACCAAGGTTGAACCGGCGTTCTTTCCCCCCGGGCAGTAACCTTCGGGGGCGGATGACACTTTCATTGATTCCTATTACTGAAGCAAGGGTCAGAATTAATGGAGGCTGTCATCAACAGATTCAATCATACACTGTCTGGTATTCTTCTATCGGAAGGTATTATCGCTTTTAAATATTCTCCGCTTTTAACGTGGCAGGGTATTTCGTATGTTGCCAATGATGCCCAAGCTTTTGCTACCGTTTCCCCCATTGCTGCCTGTCCTGTTATCGGCGCTGTATTTCCTGATATTGACATACATATCCCATGTCTCAAACATAGAACAATCACTCACTGGCCTATTCTCTACGGGATGGGTATTCTTCTGGCGTATCTTGCAGGATATTTGTGGCTATCTCTTTTTTGTATCGGATGCCTGGTTCACATTCTGCTGGATTCACTCAGCGTAATGGGAGTGCCGGTTATAACCCCCTTCGGAAAACGCAGGGGATTTAGGATTATGAGAGTTGGAAGCCGCGCTGAATTTTTATGCTCGGTAATTATGTTGGATGGTGTTTCCTGTGTGTGGGTTGCTGCACACAAATAATGTAATAAAGAGGAGGTCTTTTGTGAGTAGAAACGTTGCAGAGAAAATTAGGCTGATCGTTAACGGTATACTCATTTTTGTATGCTGTTTTATGATCTTTGACGGGGTGGAACTCTTTATGCAGACATGGGGTATGGTTCAGTCTACAGAGTTCCAGATGCTTATAATGGTAGTTCACATTTTGTCCGTAATGATGATTTGGGCATCCGTTTACACGTTCAAGAAGATCATAGTCGGAATAATCACAAAAAAAGATATGGAGGTTAGTTAAATGGAAGGTCTTAAAAAGTTATCAAAGAAATATAACGAAGCGTCACTCAAATTGATATTTAATCCAAAAGTGACAATGGCGGCTGCAATTGCACTAATGGCTGGCGGAGCGGTTCTTGTCAGCGCAAACATGGCTTCGGCAATTACAGCCCCGGTAACCGGTAGCTTTGCCTATGATATTTACGACATAGCTGTAAACCAGATGGTTAAGGGACCTATCGGTTACATCGGTGGGCTGGGTGCAATGGTGTGGGGAGCTTTTTCGGCAATTCAACAGAAACTCGGCATGGCCGCATGCTCGATACTTGGCGGCGGTGCGTTGATCAAGGCGGATACAATCACGCAGTCCCTGGGGTTAACCTTTTAGATGCCTGTAAGATTCCCTCAATATTTGTCATCACCACTACAGGTTTTGTGGTTTGAAGCTGATGAACTCGGAATTATATTATTCTTTTTTGTGCTCGGATTTCTCTTTGGGAATATATACTACCTGCTAATGTTTGCGGGTCCGTATGCTTATAGTAAATTTAAGAAAAACTATCCCACTGGGTTCTTACAGCATTGTTCCTATTTTACCGGCCTCGCCAAATTTGATTTCTACCCGGATTTCTTTACCAGGACATTTATAGAATAGAAGGCAAAGTTAATGAGATTGAAAATGTTTCTCAATAAGGCTGATAACATAAAGGCAGAAAACCGATTGCTGAGATTTACAGTGGTCGTCATTGGCCTCGCATGTGTCATATCAGTAATACTTTCGTATGGTGCCCTTAAATACCAGAGGACCATTATTCTGCCACCTGTTGTAGATAGACGAATTGAGATTTCAGGAAACAGCGTCAATGATGATTATGTAAAACTGTTCACAAGATACACATCAAGTCTTCTGCTCAATTACACACCTTACACGTTTCGGGAACAAAGCAACGAATTACTTAAACTCTTTACTCCTGAATTCTATAATGCCTTTAACAACAAACTGACGGTTATGGCGGACAACATCGAGAGACTATCAGTTTCCAGTGTTTTTTACCCACAAAAACTGTCAATCAACCAGGAAAAACATGAGGTGGTGGTGCAAGGTTTGAGGCAACAATATTCGCACGGCGCTTCAATCGAAGATATGCAGAAGAAATATATAATTCGATACAAAATAATAAACGGGAGATTTCAGATAGATGACATTAAAGAAATTGATTTATAGTCTTTTTGTGGTTGCTATAATGACTACCGTTACCGGTATTTGCGCCGGGGCTGCTGATCTCAATCATTCTACTGAGGTTATGCCTGAGATTCCCACTAATGTGGATTTTAGCAACAGGGATGTAAACAGAATTACATGTCCTGGAGGGCAATCGGTAAAGGATGTTGTTTATTCTAAGGAGAAAGGCATTACCGTTAAGATTGCCGGGGATAATGTCTTTGTGAAGTTTCTCATTGAAAAAGATCCGGCTACGGGAAAAAGTATCTATATAAAAAAGCCCGTGGAAATGTATGTCGTGTGCGGCAATCAAAGTACAATCTATACTCTGATATTCAATCCCCGTGATGTCCCCGCGCAGTTTGTGAAGCTGGTGGGGGATACAGTGAAGATCAAGAAGAACGTGGCATTATTTGAAGATATGCCTGTAGAAAAGGCGGTAATAATGATGGTTAAGAAAGTATATGCCGGCGATATCCCGGAGAGTTTTACTATCCAGAAAGCCAACCGCAGGATTGATGTATTCAGGGATATTGATGTTTTGTTCAATCGTATGATTATTGCCGAAGGAGAGGGAATCCGTCTTAAGGAATATGTTATTCAGCTAAAAGAGTCGTATAACAAAGATCAAATGAAAGTAGTGGAAAAGTATTTTCTGATTCCCGAATTAGCACAGAATCCTATTGGCGTAGCCCTCGAAACACTAACTCTTCTCAAAAACAAACCCACAAGGCTTTTTGTGGTTGAGAATAAAAATACTGATTCTTAAGGATTGTCCTATGCTTTATGGAGAAAATAAAGATGTTGATCAGAATAGCAAGCCTGATGTCTCAGATGATGCTCAGGGGGATACGCCACAACCAAAAGAAGACCGACCCGACAGGTTGAAGTTTGTGAAGGATATATGGCTTGGGACCAATCCTAAGAATAAGCGCAGGATTGTTGTTATAAGTCTTGTTTGTATAGCCCTTTGTATCGTGCTGACAGGCTATAAGTTTTCAGGACGTTCTTTTAGCGGGGGAGATAGTGAAGAAGCTGTTTCTAAAAATAAAACCCGCGAAATTAATCTGGATCAAAATATGGTGGAGAAGGGACTTTACGAATCTACCCAAAACCTATTGTCTTACCAAGATACAAAACTCGCTAAGCTCGAATCGGAATTACAAAAATTAAAAGATACACCGCCTGTTGTTACTCATGAACCTGTCCAAGTTGATTCAGGGACACCGGTTCAAAATATGCCTTTGGTTGATAAGAAGGTCTCTATACCACCTCCCCCAGCCAGACAACCAATGCAAGACCAGGGCAAAAGCAAGAACAGTATGTATGGACCTCCTCCCGCGCCTCCGTATGTCGTGGAGCAGAGTTTTATAGGTGGAATATCCTTTGTCTCAAATAGTGAGCCGCAAAAAGAGCAGGGGGATGAGGGTAAAAAAAAAGAGAAGCAAGAAGTATATCTACCCCCTTCTTTTATGGAGGCGACTCTTCTTTCAGGATTGACAGCTCCTACTACCTCTGCGGGGAAAAATAGTCCGTTACCAATGCTTCTGAGAATCAAAGATCTTGCCGTCCTCCCAAATAAGGTCAAAGCAAACCTTAAAGGCTGCTTCTTGATTGCTGAGGGCGTAGGGAACCTTGCAGATGAACGGGTCCATGCCAGGATCGTGACCATCTCTTGCATCAGTAGGAAAGGATCGGCTGTTATAGACCAGTCAATTAAGGGTTTTATTGTTGATAGTGACGGTAAAGTCGGATTGCAAGGCATAGTTACCGCGAAGATGGGGTCTATGCTCGCAAGAAGCGCGCTTACGGGATTCCTGGGGGGGATCGGTGATGCATTTAATGAATCATCCATGACAAGCTCATTCGGTACTGCAACGGGAGTGAACCAACAGTGGTTTACGGATACAGATGCGAAGAATATAACAAGGGCAGGCGTAGGAAAGGGAATATCAAGCGCCATGAAGGATCTACAAAAATTCTATCTCCAGCTTGCAGAACAGACTATGCCGGTTATCGAAGTCGGAGCGACTAAAACGGTAACTGTAGTTATAAGTGAAGGTTTAATGTTGCAGATCAAAGATTATAATTCAGAATCAGGGGTTTAAGGTTATGAGAAAAATAGCAATAAGCAATATTTTATTTTTATCCCTTGTATGGTGTTTTACCGGCTGTGCCATATTTAATCCGTACGAAAGTGAATTTCAGTGTCCCAACATAGATAAGGGAGAGTGTACCAGTATTCACGACGCATACGAAAAAAGTCTTGTTTCCGGACAGGATAAGGTTGAAGGCGAATCAGGTTTGGAAAGAAAAGATGGATGCAGTGATTGTGTAAAAGATAAGGAAACTGTAGCTGCCACAGGAGAAAAAGCAAAAAAGCCAACAGGCGATATCAGCTACGACTACCAAAAAAGTCTTTATAATAAGATGATCTCGTTAATACGGGATTCTCGATCTCCTATGGTGGCCACACCTGATGTAATGAGGGTTTTGATAATGTCCTATACGGGATCTGAAAATATTCTTTACAGCTATCGGTACGTTTATGTTTTCGTCACAGAACCCAAATGGATATATAGCACAACCCAAATTGAGAGGGAGGATTGATCTTGAATATCAAAGAGCTTATATTTGGAAAACACGCAGGAATGACAAAGGCTGAACTTAGGAAGATGACATCCAGAAATTCATTTTCAGATTACCTTCCTTATATTGCATACAATCCTGAGACGGAACAGTATAGCTGTACCGATAATTCTATTGGATATCTGTGGGAATGTACTCCTCTTTTGTATGGGAATGATACTATCTTTAACAAGCTCGGTGGACTATTTACGGCGGGA
>Ga0307991_1001634_pt1 | contig 15556 bp, 21 predicted proteins | sample EllFjometagen131_FD_203146 | JGI IMG/M metagenome (GOLD analysis project Ga0307991, IMG submission 203146) | Marine microbial communities from Ellis Fjord, Antarctic Ocean - #131 | ecosystem: Environmental > Aquatic > Marine > Unclassified | place: Southern Ocean | collected 2014-10-08
TATTTGAATATAAGGGCGAAAGGGGAGAGTTGAACTCCCTTTTCACGGACCACAACCGTACGTCATAACCGTTAGACCACAATCGCCATATGTTTAATTGAGTTAAAACTAATTTAAAAAGTTTTTTAGAAACAGAATATGCGTTTTTAGAATTAAAGTTGGAACTAGGTAATACCCTTCTAATGATGGGGATAACTCCTAGTGCTTGTCATAATTTTTGATAGGATTGATGGTTTTTAAAGTTTTATATCTTTTATTTTTTTTTCACTTTCTTCTTGAAACTTAATTCCTTTTTTTTCTAATGCAGAAATCATATTCTCTCCTAATTTTCTAGCAATTACTAAATTAACTTTTTTTTCAGCTAACATATAAGCTACAGAAAAGCCTGCTCCGCCAGAACCTATTGCGAAAGGATTTTTAATTGATTCAATTAGTTTTTTGCCTTCAAAAATTAAATAATATGGGGCCCGCCCGCCTTTTGAACTTATTTTAGAATCTTGATTATTTCCTTCAGATGCTATTGCAATTTTCATTTTTTTAAACCTCCATTAATTTATTTATTATTAGTCCTTGAATTATAGATATTATCATCATGACAATTACTAATATAAGAATATATTGCCAACTAAAATATATAATTGCTAAAGGTAATAAAGGAATTTTTATTGCTCGATTATATAAAAAACAAGCAATTAATCCATAATTTAATCCTTTATTTTTTAAATCTGCTAAAAAAGGATACCACATATATATTGGGCCTGAAGATAAAATTCCTCCAAGGATTACAAAAAACCATTTTTTTAAACCTTTATTTTTTAAATGTTTTATAATAAATTTTGGGGTTATGAGATAATTTGATAAGCTCATTAAAATAAAAACAATGATAAAAATTGGAATTATTTTTAATATAATTTGATTAAAGAATTCCAAACTGTCTAAATAAGTTTCATAATTAAATATTAAAAATAAAATATAAATAAAAATTATCGTCCCTAAGAAATACCATGCCCCAGGAAGTTGTTTTAGTTTATTTTTAAATTTCATATTATTACCTCCAAAAGAAAGACGGTTATGATGGCTACAATAATTGAAAGCATAAATGCTGTAATGTTTCTAAGTAATGCAAATTTTTTACCAAGTATTACAAATTCAGCAGGAAGTTGTATTAATCCTACAGTTACCCATGAAACAATAAAAGCAGTAACTGCAATAAGACCTATTCCTTGATCTAACATTTCTCCTCCAAAAATATAGCTTGTTATGGGATTTCCTGCAGAAATACTTCCAATTAAGCTTCCAATAAAAGAATCTATAAAGGGATTTTTACTAAAAACGAGAGTATAAAAAGATTTTGGGACAATTACAGAAATTAAACTAATAAGCAAAATTGTTCCTAAAATCATTGGAAGAGCTAACCATAAACCTTTTGCTGATTTGAAGATAGATTGTTTTATTAAAGTGTTATTCATTTTATTGTTTATGTTTTCTTTCATAATTTTTAATTGCTTTTTGTAATGCTTGAATTGCCATTGATGAACAATGTACTTTTATTTTAGGCAAATCTTTTAATGCATTTTTAATATTATGCATTGTTAATTTTTTTGCTTCGTCTAAAGTTTTTCCTTTTGCTAATTGAGTTAATATTGATGTTGAGGCGATTGCAGCAGCACATCCATATGTTTGAAATTTTATTTTTGTTATTTTAGTTGTTTTTTTATTTATTTTTAAATACATTTCAATTATATCTCCACAAACAGGATTTCCTGTTTTTCCAATTGCGTCTGGATTTTTTATTTTTCCAAAGTTTTTAGGCTTAAGAAATTGTTTCATTACTTTTTTTGAATAATTTAATGCCATTTTATTTTTTATTTAAATTCTCAAGAATTTCAGTTATTTCTTTTTTATTATATCCATGTGCTTTTAATCCTTGTTTAATTGTTTCAAATTGAGCCATTGCACACCCAACACAACCCATCCCTGTTTGCATTAAAATTTCTGCTGTATTTGGATTTATTTTTAAGGCTTCCACAATATTTGTATCTTCTGTTATTTGTTTTTTTGTTTTTTTTGTCATTTTATTTTATTGGACTTAATATTCTTAATTTTTTTACAATGTTTGGAAGTTTTTTCATAACATAATCAATATCTTTTTCTGTAGTGTATTTCGATAAACTCATTCTTATTGAAGAATTTGCTTGAAGAGGTTGTAAACCAATTGCTTTTAGAACATGACTTGATTTTAATGTATTAGACATGCATGCAGATCCTGTTGAAACAAATATTCCTTGGTTTTCTAGATAACCTCCAATAGATTCTCCTTCAATATTATTAAAAGAGATATTTATGTTATTTGCTAATCTTTGGTCTTCCCATTGGGATGACCCTTTTTTTGAAGTTGGGCCTCCTGTTGGTCCATTTAAAATTGTGTTAGGAATTTCTTTTAAAATTCTATTTATTAATTTATCTCTTAGTTCTTGCATTTTTTTAATTTCTTTACTTTTTGAAACTTCAACTGCTTTTGCAAAACCAACAATCCCAGGAATATTTTCAGTTCCACTTCTATATCCTTTTTCATGACCTCCTCCGTGAAGAAGATATGTTATTTTTATATTTTCTTTAATATATAATGCTCCAACCCCCTTTGGCCCATGAATTTTATGAGAGTTTATTGTCAATAAATCTATGTTTTGTTTTTTTACATTTATAGGAACTTTTGTATAACTTTGACAAGCATCTAAATGAAGTAAGACTTTTTTTTCTTTACATATTTTTCCTATTTCATCTATGTGTTGAATTGTTCCTATTTCATTGTTTCCATGAATTATTGATACTAAAAATGTTTGAGGAGTAATTGCTTTCTTTAAATCTTCTAAATTAATAAAACCTTTTTTATCAACATCTAAATAAGTTACTTTTCCTTTTTGAGATTCTAATCTTTCCCCTGTTTTAAGAATACAATTATGTTCTATTTTTGTTGTAATGAGATGGTTTTTCCCTGTTTTTAATTTTTGATTTTGCCAAAATAATCCCTTAAGAGCCCAATTAGCTGATTCTGTTCCTCCTGAAGTGAAATATATTTCAGAGGTCTTTGCATTTATTGATTTTGCAATTATTTTTCTGGCTTTATCAAGTGCATTTTTAGCTGTATTCCCAGATAAGTGCATTGAAGACGCATTTCCATAATTTACATTAAAATATGGAATCATTTCTTTCAAAACTTTTTCATCAACCTTTGTTGTGGCTGCATTATCTAAATATATTTTCATTTTTTACTTGAACAACCTCCTTTACAAAAAGTTTTTATATGCTTATCTAAAATTTCTAAAATAGGTAAAATTGTTTTTTTATTTAAGGAATAAATTCTTGATTTGCCTTGTTTTTTAACTTCCACAATATGACAATGTTTTAATGAGGATAAAGCATGCGAGAGTTTACTTTGTTCAACATTTAATTTTTTTGTTAATTCTGTTACAGAAGCAGGTTTATTTTTAAGATAGGTTATGATTTCTATTTTAAGGGAGTTAGCTAAGCTTCTAAAAAATACATGATAGGCATTGCATTTCATATGAAGCACAATTCATACCTGTTTATAAATGTTTTTGCTTAAAAAGTATTATAAATAATCCTTCTTTTACATTTTAATGATTTTGAAGAGATTTTTTAGGACTTTAATTTTTCTTAAAGACTTTTATCTTGCTAAACAAAATCCTTTAAGAATCCAAAAAAAGATTTTAAGGGAAATTTTAAAGAGGAATAAAGACACCCTTTATGGTAAAGAATATGGGTTTTCAGAAATAAAATCAATACAGGACTTTCAAAAAAAGGTTCCAATTGTTATCTTTGAAGACATTTCTTCATATATTCAAAAAATGAAAGAAGGTCAAGAAAATATTCTTGTTAAAGATAAAGTTGTTTTTTTTGCTACATCTAGTGGGACTACAAGCAATCCTAAATTTATCCCAATTACTGAAAAAAGAATGGATTTTCATAGGGGAGAAGTTTTGCTTTGGGCAAAATATATGATTAAAAATATTTTTAGGGTGTTTGGGAAGAAAACTCTTTTTTTTGCTGCAAGTCATTATAATGGAAATGTCAAATGCGGCATCCCTTATGGAAATATAACAGGATATTTGGTAAATGAATCTAGCAATTTTATAAAAAAGAGATTAATAATTAAACCTGAATTTCTTAAAATGAAGAATTTTAAGAGAAAAATTAAAAAGATTGCTATTAGTAGTTTACAAGAAGATATAGGGCACTTTGGTTTTGCTTCAGCAATAGAAGTCATCTTATTCTTTGATTATTTGAAAGAAAATAGAGAAAAATTGATTAAAATAATCTCTAGAAAAAATAAAAAGAGAGCAAGATACTTGAGATCCTTAAAAGATTTCAGGCCTATTGATATTTGGCCTAATCTGTGGTTAATAAATTGTGTTCAAACAAAAGTAAATGAGTCTTACTTAAAGACAATTATAGAAAAAATAGGTAAGAAAGATATTATTATTAAGGATCAAGGGGTGCTTGCAAGTGAAGGAAGAATTAGTATGGGAATTACTGATTTTGATAGAGCAGGTTTTGTTTCTGCGAATGAAATCTTTTTCGAATTTATGGAAAAAAAGAAGAATGGGTTTGCGCCCCCGATAACAATTGATAAAATAAGAAAATCAAAACAGTACAAAGTAATTATGACTACTTTTGAAGGGCTTTATCGTTATGATATTGCAGATATTGTAAAGGTTGTTGGTTTTGAGAGAAAACTCCCTATAATTAGATTTGTTTCAAGAAATAGGTTTTTGAATGTTGCAGAAGAACATGCTCCTGAAAAAGAAATTATTCGTAGTGTTGAAGAAGCATTAAATAATTTAAAAATTAAATTCAAATTTTTTACAGTATTGCCTTATTTTGAAGACTTAACTAAAAAACCAAGGTATGAGATTATGTTGGAATTAAAAGAAAAAATAAATAATCAAAATGCAAGAAAGATAATAAAAAGAATAGATGATTTACTGCAAAAATACATTTTAACTTATAAGAAAACAAGAATAGATTTTAATCGAATGGATATGCCCATTTTATCTATTGTTGAAAATGGAAGCTATGATTTTTTTCATTTAAAACAAAGTTTAAAATCAAGTCAATTTAAACCAGTTTTAGTAACAGAAGATACTAATTTTAAAAAGAAATTTAAGATAATTAAAATTTTTAAATGAATTTAATTAATTCCAACCTGGACAACTAGATTTATATTCACACCACCTGCAAAGAGGGGATTTTTTATGTGGAAATTCATTTGTGGTTTCTATTTTATCAATTAATTTTAGAATATCTTGTTTTAATTTATCTAATTGTTGATTTGTTCTTCTTGAGATTATTTTTTTATTATGATTTAGATAATGCCATACTAAGAGTATTTCTTTGTCTTGGCCATATAATTGTTTAATTGCAATCCCATAAAGTGCTAATTGTCTATCTTGATCAAATTTCTCTTGGCTTGGAAGAAAATTCCCTGTTTTATAGTCGTGAATTTCATAAATATCTTTTTCTTTATCATGAACTAATCTATCAATGTATCCTATTATTTTATGAGGGGTATTTTTTTCTAATTCAACAAAAACTCTTTTTTCCATTTCAAGGGTTCCATCTTTGAAGGGTCTATGTTTTAAATAATAATTTATGAGGAATTTAACCCCTTTGTTAAAATAATCTTCAGGAGTAAATTCTTGTTTTACAATTTTACAATTTTCTTTATAATTTTCTTGCCATTTATTTGTATAAAATTCTATTATTTGATCTAAAGTAGGAAGATTACCCTCTAGAACCTTATGATATAACCATTCTAAGGTATCGTGTGTGCAAGAACCAAGATGTGCTTCAATTGTTGCTTTAAAATCAGGTTTTATCTTGTCAATATATCTAAATTTGTATTTTTGTTTGCATTGTTCAAAAGTAGATAGTTTAGAATGTGAATAAATTGCCATTGTAACTAGTTAAAAACAAGAAGCAGTTATAAATTTAATCTTTTATTTTATATTAAATTCAATATTTTTTCCTTCTTTTTTAAATTTTTTCTCTAATTTGTTTTTAAGATGAATTTTTAATCCCATGCTCATATTTGTTAACCCTGCTTCAATATAATCTTTGCTTGGTTTAAGAATATCTATTTCTACTTTTCTCCCATTTAGCTTTGGACTTATTCTTCTATAGATTTCATCTAATCTTTCATCTTTGTCTTCTGGAAGAGGGCATCCTGTTATGTGATTTTCTTCAAGGGAATAAGATATTGCATAAAATGGTTTTTTTTTATTATTGAAATCTATTACTTTCATAAATTGCATGTGTGGTTTAAATGTCATTTTCTATTAAAATATTAATTTTTTATTTTATATATCTTACTATATTAGAATTAAATTATCTCACCATATCCAATCAACCTCCAATGACCTTCGACTCTTCTTGCAATACCAACATTATCTCCTTTTAATGCAATTATGGGGATATTTAAACTAAATTCAATTTCATCTTTACTTATCTTTTCTACAATTCCTACTGTAATTGTAGTATTAACACTTAACATAAGCATTTCTTTTGTCTTTATTTCCTCTACTTTTTTATGGCCTTCTTGACCAAATATTTCTTTAAAGAATTCTGCTTTGATTTTTACTTTTTCTGTTATTTCTGGTAAAATTCCAGATGTTGAAACAACACATCCAGTTAATGAATCTGTTTTTGTTAGATATGGGTCCAATTCTGTTTCAATTGAAATGCTTGCTCCAGGTAAAACCTCTTTTATAGAATTCTTCCCTTTATGTATTGAAAGTATTTTTGTTTTTAATGGAATGTAAGTATATTGATTATTCTTTTTTTCACTTAATCCTGGTTTTATTTCTATTTCATCGCCTACTTTTAGTTTTCCTTGTTTTAAAATTCCTCCAAGAACTCCTCCTTTAAGGGTTTGTACTTTTGTACCTGGTCTGTTAATATCAAAACTTCTTGCAACTAAAAAAATTGGTTTGTCTTTTTCATTTCGTTTAGGAATAGGGATTTCTGATAAAGTTTTTAGTAATTGTTCTATGTTTATTCCTTGTTGAGCAGAAATAGGGATTATTGGTGCTTTTTCTGCAATAGTATTTTTAATAAATTCTTTAATTTCTTTGTAATTTTTTTGAGCTTGTTCTTTTGATGTTAAATCAATTTTATTTTGTACAATTATGATGTTTTTAATTTTTTTTGCTTGCAAGGCCATTAAATGTTCCCTTGTTTGAGGTTTAATACCTTCATTTGCAGCAATAACAAGAATTGCAGCGTCAATTGTAGCTGCTCCTGAAAGCATTGTTGCCATAAGCATTTCATGTCCAGGGGCATCAATAAAACTTACATATCTTACTGGTTTTCCGCTTTTTATATTAAAAATTCCTTTATCTTCATAAATTGTTAATTCAGCGTAACCTAGTTTTATTGTAATTCCTCTTTTTAATTCTTCAGAATGTGTGTCTGCAAATTTTCCAGTTAATTGACTAAGTAAGGTTGTTTTTCCATGGTCAATATGTCCGACAACACCCACATTTATTTCTTGTATATCTTGATTAGTCATAGAATTATTTTGCAGAACAAGTTTTTAAGGGTTTGGATTAGTTTTTGATTGCAAAGAGATTAATTTCTTTTCCAAAATACTTTTCACTATCTTCTAAGAATTTAATGCTTGCTAGATTATTTTTTTCGAAATCTGTTTTTTTATTTGTCTTTTTCATTAAAAAAGATAAATTTTCCTTTTGTTTTCAAATTCTTTTATAGGGTAGTTTAAAGAATTTTCTATTTCTTTTGCTAAAGGATGAGGTCCTTTTTCTTCAAAAAAATCATTATACTTTTCATAATGTTTGTTAATATTTTCTAAAGCTTTTTTATACATACCATTTTTAAAAGAAATTTTTGCTGCAATATAATGTTTGTTTTCATTTTTAGCTATTTCTATTTGTGCATTTATTAAATAATATTCTTTAGCTATTTGTTTAGCAAAATTTAAATCTTCATTTTTATAGAACTCAAAAGCTGCTTTAGCATTTTCTTGATTAATTTGAGCAAATTTCGGTAATTCTTCTTTAAATGAATTTATTTTTATTTTAATTTTGAATATAAATTTGATTGAGATTTTTTTCTATGCTTTTTCTATCTATTTTACCCTTTTTTATTTCTGGATTCTTTTTTGTTTTAAAAGGCTTTATATCTGAAGTTAAATTTAAAAGAGTTGTTTTAGATTTTTCTAAATAAGTGGGATGGGGGATTAGAGCCATATTATCGGCTTTTATTGCATGATAAAGTGTATATGCTGTTTTGAAATCTCCTATTTTTTCTGATTTTTGAATAGCTTCCATTAAATATTCTTGTGTAATTTCTAAATCTTCTTGATTTATTTTGCCTTTACGCAATTGAAGATAGTTAATTACAGATTTTTTTATTTCCTCTGCGTCGTTTTGTATTTCTTTGAAGCCCATATTATAAGATAAGTTTTTTACTTTATAAACTTTTCTATTGTGTTGTCCCTAAGAGATTGTAACAGAATTATTCTTTTTTGTTGGGTGTTTCTACTGGTTTTTCTTCAGGTTTTTCAGGTGCAAAAATATCTTTTAATGTTTTTTTACCTTGTGTGATGACTTTTAGGTTAATTTGAGAAAGTTCCTCTGAAATTACTTCACCTCTTACTGTTTTTCTTAATCTTAATCCTTTTGGATTGCTATTTGAATATTTCTTTTTGCCTTCTTTTCGTGGTCTTCTCTTCATCGCTTTTCCATAGCCCAATAAAACCTTTTTTAATCCAATTCCTGGAACATCTTTCATAACTGTAAATCCTGATTTGTCGCTTGCACCTGTAATTTTTAATTCATATCCTTCTAAATCAGGTGAAATTTCCTTACCATCTATTTTATCGTGAAGTTTTTTATCAATTAATGATTCTGCTTCTGCTTCCAACTTGAAAGTTTTCCCATCACTTGAACTGATGTTTATTTTAAATGCCATGATTATTTATTGGAAGATTAGCTTAAAAAGGTTTTGATTGGAATTTAAATAAATAATTTTGAACCAAAGATAAAGGTTAAGATAAACTTAATTAAATATATCCCTAAAAGTCCAAAAGAGATGTATCTTACAAAAGTTCTAAATTTGCTTTTAGTTAATATATTATTGAGTATAAATAAATGTCCTATATATAGAGCTATAAATATTATTGAGTTAATAATTAATGGTAATTCTGGTAAAAAGATTAGAATAACGTCTTTTATTATTTTTGCAGCAAAAAAGATTCCAAATGAATAGATAAATGCATTGAGCGTTGTTATATGGTCAAATTTTTCTATTAAAGATTTTATTTTTATATTCTTTATTGGTTCTTTCTTCTTATAAATTTATTTGATTGATTGGGCGTTCGTTATCTTTAAAAACAATTGTCAATTATTTTTATTATGGTCACAAAAAAAGAGGTTAAGCCTAAAAGAAAAAAGCAAGTTATTGAACTTAGGGATGTTTTTAAGCATTATTATATGGGTGAAAATGTTGTAAAAGCTCTCGATGGTGTTTCTATTGAAGTTAATGAAGGTGAATTTGTTGCAATAATGGGTCCCTCGGGTTCAGGAAAATGTGTTGTTGGAGATACAGAGATTATTACAAGAGAAGGGATACCCCTAAAGATTAAAAATTTGGAGAGAAAAGAAAATCAAGAAATTTATTCTTTAGATAGAAAAGATGGTAAAATAAAAAAGTTTAAAGTATCTAAGTTTTATAAAAGAAAAGAAAAAAATCTTTTAGAAATTGAAACATCTAGTGGAAGAAAAATTATTGTTACTGAGGATCACCCGTTTTTTACATTAAATGAAAAGGGGTTTAGCGAGATTTTTGCTAATAATTTAGCAAAGGGGGTTTTTGTTGCAATTCCAAGAAAAATTGAAATTAAGGGACAGAGTCAACAAATTGATATTTTTAATAAATTAGGAGATAATAAATCTCTTGTTATATCTAATTCAGTTAAGTTAATGAAGGATTTAAAGGAGAAATTAAATTTTCCTAGAGAGAAAATTACTAAGAAATTTAAGATAAATCTTGGAACTTACGATTCTTGGTTTAGTAAGAACAATATTCCTTTTTATAGGTTTAAACAGATAATTGAGACATCTGGAAAGAGTTTGGATTTAATTAAAAATAAAGTTGAATTTACTGTTCTTACTTCTTCAAAATCTGTAACCCTTCCATATTCAACTTCTAGTGATTTGATGGAATTATATGGTTTTTTATCTGGAGATGGTTGGATAGATAGAGATGGGTTAAAATTTTCTAATTTTGATCAAGAAGTTATTGATAGATATAATTTGTTAGTTAAAAAGATCTTTAATATTGATGCTATTAGTTGTATTAAGGGGAGGGAAGATCATTCTTCTAGAGTTTTAAAATTGTTTTTTAAAAATATTTTTAATTTCCCCTTGAAAAAGAAATCCTCAAATTTATGTTTGCCTGATTTTGTGTTTAAATGTCCTGATTTAGAAATAGCTTCTTTTATAAAGGGGTTGTTTGATTGTGATTCGCATGTGGATAAGAATAAAAGAGAAATACAGCTTATTTTAGCTAGTGAGAAAATTATAAAACAACTTCAATTTTTATTATTGAGGTTTGGAATTGTTGCAAGATTCTCTGAGAAGATAAAGTATGCCTCAAATACAAAAAAGAAGATAAGGAGAAAATATTATGCATTATCTCTTTCAGGTTATGAAAACTTGTTTTTGTACAATAAATATATTGGTTTTAATTTAATTAAAAAGAAACAGCGTTTAAGACATCATTTAAGATCTAAAATTAAAATCAATCCGGATGTAGATGTTATTCCTTGTGGAGATTTAATCAGGAAAGTAAGAAGAGATTCAAAGGTTATGTTCCCAAGAAATATACATAATTACCTTTGGGCTTATGAATCTAAAAAAATTAATCCCACGAAAGAAAGTTTGAACAAGATTGTGCAAATATTTAATTCTAAAGGCATTGATACAAAGAAGTTTACTCAATTATTAGAGATGGAGGTTTATTGGGATAAAATTAACCGTGTTAAAAGAATTAAGAAAGAGTGTTTTGTTTATGATATTAGTGTTCCAAAAGCTCATAATTTTTTAGCAAATAATTTTATTATCCATAACTCAACTGCTATGAATCTTACTGGAAGTCTTGATGTTCCAACAAAAGGAAAAGTGCTTTTAGATGGTGAAGATATTTCCTTATTAGAAGAATCTGATTTAGCTCAAATTAGAGGTAAGAAAATTGGATTTATTTTTCAATCTTTTAATTTAATTCAAAATTTAACTGCAAAAGAAAATGTTATGATTCCTATGATGTTTCAAGGAACATCTTTTGAAGATAGGGAAGAAAAAGCAGAGGAATTGTTGGGTTTAGTTGATTTAGGAGATAGAATGGAACATTATCCTGGAGAATTATCTGGGGGGCAAAGACAAAGAGTTGCTATTGCAAGATCTTTAGCAAATGATCCAGATGTTATTTTAGCTGATGAACCCACTGGAAATTTAGATACTAAAACAGGACAAATTGTATTAGAATTCTTAAATGATTTAAATAAAAAGGGAAAAACAGTTGTAATGGTAACCCACGACGCTGATTTGGCAGAAAAACATGCAGAAATTGTTTATTGGTTAAGAGATGGTAAAGTTGAAAAAGTTACAAAGAACCGTTCGATGTATCCCAAATTGCGGAAATCTGGGGCAAAAAATGGTTGGTCAAAAATAGGATTAGAAAATATAAAGAAAGTAAAGAGAGGAAAATAAGATGCTTTCTGATTATTTTCAATTATCTTTTAGAAATCTAAGAAAACGAGGTGCTCGTTCTTGGTTAACTTTAATTGGTATTTTTATTGGAGTTACTGCTGTTGTTGCTTTGATTTCTTTAGGTAATGGTTTACAATTAGCTGTTTCAAGTCAATTTGGAGTTAGTCAAACAGAAGTTATAAGTGTTCAAGCAGGAGGTGTAAATGGTTATGGTCCTCCTGGAACTGGCGTTGTAAATCCTTTAACTATTGAAAATGTAAATGATATAAAAAGATTAAGTAGTGTTAAACGAGCTGTATTAAGATATGTTGCTTCAGGTAAATTAGAATATAATGATAAAGTTGTTTTTGGTTATGTTACAAGTGTTCCAGATGGTGAAGAAAGAAAATTTATATATGATCAATTAGAAAAAGATCCTTTGGAAGGAAGATTTTTAAAAGATGGAGAAAGAGGCAAAGTATTTTTAGGATATAATTTTTATGTTGATAAAGTTGGTTTAGATAAAGAAATTGTTTCTGGGAAAAATATTTTAATTCAAGATCAAAAATTTGAAGTTATTGGAATTTTAAATAAAAAAGGTAGTTTTATTTTTGATAATGCTATTTATATGAATGAAATAGATGTAAAAGAGTTATTTGAATATACAGATAATATTGACCTTATTGCTGTTCAACCTGTTGATAAAAATGAAATTGAAAAAACTAAGCAAGATGTTGAAAAAATCTTAAGAAAAACTAGAAATGTAAAAGAAGGTGAAGAAGATTTTTCTGTCTCAACTCCTGAAGCAAGTTTAGCAACTGTAAATGAGATTTTAGGTGGAGTTAAAGCATTTATTGTTATTATTGCATTTATTTCTATTTTTATTGGAGCTTTAGGAATTGTTAATACTATGACTACTTCTGTTTTAGAAAGAAAAAAAGAAATTGGGATTATGAAGGCCATTGGTGCTAGAAATAATCAAATATTTTTACAGTTTTTTATTGAATCAAGTTTACTTGGTTTGGTTGGAGGAATAGTGGGAGCTGTTTTAGGGACTTTAATTGGACTTGTCGGGGTTCAAGGAATTAATAATTTTATTGGATCTGAATTAAAATTAAGTATTGATTTTGTTTTAATCTTTTTTGCATTATTAGGTAGTTTTCTTATTGGTGGGATTTCAGGAATTGTCCCTGCAATGAATGCTGCTAAACAAGATCCAGTGGAGGCTTTGAGAGGATGAACTTAGAATCAGTAAAATATTCATTAAGAAATTTAAATTATAGAAAAGGCAGAAGTGCTCTAACAATATTTTCGATTATGGTTGGAATTGCTACAATATTTATTTTTATTAGTTTTGGATATGGCCTTTATAATTATACAGAATCATTTACAACAAGTTCGTCTGCAGATAAATTATTAATACTAGCTAAAGGTTCTGGTGTACCTGGAATGGATGATACTTTTAAATTAACAGACGATGATTTAGATGTTATTAGAGGAACTTCAGGAGTTTATGAAGCCTCAGGAATTTATTATGGTGCTGTACAGGTTGAAAAGAAAAAACAAAGTAAATATATTTTTATTGTATCTTATGACCCTAAAGAGCCTTTGATAATGGATATATTTGGAGTGGGTATTGAAAAAGGAAGAATCCTTAAATCAAGTGATAAAAATTCTGCTATTGCAGGGTATAATTATTTAATTAATAATAAAATTTTTGAAAAAGGTCTTAATGTAAATGATGTTATCGAAGTTAATGGGGAAAAGATTAAAATAATTGGTTTTATGGAATCCATTGGAAATCCTGCTGATGATTCCCAAATTTATATTACAAATGATTATTTTTTGGATTTGTTTCCTGATGAAGATTCATATGCTGAGATTGTTGCGAGAGTGGATTTAGCTAATATAAATCAAGTTACGTCAAATGTTGAAAAGAGTTTGAGAAAACATAGGGGTCTTGAAGAAGGTAAAGAAGATTTTTTTGTTCAATCTTTTGAAGACATGATTGAATCTTTTTCAGGTGCTTTAGATATTATTATTGGTTTTGTTATTTTAATTGCATTAATTTCTGTTTTAGTTTCTGCAATTAATACTGCAAATACTATGATTACTTCGGTGTTAGAGAGATTTAAGGAAATTGGTGTGTTAAAAGCTATTGGTGCTAGAAATTCCGAGATACTTAAAATCTTTTTATTTGAATCTTCATTTTTAGGTTTTGTTGCAGGAAGTTTAGGAGTTTTATTTGGATGGATAGTTACTTTGATTGCAGGATCTATTTTAGATAGTTTAGGTTGGGGATTTTTAAGTCCTTATTACTCTCCTTTATTGTTTATTGGGTGTATTTTATTTGCTGTTATTACAGGTGCAATTTCTGGTGTGATTCCAGCAATAAGGGCTTCGAGAATTAATACTGTTGATGCGTTGAGATATGAGTGATTTTTGGCAATAATATTTAAAAATAAGTTCTTTATGATTAATTTATGGTGGGTTGTGCTAAAATGAATCTTGCAAAGTTTACAGATGAAGAAGTTGAAATAATGGATTTTCTTAAAGGCAAGCATGTAAATGAATTGGATCTAAAACAATCTAACTTTATTCAAGAAAAATATGCTTCAATATTTGGGGAATTGGACCCCTATTTAAATAAACCTCTTTATCAAGAAATCTCAGATATTTTGATTGCACCTGCTTTAAAAAGGGGGGTTCATACTTTAGGACTTCACCCTCTTATTACACAAGAAATTGCTCTAAGATTTACAATGGGTTTTCCAGATGAACTTTCTAATTTGGAGTATGAAAAAAGAAAAAAAATTCTTGATACATCAAATCTTGTACTTATAAGAGTTTATAATCAAATAACTTAATTTAAATGGATTTATATCTTAGAAGGTTATTGTTTCCTTTTTTCTCTCAATTTTATCTTTGCTTTTCTTCTTTTATAAAAATATCTTATAACAAAAATAATAACTAATATCCAGAATAATAATAACCATATTGAAGTCTTTTGTTCTCCATTTGCTCTGTCTTCAAAATATTCTGGTTCAAACATAATTGTTTTTTCTAAGGTTCTTCTGGTGTTTATAGTATCTGTATAAAATATCTTTAATGTTATTTCTCCTTTTGAAGGAATTGCTTCAAAACTTGCAGTGGTATAATCATTTGAGTCCAAATCCCCAATAATGTTTGTTTTTGGGCCTTTAATTATAATATTGTTTTGCTTAGGAATTTCTAAAGTTAAAGCTTCTACATCTGACTTTGCTGTATTTAAAATTTCAAATGTTAATTCTTTTGTTATTAAATTATATCCTTTTATATATACTTCAAAATCTGCTCTACTATCTTCTATATTTAAGCTAAATTCTTGTTCTAAATATAAATTTTGTAACCCGTATCTATATCTTACTTCAATAGGATTGTCTCCATCTAAAGCATTTTCATCAATTCTTACTTTGTATGGCGCTATTAAAAAAGAACTAAAGTCTTGAGAATATGTTCCTGCATTAATGTTTATTATTGGATTTGAATTTGGATCAAAAACTAAAGGATATTGTTCTAATAATTCAAATTCAATATTTTTACATTCAGGATTGTCTAAACCATTTACTTGAAAAACAATTTTAATATAGTCTCCAGGAATTGCAGGATATGGGTCTTGATTTATCATTGAAATATCTAAGTCGCATGATTCTGCTGCTACAAACGCAAAGCTAGAAAATAAAAATATTGCTAAAAGGAATATTAGTGTCACCTTTTTCATGTCTTAA
>Ga0307991_1001635_pt1 | contig 15551 bp, 12 predicted proteins | sample EllFjometagen131_FD_203146 | JGI IMG/M metagenome (GOLD analysis project Ga0307991, IMG submission 203146) | Marine microbial communities from Ellis Fjord, Antarctic Ocean - #131 | ecosystem: Environmental > Aquatic > Marine > Unclassified | place: Southern Ocean | collected 2014-10-08
GCAATTGTAGCTGCCAGGAGATCTTCTCTTGAATAAAAATACTCATCACTTTGAGCAATTATTCCCGTTCCAGGAATTGAATCTCCAGCAGCAATAGTAATTTCTGGTGTACATGTTTGCAGATAATCTGCATATCTACTTTCAATAAGATTCCAAGGACTTGCCCACTGATCTTTTTCGATAGTAAGTTGAATAATTTCGACACCAGCCTTTAGTCCATGAGTTTCATTAGCTTGATATTCAATATCCGTTCTAAATTGGAGTATTTTATTACTATCATCAATATAAGTGCCCCAAACAGTACCCGGTTTATTAAAAGGAACATCTATTTGACTACCGTCACTGGTTAATTCATATTTCCATGAATAATCTTCTACATCACTAACGACATTGTCATCTTTATTTGTTAAATAAAAAAGACCATCAGTATTTCCTAGGAAATTATCACCATAAATATCAAAATCTTCTATATCACCAAGACCAAACCAGTCTTCTCTGGCAATATCCCTAGGAGATTGTGTAACACTTTTTTCGTACATACTTGCTTTAACTTTAATGTTAATCTGAGAAGCAAGTGTCTGATCATATGTTGCAATATACTGTCTTTGTTCACCTGCAGTTTTTACATAATGTTCAAGAGAATATCTCCAAAAATGACTAAATGGAAGATGTTCATATTTATCCCCCCTAACAGCAAATGTAAGATTCTGACGTTCATTGAATTTGTATTTCACTTTTAAATTTGCATTGTAGTCATTATTATTCCTATCACCAATATCAAATCCAATAAAATCTTCTCTACCTTCATAGGGATTATATTGTTGATAATCTGACCAGCTAGAGATCAATCCATCGATATCTTCATATGAATTCAGATTATAATAATCATTATATCTTGAATCATTCCAACTTCCTACAGCGTTGAAATAAAAGGTAAATTTATCTCTGAGAGAAGAAACTAATGGACTTAGCACGGGGCCACCAATAGCAAATTTAATAACATCACTATTTGTATTATCGGGGGTGTTAATCAAATGATCTGAAACAATTTCAAATTTTCCAGAATAATCGCGTGATCCACTTTTAGTTACAATATTAACCATTCCAGATTGAGCATTACCATATTCTGCAGTAAGTCCACCGGTCATTACGTCCATATTAGCAATTGCATCAGTATCAATTGTAAGTGCAGCACCACCATCAACAGGGTCAGAAACAGACATTCCGTCAACAGTATATGCCATCTCGTTTGATCTTCCACCACGAACATGGATTTCTCCATTAGTGAGAGTAACACCAGCTTGCATTGCAATTACATCTTCTATTTGATCAACAGCAATATCTTCAATATCCGATGCGGAGATAGTTCTACCTGATTGTGTTTTAGTAGGTTGGATCATTTCAACTTTATTCTCAACAACATCAAATCCTTCTATTGCAATAGCTTGTTGTGATAAAGTAATATTAAGAATTTCTGTAAGGTCTAAATTAATAGTAACTCCAGTAATTTTTTTACTTTTAAATCCACCACGCATACAAAAGATATCATATACCCCGGGTGTTATATTAATAATAAAATATGAACCATTTTCCTTGGTCATTATACCAGAAACAAGAGTTTCATCATCCATTACCGTTATATTTGCAAAAGGTATTGGGTTGCCATTATTATCTGTTACTTTACCCGCAAGTTTACCGGTTGTTCCTGCAGATAATATTGTAATAAGTAAAAAAATTAACATGAGTGAAATAATGATTTTCTTAAGCATTAATAATCCTCCCTAAATTATTGATTAATTACTTTTTATTTGAACAAAAACTTTCACAAAAATAATTGTGTCAATCTATATTTTTTATAACTCTCCATTTTTTTATTTTAAATTCTATAATTCCATTTATCTGTCAAGTACTTACTCAATCTCAGTCTTTCAGCTATTACAACTTCATAAGTTTCAATCTTTTCATGAATCATAAAGTCATCATTTTCCCATTTTTTTTTGAACCCTTCCATTAAGAATCTAACCGCTTCCCCGTAACTTATTGGAACATTTAGTATACCATTTATACTAATTGTTCTTCTCTCCAGATAATTCGCCATACGCTCTTTTTGGTCATCAGAAAGACCTGGCAGGATATATGCGAGTTTGCTTTGATCATAATCGAGTAAAATTGAACCATGTTGAAGAAGACAATTGTTCTTTCTTACCTGAGCACTACCCACGATCTTCTTCCTTTGATAACTTAACTCATATCTGGAACTACTTGTAAAACATGGGTTAACTGTCCGTCTTTGATGCTTTGACGATAAGTTGCCTTTCTCAAAATCAACATTAATACCCATAAGTTCAAGTCCTTTGGCTAATGCTTTACTTATTTCAGAATATGATTCCGTTACATTCCCAGATAATCTTCCTATAGTAGGACTTATTACAGCATATGTAACTTCATTATCATGAAGAACCACTCTGCCACCTGTGGGTCTTCGCACAAAGCCAAAACCATATTCTTTTAAAGCTATAAAATCCACTTCTTTATCCGCTTCCTGATTATAACCACAGGAAACTGTAGAAGGTTCCCAGTTATAAAATCTTATTGTGGGTATTGAACGTTTATCTTGAACACATTTGAATATAGCTTCATCAATTGCCATATTTTCAGATGAGCTCAACTTCCCCGATATTAAAAAACGCCATTTCATATTTTGACTATAATTATATTGTTAATATACTGCATTTAATATTCCTCTTAAGAAGATAATTTCCCTTAATTACGTTAACACCGCCTACAATAACAATATACTGTTATTTTCTGTTGGTATTGTTAATTCTAAAACAAATTGTATTCTGCGTATAGAATTCCGCATAATGTCCTTCTGGATAATCAATTTAGTTATTCAACAATTTTATCAACCTTGGAATCAATCTCTTCATTGTTATCAACTTCCTCATCTTTACTTTTATAAGTAAATCCGTGTTTATTGCGTAACTCCTCATAAAAAATCGTTTGGGAAGTTATCATATAAGGAGTCAACCAGAGGATACCAATACCTAAAGTAAGAATACATAGTAATGCCCAGCCAATAAAACTTAGGTCTAAACAGAAAAGCTTCGATTTATATCCGTACATCATTTCTTTGCTTTGTCTCAATGCTTCCGACACTCCGATATCAGGATTATCAATTAATAGATAAAACGTCATTCGATAAGAATATGCCGCAATAATACCGGGTACAATTAGAAGCAAAGACCAGAGAAAAATATACAGGCTCATAAGCAAATATGCCCCTAAAGTTTTCCCGAATAGACCAAGATTTTTTCCAGAAAATGAAAAAGCTTTAAATAGTAAATTAAAATCACCTGCCTTCTCTCTTATTAAAACAATGTAATACAGATATAAACCATAAGTTAATGAACCCAAAATAACCCACGTAATTACCTGCAATGTACTAATAACCGATACGATCCCGATAATGATCAAGTATGCTAAAACTGCATTTAGCCAGTTCCCAGATAGCGATTCTCGAGCAAAAACCCTAATTGTTGAATTATTATTCATTTTCCCATCCTTAAAATCGAATACTTCTTTCTATTACTTCTTTTCTTACTAAAATATCATCAATGCTAATTTCTTTCAATTTGTTCACGCTAAAAGATTCTACGCAAAATGATGCCGTGATAGTACCAAAGATCATCGCATTCTTAATTGTAGTCTCTTCAAAATTACCAACAGAAGCAAGATAACCCATAAATCCCCCTGCAAAACTATCACCTGCACCTGTTGGATCAATAACCTTTCTTATCGGATAAGCAGGAGCAAAAAAAATAAATTCATCTGAATATGCAAAAGACCCATATTCTCCACGTTTAACAACAATCAATTTGGGACCCATTTCTTTAGTTTTTTGAACTGCTTCAAAAATATTTTGTGCCCCAGTTAGCATTCTTAATTCATCTTCATTAATAAAGAGAATATCAACATTATTAATAACTTCTACTAATTTTGATCTTGAACCAGATATCCAAAAATTCATTGTATCACAAGCAGTAATTTTGGTTTTATCCATTTGCTTTAGAACTCTCAATTGCAAAATCGGATCAATATTCCCCAAGAATAAGTAATCACATTTTTTATTATCTTCACAAAGTTGAGGATCAAAATCAGCAAATACATTAAGTTGAGTATCAAGTGTCTCGGCTTTATTCAAATTATTGTATTTCCCATCCCAGTGAAAAGTTTTTCCGGAAACTACCTTTAGGTCTTGAGTATCTATTTCATTATCTGTAAGAAGTTTTAAATGTTCTTTTGGAAAATCCTCTCCAACGATTCCTACAATATTGCTTCTACAAAAGTTTTTACTTGCCATAGAGGTAAATATTGCGGATCCACCCAAAAAATGAACAACTTTCCCATAAGGAGTTTCTACATTATCTAAAGCAATTGAACCTACAATAAGCAAACTCATCTATTCTCCTGAACTGGAATTGAATCTGTTTTTGTAGATGTAATCCAACTTCTAAATTTTTCAGGATTTGCATCTGAAAAGTATCTTATGATCATTACGACAAAAATAAGAGCGAGAATACGAATAATGAGATTTATCCAGGTAGAGCTTCGCATGTTCCTTCTCTCCTGACGTCTTTTTTCTATCTCCTCTTTAAACTCTTTCATATAATATTAGCTGATACTATCGATTAATCCTTTCTTAAATCTTTTTAAACCTTCTTTAATATTTTCCATGCTTGTTGCATAAGAAAAACGTACATATTTATCTGCTCCAAATGCCGAGCCGGGAACAATTGCAACTTTATATTTCTTTAAAAGATATTCACACATCTCCACGCAATTTTTAATTCCCAGTTTATTATTATAAAGATAATAAGAAATATTTGGCATTGCATAAAAAGCTCCTCGCGGTAAACGACATTTTAAATTTGGAATTTTATTCAACTCATCTACTATGAAGTCGCGACGTTTTTGGAATTCATTGCGCATTTCAGCTACACTTCCATCACATTCATTCAAAGCAACTATAGCAGCTTTTTGAGTTATCGAATTTACACAGGAAGTTGTATGACTTTGAATTCTAGCAGCCCGTCTTATAATATCCGTAGGACCAGCGGCATAGCCAAGCCGCCATCCCGTCATAGCATAGGCTTTAGAAACTCCATTTATCACGACAGTATATTCGCGAACTTCATCACTTATTGTAGCAACAGAAATATGTTTTTTTTCATCATAGATCAGCTTTTCATATATTTCATCCGATATAATCATAATATTATGTTTAACACAAACAGCAGCTATTTTTTCTAATTCCTTTCTATTATAAATAGAGCCGGTCGGATTATTAGGAGAGTTCAAAATAAGAGCTTTAGGATTGCTCAAAGATTCCAGTGTTTCTTCCAATTGTTCTGCGGAAATCTTAAAATTATGGGCAGCACGGGTAGGAAGTAAGATTGGAAAAGCATCAACCATTTCTACTTGTGAAGTATAACTCACCCAATATGGAGAAGGGATTAAAACTTCATCCCTCGGATCGCAAATAGTCATCAGCAGAAAAAAGATAGAAGCCTTTGCACCAGGAGAAACAAGGATATCATTTGGATTACAGTCAAGATTGTTATCACGTTTTAATTTGGCAGAAATTGCTTCTCGTAGTTCAATGATACCTGAAGATGCGGTGTAACGCGTAAAGTTCTCATTAATTGCTTTATGTGCTTCATCTTTAATATATTCAGGTGTGTCAAAATCAGGTTCACCTACACCAAAATTAATCACATCGATACCTTTTGCTATCATTTCTTTAGCTAGATTAGAAACCATGAGTGTAGGAGAAGGCTTTATTGCCTTTGCCCGATGAGAAATTTGAATCGCCATTTTCATTACCTCTTTATATTTTTTAATTATTATTATTTTCAAAAATTCTGCAAAATAGGAAAACATATGTCTTTCTGAGGAAGAGCTTACAAAGGCATTCAACGAAGAATTTCATAATAAGCAGAGATCCTTCCTGAGAACAATGCTTGCCCCGTTCTATAACTGGGATGTAAGATTCGTTCAGCCTTCGCCAGCTTTGGATTGACAAGCAGGAAGACAAAAACACTCTATTTTGTGGAATTTATTTAATTATTACTTTTCGCCATCAACAACAAGTTTGGAAAGATCTGCAATCCTAAGGAATAATTCTCGAATGCAGGATAAAATGTTGTATCTGTTCTGTTTGATCTCGGCATCTTCCACGTTTACCAGAACTTCATCAAAGAAGTTATCAATTGTGTTTCCATATTCAACTAACTCTTCTAAGATCTTTTTGTAATTCTTGTCCGGAAGCAGTTTTTCGATCTTAATTTTTAAATCCAGATATTGTGTATAAAGGTTTTGTTCCATTTCTTCCTGTAGCATTTCCTGTTTCACATTCGAAATTTCTTTCACTTCTGCAATAATATTTGAAACACGTTTAAAACCAAGAACCAGTTTTATAAAATCATCACGTTTTTTTAGTTCCTGCAATGCTTCAGCTCTGGTGACAAGATCGGGAATATCGGAATGATCAATATGCATAACACTATCAATAATATCGTAATCTATCTGTTTTTGCTTAAGAAGCCAATTTACACGTTGTTCGAAAAAACCATAAACTACATCTTTATTATTTTCAGGTTTATCAAGTTTGCTTTTTAATAATTCAAATGATCTATCTATTAATTTATGAATATCGATATCAAATTTGTTATTTGAAATTATCTGGACAACACCGTTGGCAGCACGTCTTAAGGCAAATGGATCTTTCGATCCTGTGGGAATCATATCTACTCCAATAATACCACAGATAGTATCAATTTTATCAGCAATAGCAAGTATAGCACCTTCTTTGCCAATTGGCAAGCTATCGTGATTACTTCGAGGCATATAGTGTGAGAAAATTGCAGTTGCTACCTTAATATCCTCTTCAGATTTCAAAGCGTATTCATAGCCTACCATACCTTGTAATTTAGTATATTCTTTTTCTCCAAGCATCAGGGTTACTAGATCAGCCTTACATAAATGGGCTGCACGTAAAGAATGTTTTTTTACTTCACCATTAATATCCAATTCATCGCATAGAAAACTGGTAATATTTTTTATTCGCTCAGTTTTTTCAAACAATGTTCCCAATTTTGATTGAAAAATTACCTCTTTTAATTTTGGGACATAATTTTCCAAAGAAATCTTTGTGTCTTCGTTATAATAAAATTCAGCATCCGCAAGACGAGCATTTACAACTTTATTATTCCCAAGTTTAATCAACTCTTTATATTCTGGATTTCCATTTCCAATTATGATAAATTTATTAGTTAAATCTCCATTCTCAACTATAGGAAAGTATTTCTGATGTTCTGACAATGTTAGTATAATTACATTCGGAATATTATTGAATAGTTCTAAATATTTGATGTCAAATTCAGAAAGAATGGGGGTAGGGTATTCAACCAAATCGGTTACAATATTAATTAATTTTTCTTTGTTATCAACATAATCTAATTTATCATGATATTCGTTCTGTATACTATTTAGATTTTCTTCAATACCAACTTGAATTAGTTTAAATCTTTTCCCTCTATCGGGGATCACAAATACGCTTTTCAGTTTCTCTTCATATTCATCTATCATATTTATTTTAATTGGATTATATAATTTCTGAAATCGGTTACCAAAAGTGATATTCCCAGATTTTATATTTTCAAATTCTAAATTTAAAACATCATTTCCGAATAATGCCAGTAACCAACGAATTGGACGGGCAAAAGTGAGTTTCGAGTTTCCCCACTTCATTGATTTAGGAAAGTTTATTTTAGGGATAACTTCCAGAATGATTTGTTGAAGAATATCTTCAGCAGATTTACCCTTTACATCTCTTTTAATTGCTATTTTCTCACCTTTGGAAGTATTTTTAATAATGATATCTTTTTCGTTGGCTTCTGCGCTACGTAAAAAGCCTAATGCTGCACTTGTCAGGTTTCCATCTTTATCATAAGCTATCTCTTTAGTTGGTCCCGTCTGTTCAATAATTTCATCTTTTTGTTGAGTTTGAAGTAATGATATTTTTATTGCAAAACGTCTTGGAGTAGAGAATATTTGCAATTCATCATAATCTAAATTTGCTTTCTTTAAATTTGTCACAAAATGATCTTTAATAGTTTTTACAGCTCCGTAAATATATGCAGCCGGAATTTCTTCTACACCAAGTTCAAAAAGAAAATTCTTTTTATCCATTAATTCCTCTTAAAAAATTTCGGTCATATTTTTTAAATTGAATTTTGTTGTCTAATATTTTTTGGAGAAGAATTACGTTTACCCAGATCAAAGAGGAAATATATTGTTTTAATAGATTCTGCACTGGATTTTTCTTTTATTTTTAAAATACATATTTAATGGAAATTTGATTTACAAATCCCAGATCACCATAAGAAACAATAGCGTAATCCATAATCAAATTGTATTTACTGAGATCAAATCCTGTTCCAAAAGATATTCCCGATAAAAAATCATTCTCCCCGCCGGTAGCCCAATCTGAGGCATTTGTTTTATAACCAGCTCTTAAAGCCAGCAACTGATGTACTTGGTATTCTAAACCAACACGTCCAAAAATATCATTGTCAAGCGGTTTATAAATATCTACTGTAGCATATAATTTTTCTTTTGGGTGATAATTAAAACCAACGGTTAATGTTGTGGGCATAATCTCTTTGTATTCATTATTTGTGTAATATGTTAATTGTTTACCAATATTTCTAACTGCAATCCCAATTTTTAGATTTTCATTTGTAGATTGGTGCATGATACCAGCATCTAATACAACTGCTGAAGCTGAGTTATCATCAAGTGATTCCTGTATAAATTTTGCATTAATTCCAACATCTAACATATCAAATATATATTTTGCAGCACTAATTCCAAAAATAAAATCAGACATCCCAAAAGTACCGTCAATTCCAGCATACTGACCCATTTCATCCGCAATTGTGCGATCTTCAGTAGCAGAAAGTCCCTTGGCAAAAACTGCAAAGGAAGTTTTATCATTCATAGGATAAGCACAAACAGCAGAACCGCAATTTATTCCATTAAGATAACTCATATAGGTTATAGAAACCTGAGGTGAATCAATTTGAACAAGCCCTGCAGGATTAAAAAAAACTGCATCTGCATCATTGGCAAGCCCAGTGTACGCATTTCCCATTGCAGCAGCTCTGGCAGAATAATTAACCTTCAAAAAAGTAAAGCTACTTGTTCCTGCATTTTCATTTTCTGCAACTAAAAATACCGGTAATAATATTATCATTATCAAGATCAGATTTTTTTTCATATTTTAATCCCTTCAAGAATTTTAAAGATATCATCTTTTGTTTTTGCATTAAACAGATCTTCCCGATTTTCATCAACCCTAAGGAAGTTTGAAATTCCGCTTAAAACCTTCATATATTCTTCCTTTTTATCTTCGGGAACGGCTATCATAAAGATAATTTTTACATCTTCGCCGTCAACCGAGTTGAAGTCAAGTTCATTGTCAAGTACATAAACGGCAATATGTATTTCTTTAACGAGGTTTGAACGGGCATGAGGTATAGCTACATTTTTCCCTATGCCTGTAGTCATTAATTTTTCACGTTCCATTATGGCTTTAAAAAAATCATCTGTAGAAATAATTACATTGTTTTTATACAAAAATTCAACCATCTCTTCAAGACAACTTTTCTTATCGAGAGCATAATAATTCCAAACTATCAAATCACGTAAAAATATCCCCATTCGATAACCTTCTATACACCTAATAACTTTACAAAACTCATCCATTTATTTACTTGACTTTAAATAGTCAATTTTTTTTTGTGATGCTCTAAAATGGATAATAGAGAGGAATTTAATTATGAACCACAGAATTATTAGTAAAAAAGCAATTATCACTTTAGCCACAATATTTACCTTTATGTCTTTATTTGCCGCAACAGAGATCGCAGATTCTACAACTGTAGCAGATTACCAAGGTGGAAAAATCACAATGGGAAACATTAATGAACGTCTTTCTCAAATACCGCCAATGTACAAATCAAAATTTTCAACTTTCGAAGGTAAAAAAGAACTTCTCGAAATGATTTGCACAGAAGAAATTTTCTATTTGGAAGCTCTTGCACAAAATATTATAGAACAAGATGATTTCAAAAAAAAAATAGCTGATCAAGTCAAAACTGCTTATTTTTCTGAATACAGAAAACAATTACTAAAAACTGACATTTCTTTTACAATCGAAGAAAAGAAAGCATATTTTGCAGAAAACCACGAACAATATAAAGATCGTATTTTTGAAGAAGCTGAGAAAATGATAGAAGCAAAATTAAAACCGGAAAAAGAAAATGCATTTATCGAAGAAAAAAGACAAGAACTTTTCAATAAATTCAATATACAAATTAATTATGATATCCTTACAAATATTAACATTACGGCACCAGATAGTAACGAAACAATAATCGATGAAAAGATAATTTCATCTTCAGATCCTGAAATCAATAGATCAGTTGGAGATCTTCTAGATATTATTAACATACTTCCAAAACGAACTCAAGGATCATTACATTCAGAAGAAGGATTAAAACATTATATCGAAGAGCTTGCTAATGCCGATGTTTTCTATTTAGAAGCTTTAGAAAAAGGTTTTGATAAAAATCCTGGAATAATTACTATTATCAATCAGATCGAACGGAATATGGCACTCCGAACAGTTTATAATGCACTTGTAGTTGATGCAATTGATACCAGCGAAGAAGCGGTGAAAGAGTATTATAACAATAGCATAAAAGAATTTAGTACTTTAGCTTACCGAAATATACAAACATTTGGATTTGACACAAAGAAAACTGCAAAAAAAATGCGAACAAGAGTTAAAAAACTTATCAAGAAACAAAAAGATGAAGAGATCAATGATCTTATTGCAGAGAACTCAGTTTATCCAACAAAAGACGGAATTTTAAATCATATCTACGATAATGGCATCATTCCTGGCATAGGAAAAGATCAAGTTTATTGTGATAAGGTTTGGGATACAGATCCTGAAAAGCTCAGTGAAATTTTCCAAAATTCTAAAGAAAAATATGTATTTTTCAGAATCACTGAAGATGTAGTTGCAACTGCTAAACCATTTGAAGAAGAAAAAGATAAAGTAGAAAATACTTTATTGAAAAAACTCTCTAAAGAAAAATTTGATAGTGTAAAAAAGGAACTAGAAACCAAGTATGCTCTTAATATATATCCTGATAAAATGATTGTAAAACTTTCAGCTGAAGAATATTTTAATAAAGCTGAAGCTGCTCAGAAAAGAAGAAGATTCAGCGATGCAATTTTCTATTATGATGAAGTTATTAAATATCATAAGAACAATAAAGATGATTACAAAGCAATGTTCATGAAAGGATTCTTGTATGCTGAAGAACTCAAAGATAAGGATAAAGCCATAGAGATATTTGAGAAATTTCTTGAGTTGTATCCAGAAGGTGATCTTCGTGAATCAGCTCAATACATGCTTTCATCATTGCAGAATGATAAAGATATGATTGATTCAATCGAGTTTGAAGATAAATAGACAATAATCAGATGAGGAGGTAGTATGTTTTACAGAGGAGATAAGCTTAGAGAAGTTTTTCTTAAAGCTAAGAAAGATCGATTTGGTATTGTTGCATCCAATGTAGTTTTTGATAGTGCTATTCGCGGTGTAATTCAAGGATACGAAGCTCAAAGATCCGATGGACTTCTTCAAATGAGTTCCGGAGCTGTGAAATTCGCTGCCGGTGATACAAAAGATATTGAAACAGGTGCTCAAATGATATCATCAATGATCAAGATCATCTCATCTCAATATAAGAATTCAGGGGTTGGATTGCATATTGATCATGCCACTCCAAATTATTTTGATTTTGTTGTATATTGTATAGAAAATGACCTCGTTTCCTCAGTTATGATAGATGCTTCCAAAGAAAAATTTGAAGAAAATATCAGAATTTCTCAAGAAGTTGTAAAAATTGCACATAAACATAGAGTTCTTGTCGAAGGTGAAATTGGTTACATTAAAGGAGCTGAAGACGAAATAGTTTCTGACACGCAATTATATACTTCACCTTCAGAAGCTTTAGAGTATGTTAAGAAAACCAGTGTTGACCTTTTTGCAGCTTCTGTCGGTACAAATCATGGTGTTACTAAAGGTGCACAAATTACCCTTAATTTAGACCTCATAAAAGAGATCGATGATCTATTGATCGCCAATAACGTTGAGACAGGTATCGTTCTTCATGGTGCTTCTGGATTAACTGCTAAACAACAAATCGATGCAATTAGAAATGGAGTTGTAAAAATAAATAAAGATACTCGTTATCAAATGGAATTCGCAAAAACGACTCAAGCATATTGGGAAAAAGAAAAAAATGCAATTGTAAAACCTGACAACATTGATGAAGCTGACTTTACTATTGATAAAAGTCGTTTTGATCCTCGTAAATGGCTCATTCATAGTGAAAAAGCTATGCAGGCTGCTGTTGAAGAATTAGTTCAAATTACCGGTAGTGCCGGTAAATCAATCTTACTATAAAGAGTTTTGCATAATAAAGCTATGTTGTCTTTCTGAGGAAATCTTCGGAGAATTTTCTCACGAAGAATCTTATTATAAACTAAAGGAGTAAAAATGAAAAATATTGCAATTAACGGTTTTGGGAGAATTGGAAGACTTGTCTTCAGAGGATTTCTTAATAATAAAGAATACAAAATAATTGCTATTAATGATCTTATGGATACTAAGTCATTAGCATATTTGCTTAAGCATGATTCAGTATATGGAATTTTAAAAAATAAAGTAGAGGCTAAAGAAGGTGCAATTATTGTTGATGGTACAGAAATCAAGGTTTTCAGTGAAAGAGATCCTGAAAATCTCCCATGGAAAGAATTGGATGTAAGTGTTGTTGTCGAATCTACCGGTATTTTCCGTTCTAAGGAAGGTGCCGCCAAACATCTTACAGCCGGAGCTAAGAAAGTAATCATTTCTGCTCCTGCTAAAGGAGAAGTAGATGCTACAATAGTTCTCGGTGTAAATGAAAATATTCTTAAACCTGAACATAAAATCGTTTCAAATGCGTCCTGTACAACCAACTGTCTAGCTCCGGTTATGAAAGTGATCACAGATAACTTTACGGTTGAATCTGTATTAATGACAACCATTCATTCTTATACAATGGATCAAAGACTTCTGGATTATCCGCATAGTGATCTGAGAAGAGCTCGGGCAGCAGCAATAAATATCATCCCAACAACTACAGGAGCTGCAACTGCTACAGCAAAAGTAATTCCCGAACTCAAAGGCAAAATTGATGGAATGGCTGTAAGGGTTCCAACTCCTACAGGATCACTTGTTGATGTCTCAATAATTCTAGATCGAAAGACAACGAAGGAAGAGATAAATAAATTAATGAAAGATGCATCCGAGAGTAGAATGAAGGGAATTTTAGAATATGTTGAAGGTCCTATCGTTTCAACAGATATCGTTGGGAATCCTGCCTCTTCCATTTTTGATGCAGATGTAACAATGGTTAACGGTAACTTTATTAAGGTACTTAGCTGGTATGATAATGAAGCCGGTTATGCTAACAGAGTTATAGATCTTGTACAATATATCTCTGAGCTGGAATAATTTATGCATTATATTTCCATTATGAAAGTGGATATTAAATTATTATTGATAATAAGCCTGCTTTCCGCAGGCTTATTGCTATTTGCAGAAAATGTTACAATTATTCAAGATGAACCGATTGAAAATTCTCAGAACAATATAAGTAGAGAAAATATCATTTTCTTCGAAGACTTTGAAAATGGAATTGATTCATGGACAACTTCAGACATCACAGATTCCGGTTCTTTCTGGAGTACCAGCACATTCAATGCTTTTGGTGGAACTGGTAAATCATGGCGAATGGCAGATGAGAATATTTCTCCGGACGGTGGATATGAAGATAGCTGGTATCAAGTTCTGGATACACCTACAATTACTTTGCCATCTTCAGGAAATTTAACTATAATTTTCGATCAATACAGAGCAATTGAAGAATTGGGCAGTAATGGTGAATTCGATGGATGGGACGGTTTTAATATTCGCATCAGAAATGCAAACCAGGATTATGCAGAAGCAGAGATTCTAACCGATTGTACTCCTGCTCACAACAGTACAAGTTTATATAGTTTTGGTTTTGAGCATAACGAAGATCCTGATGGAATTCCCGGAATCCCCGGCTGGGGCGGTTCTACAGATTGGATACAAACATCAATTTCAATTCCTTCATCTTATCTTGGAAGTGATGTAATTGTTAGTTTTGCTTTTGCCTCTGATCCGAATACTTCTACTGTTTCCAATCCTGAACTAACTGGATTATTTATAGATAACATTGATGTTGCTGGAGTTTTTACCAATGATGCTGAAGATGAAACCGGATTCACAGGTTTTTCTAATACTGAAAAAGGTGGAGATTTGTGGCACATTTTGGAAGATCCAAATGCTCCTTCCCCGCTTTATGCACTTGGTTGCTTTAATGCTGAAACATCATTTTACAATCCTAGTATGCACAACTATATAACGAGTGACGAAATTGATTTGCCAGCAGAAAGTAATATCTATTTCGATATGAAAATAAAAACTGAATTGGATGACATTTCATTTCCTGATTGCGATTATTTTTCAGTTGAAGTAAGATACATTGCAGTAATTTACCCACCTGATGATACATTATGGACAAATTGGAATTCTATTTCTAATCCATTGGGAGATCCTGAAATTGAGAATGTTGTATTTACTGGTTCAGTTAGTAATTGGTCATATTTTTCAGACAATTGGACCGGCTACAATGATCTTTCTGCTTTAGTTGATGAGACCATTCAGCTTCGAATTGGATTACATTCTAACAATGATGACCCAGACGGATTTGGTTTAATGATAGATGATATTACACTTTCCGATACAACATATACTGATGTTGGAAATGAGATTGTTCCAACTTCTGTTCCAATAATGTATAATTATCCTAACCCGTTTAATCCGACGACAACAATTACATACAGCCTTATTGAAGATTCTTATGTAGAGCTTTCAATTTATAATCTTAAAGGACAAAAAATTCTTACTCTTGTGAACACTTTGCAAGAAAGTGGTATTCATAAATCTATTTGGAATGGATTAGATGATGACGGAAAGAGTATTTCATCCGGTATTTATCTTTATAAACTCAATGCCGGCAATTACAGCAGCACAAAGAAAATGATATTACTCAAATAAATTTGTACCGCCTTGCGAATATGATTGAGAAATGAACCTTTTGCAATGGTGGCTTTGATAGTTTTTAACCATTGCGGAGGCTTTCAGCCTTCCGCAAGGTTATTATTATTATTAATTTCTGTTCCCGTCACTCTGCATGCCAAGCCGAAGTTCTTGAACAAAGGCTGGAGGAATTTACTTGCTGAAACTCTTAAGGAAGAGCTGAGGGAATTATTAA
>Ga0307991_1001636_pt1 | contig 15544 bp, 10 predicted proteins | sample EllFjometagen131_FD_203146 | JGI IMG/M metagenome (GOLD analysis project Ga0307991, IMG submission 203146) | Marine microbial communities from Ellis Fjord, Antarctic Ocean - #131 | ecosystem: Environmental > Aquatic > Marine > Unclassified | place: Southern Ocean | collected 2014-10-08
ATAAAGCATGGCATGACCAGAAATGCCAGCCCCATTCCAACCTCCTGGCATTATAAACGACTCACCTTCTTTTATAGAAGAAACCTGCTTAGCAATATCTTTTGCCAACTCCACAATCGGAGTAGCCTTCATATCGATAGGCGCGCCATCTAAACTTTCTGACAACTCAGCAACACGCTTAGACACTTCATTCAGCTGCGCAAGTTGCTTGCTGGCAGCCTTCAGCTTATTTTGCTTATCTCCAGAAAACCGCAACGCATAGTCATCAAGGAAATCCGTCATAAACCTGCTAGTAATATCGGTATTCAGCCCCTCGAAATCCTTACCAGCCGTATTGATAAACGAATCAGCATGAATATGAGCCATAAGTTTTTGGAAAGTAACATTTTTTACTCTGGCAGACTTTATGGCTTTGCAAGCAGTGGTCTCACCATTAGCGAGGATAGAATATTCCTTAAAAGTTTTTCTCTCAGCAGGTCTTTTAAGGGAAAGCAAAATTTCCGACGTAGGTATCTCAGGATAGTACACTGAAGAAGACAGTACAGACGGAAAATTATCCTTCACTGCTTCGGTAACAGGATTTACCTTCACTTCTGAATTACCCTGCACAAGTTGCTGAGGATAGTTTCTTACACCACTTGATCGCGCTTTTAAATCTCCAGAAAAACCCATAATTACACCTACTTATTGTTACCGATAACTGCCCATTATCATTCACAAATTACTATATGTTTTCACACACTTTACTTCAAAAAAAACATTTATAGCATATATGCTATAAATGTTTTTTAGTAAAATTACACTCGATAGAGCTTAAGAATCTGATTTCTTAAGCTCTTCACTGTATGCATTCACCAACTCAGAAAGACGATCGGGAGCCTCTTCATGGCTAATGCCACGCTGAACACACTCCTTACCGACATAAAGATCGACTTTCCCAACACCCGATCCGACATATCCGAAGTCAGCGTCGGCCATCTCACCAGGACCATTGACGATACAGCCCATTATAGCAACTTTCACTCCAGGGAAATTCCCAAGACGACGACGTACCATAGCAACCACGGCCTGTAAGTCAAACAACGTCCTACCGCATCCTGGACAAGAAATAAATTCCGTCTTAACCGATCTCATACGCGCCCCCTGCAATATAGCGAAACTGAGATCCCTTAGCAAATCAATAGAATATGAACCCTCAAGCAGGACGCCTTCTCCCAGACCGTCACATAGCAACGCTCCACATTCGGCACTAGCACGAATAACGACATCATTCCACTCGCCATCATAAGCAAAATTTAAGATGACTGGGATTGATAACTCGCGCTCACGCAACCAAGAGAAGAACTTTCTAGCATAGCGTACCCGAGACAAACCGCTAGATTTCAGCAGAATAAAAGGTGGCGATAGCAACTCTATACGTTTCCACTCACTCTCAGGCTCATCAGCGACAACAACAACCTGCCCCGGCTCAGCATCGCATAAAGATGCACAATGTTCGTCAGTAAGAACAAAACCTGGGAGGTTACCAGAAACATTCCCATAAGCCCTTACAATGTCAATGCCAGAGTCTCCATCACGCATGCCAATAACATCAGAGCTCGCAACCTCCGAACATTTTATAGAAACACCAACGGTACCGTCGCGATGCAATGGGAAACTTGTCGGCCATTCTATGTTACGTCTAATAATATCCAACTTCGACGCACGATCATCACGCGAACAACCACATTCCCCAGCAAACTCCTCAGCGATCGCAACAAGTCGTCGACAGGGGTCAATCTCAAACCATGGGTCCTCCGTCAATGAGACGCGTATAGTATCGCCAATACCATCCAATAAAAGCGCTCCTATACCTATCGCAGACTTAACTCGTCCATCTTCGCCTCCACCGGCCTCTGTAACACCGAGATGAATCGGGTAATCCCATCCACGCTTGATCATTTCGCCCACCAGAAGTCTGTATGCACCGATCATTACTTTAGTATTGCTGGATTTTATTGAAAAAATAATGTCGTAAAAATCATTCTTGCGGCATACCTCCGCATATTCAAACGCCGATTCTACCATACCTTCGGGAGTATCGCCATAACGACTCATAATTCTATCTGACAACGATCCATGATTGACGCCTATGCGCATCGCACGACCAAGCTTCTTGCACTTTAAGACGAGCGGTACAAAATTTTCCTCTAAGCGCCTCAGCTCCTCAAGATACGACGCGTCAGTATACTCTAAAACCTTGAACGACGCTCTCTTGTCAAGATAATTTCCTGGATTAATCCTCACCTTGTCGACATACTCGACAACCTTCATCGCCGCTGCCGGATAGAAATGAATATCGGCGACGATAGGTATCATATAACCCTTCTGAACGAGAATATTCTTTATATGTTCACACGCTTCGGCCTCCCTCTTACCCTGCACCGTTACACGCGCAATCTCACATCCGCCATCAGATAGTCTAATAATCTGATCAATCGTAGCATCGACATCACAAGTGCGGCTTGTCGTCATCGATTGTATCCGTATTGGATTGTTTCCGCCAATTCCTACATTGCCTACTGCGATTTCGCGCGTTTCCCATCTAAAAGGTATTTCATCGTTATACATAATACTATTTGTCTCCTTAAATCTTCGATGTAATAAGTCAATCTCCCAATTCGCGATTCCAATAGTCAGGTAACATTGACATCGAAAGAATAACACAAGAAGCTGATTATATCATTAACCGTTTCTATAGGAAACGATTCTTTCATTTTGTCCAATACATTGTCAAGAATGGGCAGTGGTAATTGCTGTATACCCAATAAAATTCAAGACTCAGTTCTTGAACCTTATGGGTATACATAGCACTCACTAGATAAGGTGATAACTAAATTTCAGCACTCGAGGAGCAACGAGATTACAGTAATCATCCATTCTCATCCGTATAGATTTCTCGTGTGTTCCAAATTGAAAAAGGATGTATTCATCACCTTCCAGCGACCTATCCATCACCGTCAGTAGATCATACAAATTACCAAAAGGAGGCTCTGCTCCCAAATCACAGTCGGAAAATATCTCGCCAACTTCTGCTTCCGAAATAAGCTCTACACTATCGACAGCAAGCTCGCTTTTAAGAGCATCCATATCAATCTTGTAACATGCAGGCAGGACACACATAACATACTCTTCGCCAGCTTTAACAATTACTGGCTTAGCAACACTTTTCCCTGGCTCATGCTCAGCAGCAGCAACCTCTTGTGCCGTAAAACTGCTCTCATGTTCGAAAACTTCATAATTTATGCCATTCTCGTCTAAAAACTTTTTAACACGCATCGCAATCTCCTTATATTAGGTTTCACTTAATACATCTTTGTATAGACATTCCTTCATACAAGTCAATTGCAAAATTCCAACAAGGGAAGGACCTCGAATAGTCGACTTCTTAAAAATAATTTAACTATTCGGAAAACGCCCCGTTGTTTTATTGCGTTGCAGCTTTTTGCGCTTCTTCGACAACCTCGACAAGTGTGCGAGCACCGGTTCCAACATCCTCGATAGTTTTAGAAAACACATCGATATTGAACATTATCATCCCAATGATTGACATGACAATATTCCCATTGAACCTTCCACCTGATGTCATCAGAACATAACGATAATAAACCATACGGTCAACTTCACTAAACTCAAAACCCGGCACCGACAGCGATTTGTTCAAAAGCAGCACCATCCGAGCAACATCTCCAATACAATGTTCATTAATTTTTAAAGGAAGATTTACTAAAAAGTGCATGTGGTGATAGGACATGTTTTTTTTGGTAACCCCTTGAAGCTCGACGCCTTCCAATTCCTGTTCAACGACGCGTATTTGTAATAAAAGATCGCGGTCGCTATCATCCTGACCCATATAAACAAAAACCTGATCAATAGGGATCTCTTCGCTCTTAGGAATGAAGGTGCACTTCATATCCTGAGATTCCAAAAACTGCTTTAGAGACTTAAGCGTCGCTTTAACCATATGAATACCTATACATTCTGTTTCATGACTTTGTATCTTTTACAAGATACTTTTCTATCTGTTCAAACAACTCATCCGAATCATCACCAACAAATTCCACTTTCAACTCTTTTGACATCACATCCTTTATAGACGCTCTACCATTCTCAGTTAAAAGAACTTTCTTTAGGAGCTCTTCAAAATCGCACAACCTTTTTTGCGTAACCTTCTCCAGCAACCCATCACATTTGCTTATTCTTTCTTCATATTGTTGCAATCGCTTTGCATCTTTAGCAGAAAGCGTTCCGTCTTTAATAACCAGCTCTTTTTTAAACCGCTCAAGATTTCCCTTTGAAGCGTTTATCGACCAATGACTTTTAAATCCCATAAGGTCCGTCTTATCAATTAAACGTGCCTTACGGCCATTCTCACGCACCATTAAAAGTTTTGTATTATCACCATGAAGCCACAACTTCGATTCGATGTTCGAACCCAAGACCTTGAAGAAGCTGGCAATCGTCCTACGATATTTATATGCGAGAAATCCTATTCCTATTGCCAGCGCCAGACTCCCAACTACAATTGCTCCTATTCCCATTGCCGCTGCCGCCACTGCAATCCCCCCTGTAGCCCCTACAGCAGCTATCGACAATGATGTCGAAACGGCCATCGCAGCAGAGCCCGCTATCGTCATTCCGTTTCTGATATTGCTCACACGTATTCCTTCTTTCTGATTGAGTAGCCGGCGATTTCTAAAAGAACGAATTCCTTTGATGACCGATCTAACCTCAGGATCCACCTGCTTTTCAATAGCATTATCGAGATTGTGAAGCGTCGCCATTTCCTTGCTTATAGCCTTGCCAGCTTTATAGTCCTGGTAGATTTCATGAGCAGTTATCACCGTTCCAACAACAGCACAAGCACCAAGGAGCGCATTGCTAGCAACAATTGACACCTTAGACGTTATAGGCAGACCTATCTGTATTCCGACATGTGCTACGGTGGCACCCAAAGCGACACCGCCCATCGACGCTCCTAAAACACCGTTACGATAAACACTTTGAAGAATACTTATTTCCTTTCCGAGTTTGGCAACTTTAATATCGTCACCTGCAACAACGTCCTTCCTTGGCTTGTTTTTAAGAACGTTTTGCTGCCTTTTAAGACCGTTTATCGCACTTCGCAACTTCTCCAACTTTACAGAACCAGACACAAGAGCAATAGTCCCAACCACACCAATAAAAGCTTCACCAATACAAGCGTATCCTGTCCCAGGAAGATCAAACACTCCTATGTCCGGCATTGAAATTCCCCCAGTCAATAATGGAGGGGGCATGATAGCATTTGCAATAGTATCAATATGGAAATTTATGTTCGCCAATCTTAAAGACGCTATCGTAGCATCCTGCGCCAGACCTCCGTACGCCTCACTAAAAGCCACTACGTGCTTTATAACCTTCGATGCCACAACTTCAACCCGTTTAGCAGTTGGTACAACGTTACTATTAGAATCAGCCTTCAAGTCACCATGAAAAATCTTATCGCTCAAATCAGACACCAAATGTCCTTTAGATTTCTCAATTTCAGACCCGTCAGCCTCCGATACTGCAAAACTATTATCAGGCGTAATATTCTGAGCAGCAGAAGAATCAGACCCGTCAGGCGCCGATGGTGCAGAACTATTATCAGGCGTAATATTCTGAGCAGCAGAAGAATCAGACCCGTCTTCCTCTTTCACTAACACGGTTTTATTTACAATAGGCTCTGCTATCGCAGCTTCCGTCTGTTTAAGAGACTCCTCAGAGGTGACAGTACTCTGCGCCAGCTCCAAATATTTCTCATCTCTAGGTTTTAGCAAATGATAATGCCGAGCTTCTGGAATCGGCAGCATACTAAAACCACTAGAAGCCTTTATACTATCTAAAAGACAATCCCAATTGTTACCCAAAAACTCGAACCGCGCCTTAAGTTCCTTATTAGAACTAAACTCCTTAAGAGACTCTTTCCCTTTTTCTGTCAGAGGACATCCTTGTTCGACAACAAGATCGGGAATCACTTCTATCTCCTTTTCAGTCTCGACACTCTTTGCCAAACCTTGACCTTCAACGCGTAGCAATCTCGCACGAAAATCTAGACCTTTAATATCTCCAGACATAGCAATCCTATTATAGCATAACATTTACTTGTATAAAGCAATTTTCCATTGTTGATTTTCCATATGAAAATATCATCTTTGTAGAAAACGTCTTCCTAAGCACTCTTAAGTATGCTTTTTATGTAAAAATGAGCAATTTCCCTATAATGAATTTATAATAATGAACCTATGACAAAAAATATACTAAAAAAGAAAAATTGCCCCACAAGACGAGAAATCGCATTATATTTGCCAACAAGTAAAAACATTAGTTAGGTAATCATAGACAAAAACTCACGAGGAAGATCCACAACCTTACGGTCATCGGGCAACGATTTAAACGCTTCCTTATTGTTAAAACCCCATGATACAAGTATCGGAACCAACCCCTCTTTTTTTGCAGCTTTATAATCTCTGGTTTCATCACCGACATAATAAACACTTTCACTAAAAGGATTCATACCAGCAGATCGGCACACGCTTCGCAATATACGATGTTTCCCGAAGATACTTACCCCTGAATATATAAAATCGAAAACTTCAAGATCATTATTCTTCAAAAAGTATTCTACGTTGCCTACAGAATTCGTAGTAACAATGCCCATGGACACGCCTCTGCGATTCAATTCTTTTAACACATCGGCAACGCCTTCAAAAACCTCCAAACCGGCAAGCCTCCCTGCAAGATCGTTACGCACTCTTTTCACAATAAACGGAAATTTATACCACTGAATTCCCAGATACTCCAAAACCTCTTTGGACTCCATACCACGAAGAAAATCAACATCGCCAACTTCAATCTTTTTGAAATTATATTCTTCGGAAAAGTCATTTAAAATGTCAAAAAATGTCGCAAAAGAATCGCATATCGTACCATCAAAATCAAAAAGAACAAGCGGAGAATGTATACCTTTGAAATCACCATGCACCCTCTCTTCAGAAGAATATCGCATCCACAACACACTGGCAAAAACACTTATCACCAGTATTATTACTGCCACAAGACCTAGCATATACATTCAAAAACCTTTAATCATGACAACGAACTATAAAAGAATACAGATTAAAACAACAGCAGACTGATAAGTTTAAGCACTGCGACTTGTCCGCGGATTTCCGAATGAATTTGCCTTTCCACGAGACTCCGATGATTGTTGCCTCGCACGGACTGGACTGCGTCGATTTCCAACATTGCCAGAAGATCGTCCATTACCACTACGCGTATTCCGTCCTTGCAAAATAGGCTCTGCCTTAATCAAAGGATCTGGCTCATAACCCGGCACAACCACATTTGGTAGCTCACGCTTGATAAGGTACTCGATATCCCTTAACAATTTATGCTCGTCGACACACACCAATGACAACGCCTCGCCTTCATGACCCGCACGACCAGTACGACCTATACGATGCACATAATCCTCAGGAACATTAGGCAAATCAAAGTTTACAACATGTGGCAACTGCTCAATATCCAATCCACGCGCCGCGATGTCGGTAGCTACAAGTACACGACCTGTGCCATCCTTAAAATCCGATAATGCCCGCGTACGTGCGCTCTGACTCTTGTTACCATGGATTGCTGCTGCACTAATACCATCCTTTTCAAGTTGTTGCGCCAGACGGTTAGCACCATGTTTGGTGCGAGTGAATACCAACACCTGCCCCCAGTTCTGTGAGGAAATCAGGTGCGATAACAATTCGCGTTTTCGTTCGCGATCAACAGGATGCACCACCTGCCCGACCCCTTCCGATACGGAATTGCGACGAGCCACTTCGATCAGAACTGGCGAATTTAACATCTTATCGGCCAATCTTTTTATATCATTGGAAAATGTCGCCGAAAACAACAAATTCTGACGTTTATTCGGCAACAAAGCTAAAATCTTACGGATATCATGAATAAAGCCCATATCAAGCATACGGTCAGCCTCATCAAGCACCAGAATATCGACCTTGGAAAGATCCACAGTCTTCTGTCCAGCGTGATCCAATAAACGGCCCGGTGTAGCTACCAAGATATCAACACCACGGCGCAATTTTGAAATCTGTGGCTTAATATTAACACCTCCGAAAATTACAGTAGATTCCAAAGGTAAATATTTACCATAAATCTCGACGCTCTCACCAATCTGAGCAGCGAGTTCACGCGTAGGGGTAAGGATCAAAGCTCGAACATAGCGATGCCCTTCCCCCAACATCTGTTTGCTCAGGAGTTGCAACAAAGGTAAAGTAAAACCAGCGGTCTTGCCCGTACCAGTTTGAGCACCCCCCATGACATCATGTCCTTTAAGAATGAGAGGAATCGTCTGACGCTGAATAGGCGTTGGTTCGCTATAACCTTTTTCAGAAACAGCGCGAAGCAGTTCGGCCAATAAGCCAAGGGAATCAAATGACATATAAAACACTCCAAAAACGGCCCGTGCAAAGCTTGCGCCCATGATCGATCCAGGCAGGATATTATTTGTATCGAGGTGTACCTATTAAGATTTATACCGCGAAGAGATTAGGCGCAGACCGAAATTGCGCAGAAGATATGCCACTATACCATAGCTACTACATTTATACTATGAATATTATTTAATAACCCATCGAAACTATTGCACTCAACTTTTAAGTAGTTAAACTATCTTCAATATTTAAGAATAAATTATACTAGAATAGACTTAATCAGATGCGAAAATCGAAATTTCATGGCAAAAATTTTTGTCTAGCACAATGCAGAGGAAGAAACGTTATAAAACGCAAAGTGAACGAAGATAGAGATTTGCTGAAAAAATATTGAGAAAGTAACCCCTTGCGATTTAATTATTATTCATTGGATACTTAACTTTTATATTCAATCAGATTCAAGAAACTGATTAGGTATATTTTCAACAATTAACCATGGTGGAAATTTATGAATCAACGACCTAATGTACTAGGTATTGCAACCCTTATCGCAGGAATCTTCACAATAATGCTTCTATTTCAGGGAGTCTATACCATAGAAAGTGGCTCTGTCGGGATCCTTTCTACGTTTAGAAAAATGAGCCCCAATATCAAAGAAGCTGGTCTTCATTTTAAAGTGCCATTAGCACAAGACATTCACGTCATTGACATAAAAATGCAAACAGCTCATTACCAGGATTTTTTAACAAAATCAGGAGATAGCGACGGTGTTATTAATAAACCAAAAATTATCGTCCTAGATAGTAAAAATCTAAGTATTGGAATGGAGATCACAGTGCAGTTCACCCCAGACTGGTCCAGAGGAAAAGAAATCCTCGAAAAATATGGGGATAACTATTTCGAAAAGCTCATTAATCCTATCATTCGTGACGTCATTCGCGATACTATTAGTCAATACCAAGCTGAAGAAATTGCCGCGAAACGTTCTATGATTGGCGAAGAGCTTAATAAAATCCTCTCAAAAAAGATCGAACCGTTCCCCTTCATCCTTAACGATATGCAGCTAAGAAATATTGACCTTCCGACTATTGTAAAAACAAAAATTGAAGAAGTTCAACTAGCTAAGCAGGAAGAACAACGTCTTGCAATGATTGAAAAGCAAGCAACTAAAAATCAGAATATTAAAACGATTGAGGCCAATACAAAACTTATTGAACTCACAACATTCGCAAAAGCTGAAGCCGAAAAAAAGCGAATAGAAGCCGATGCCAAAGCTTACCAAATTCTGAAAGAAGCTGAAGCCGTAGCCAAAGCCAACGAACAGATAGCACAGACGCTATCCCCAGCTCTACTTAAATATGAAGGAGTAAAGAAATGGGATGGCGCATATCCTAAAACCTTGTTATCAGACAGCAAAGCTCTTATGGTGCAATTGCCACAAATGAGTGAGTAATACAATACAAAAATAATCTGGTCATAGGGCGAAAACCCTATGACCTTTTTGTCAAAATATCACAAAATTTAACTGGCAGAAATCTTTCCCTCTTTCGTAAAGCTATACAAAAGACTGGTTATGACCAAGAACAAAAAGCTATTTACGTTCACTGCAAGCAGAGGGGGTCCGCAGCCTTTCGGCGTTTCGAAACATCCCACCGGAATAAATTTTTCTGTTTTTTCAAAATATGGCACGTCTGTATCATTGTGTTTATTTACGTACAACGACGAGACCCCAATAGCAGAGATCTTGCTAAACCCTATCATCAATAGAACAGGAAACGTCTGGCATATCCTTGTCGAAGGGCTCGCTTCAGAATTCTTATACGCTTTTCGTATCGACGGCCCTTTAGAACAAAAAAAAGGACACCTGTTTGACCAGCAGGTATTCCTGCTTGACCCTTACGCGCGATCTACTTTCAATAACGCCTCCAATGGCTATTGCCCAAAAGGCGTGCCCATTATGAATCGCAATTTTGACTGGGATGATGATAAGCACCCATCCATTCCGATGCAGGATCTTATTATATACGAAATGCATGTCCGAGGATTTACCCAAAGCCCTTCAAGCCACACTAAAAACAAAGGAACATTTTTAGGAATTATCGAGAAAATTCCATACCTAAAACATCTTGGCATTAATACAGTAGAACTCCTTCCGATAAATGAATTCAATGAAAACGAATATATAGGAGTTAACCCCAAGACTGGAACCCCACTTGTCAACTACTGGGGGTACTCTACATTAAATTTCTTTTCTCCGATGACACAATACGCTACAAACAAAGCTCCCGGTGTAGTCGTCGACGAATTCAAATCAATGGTCAAGTCTCTACACAAAAATGGAATCGAAGTAATTATAGATGTCGTATTCAATCATACCGGCGAAGGCAATGAAAAAGGTCCTACATATTCATTCCGCGGATTCGAGAATTCCACTTATTATATGCTCGACGACAATGGCGACTTTTTAAATTTCTCTGGCTGCGGGAACACTATGAACTGCAACCACCCTGTTGTCCGCGAACTTATCCATAATTGCTTACGCTATTGGGTCACAGAAATGCATGTCGATGGTTTTCGCTTTGATCTGGCATCTATACTAGGACGTGACAACAATGGAACGCCACTTTCTTCCCCACCACTCATCGAAGCTATTGCCCTAGACCCACTTCTCGCCAATACCAAGCTCATCGCTGAAGCGTGGGATTCAGGAGGCTTGTATCAAGTCGGGTCATTCTTCCCTTCCCTCGGAGCATGGGCAGAATGGAACGGAGAGTACCGCGACGAGATTAGACGCTTTATAAGCGGGATTTCCGATAATGCTCATGTTGTTGCGACACGTTTGTGCGGATCCGAAGACCTCTACGGCGATGGTCGAACACCATCTCATAGCATAAACTTTATAACATGCCACGACGGATTCACCCTAAAAGATTTAGTATCATACAATACCAAACACAACGAAGAGAACGGTGAAAACAATGAAGATGGAGAGAACACCAATAACAGCTGGAACTGCGGTATAGAAGGACAATCCGATAACTCTGACATTGAAACGTTAAGGAATCGTCAGATGAAAAACTTCCACCTGGCTCTCATGGTATCCCAAGGTGTTCCAATGTTGCATATGGGCGATGAATACGGACACACGAAATACGGAAACAACAACACATGGTGTCATGACGATAAACGAAATTGGTTTTCGTGGGACGAGCTAAAGAAAAACAATGCCTTTTCCAGATTCTACCGACTGATGATCAATTTCAGAAAAAGACATTCACAATTTCGCAAGAACTCATTTTTAAACAACAATAATATTTCATGGTACAGCATTCACGGAGAGCAGCGCGACTGGTCACAGGACAAGCAATTTATAGCATTCACCTTGAAAGATTCGTGGAAATCCGAAGATATCTATGTAGCATTCAACGCCTGCAACAAAGACGTAAAAATCAGCTTACCTAAATGCCCAGTAGGAAGGGAATGGCACCGCATCGTTGACACTTCGCTAGCCCCTCCCAAAGATTTTTCTGAAGATGATAATGCTTATGCAATACACTCAAAAGAATACTTTATGGGATCGCATTCGTCAATAATCTTCAAAGCTATGATCATTTAGAAACTCTTTCGGAAAGTATAGCCGAAGACTTCGCTTGGCTTTGGGAGGGTGTCACTAGAGGAACAGCCTTTTTTGGGGAGGCGAATTTAACCTCCCTAACTTCAACCCTGCCAAATACCATCATCCTTTTAATGATCGCCAAAGATTCTGCTCTCATCTCCTGATCATTCATAAGTCGCCGGACTTTCTCAACACATTTGCCATAGAACTCCTCAACAAGAGAGACATCTTTCTCAACACACACACTAAATAACAACTCATCTGGAGACATATATCTAAGACTCTTCATTCTCATATCACATAGGACTTGCATAGTTTTTAATTTCTTTTCGAAGGCATCGAAACATCTCGGCTTCCAAGGAGACTCTAAAACCTTTGCCTTCAAGTTAACAAGATGTTCAGAAACAGAAAGAGGGTTTAAAAAAGACTTTTTAAAATGCTGAGTTAAACTAATATGATTAGCCTCCATTTCTTTCTTTTTAGCAGAATGATCTTTTTTAGACTTTTTCGCAAAAAGGATCGGGTCTTTGTTTCCGTTGACTTTTAAATTTTTATAAAACTCACTTGTTAAATTGGCTTTCAGATCAAGACAAATTATCGCACATTCGCTATTAATTCCTTTTTTAAAACTGGAATCTCCAGGAGAATGTTTATTGCCAAGCTCGTGAAACTTCGTATATTCTTTAAAAACATCTTCAATCTTAAAAAAATAACCTTGCAATAGAGTCTGTGAATATACAGCATGCTTTTTGCGGGTTGCATCCCCGTTAAATCCGGGTAAGCATTTTTTAGATTCCGCTTCAATAAAGGAATCAACATCAAGCCAACGACCTATAAGTCTCTCATAAACGAAAAGATTATCTTCACCATTCTTAATATTTTCTATAATAAGTAGTTTCTCTGTTATTTCTCGTTGACTCTTATCTAAAAAACAGCGCTGATCATTAAGCCAACATTCAAGAGCTTCGGACGGCAAAAGACTCCCTTCAGACACCTTGTTTAGTATTTCCAAACGCCTAGAACGAAGATCCACTTCCAACAGACTATCATGAACGTTAACATCACTAGGAAGTTGAACCGTAGAACTCAAGGATTGATAAGCATAGCAATTTTTGGAAATCCACCTTTTTTTTATATCAGAAGTAAACTCTTCAACAAGAACATGGAATGTCTCCATCTTATTGAGAGATCGCTCCCAAGCATCCTGAAAGACTTCTATTTCCTCATCTTTTACACCAAAGAAGTTTTTCATTATGCGACGTTGTTCTATGGTTAAGCCTTTTGGAGCAATATCTCCAAGAAGTTTTCTCATAATACAATCACACACTATGCAATCATATTTATATTCTGTTAGAGATTGTGGTCTATATAGGGATTCGGGTCTATATAGGGATTTGTCAGCTCTACACATTTCCATTAGCTTTTCACAATCTTCCTTTGTAAGCCCCCATGCAAAAAGAATACCTAACGTCTCATAATCAATACCTTTTTCAAATATCCGATCTCTGATAACCTTATAAGAATTATCTGAATAATTAGGTTGAGAAGCAGAATGCGCCGCCTGACAGCCATTTTTCCTACCACACCCTGTTCCATATTGGAAAACTGTTTTGTCATTTTTAAGAACAAACCCTTGTTTCCAATACGCTATAGCTTGAATAACAAATAGTTGAGTTCCCCTATCAAAATGATCTTCGATCATATCGCACTGTTTCTCAACACGCACATCATCAACTAAGCCAGTACCACATATTACTTCGCAACAATGCAGTGGATTTAACGTAAACACACTTTTACGAGAGGATGTAAAATTTAGTCTTGAAGGTATTACAGACCTAGCATCAGGCTCTTGTGGAAAATGAGGGACGAAAAGCTTTTTGCTTACTACTGTAACCCCACAGTTTTGATATATGTTCCTTTTCCCTTTCAATACGAATAAATTTGTCTCTATATTATCTAACCCCTTACCTATAACCTTTAGTATATCTAGAATGCAACTACATCGTTCCTTTATCAGATTCGCCTCTCTGGTAGCCATGCTATATTTAGGAAAAGGTGTGGAGTACATATTAGAATCTACTGGCGTCATCGCTATAGGGCAAAACGAGGTCATATTACTTGTCTCCCAAAAATTTACAATTAGCATAAACAACATCCACAAAAGGCTTATTTTTTTCTGACCTTACCCGATGAAATTCTGAAATCGCAAATGGTCGAATATTGTCACACGTCATTAAATACAATGTTTCCAGGTTAGGTATACTCGCCAACGGAAAGATCTCAGCGCTATTTACAGCACTAGATCGAATCGTAACCTCATTGACAACAGAATTATTTGAAATTGCTTTAATAGCCTCTTTAGAACAGCCCTCTAGTACCAACTTACGCAATGTCGTTATCTTATTCAGCTTATCAATTAATGCACCAATATCACCAATAGGCACATCTTCCAACCCGAGTCGTAACGTTTTCAGTGACGGCAAACGGCTAATCCAGTCAAAGACTTGTAAAGACTTAGCAAAAGACACATTATCAAAAATTTCAAGATCTTCAAGGTATTCAAAAACTGGCAATGGCACAATATCTGAAATACCTTCAACCATATGCGTACATCTGCTAACAATAAGCTTTTCAACATGTGGAACTTGCTTCCAAATACTACATAATGCCTTAAAACTCAACGACATATTCCCTGAAAGATCGACTTCTGTAATTCCTAAAAAATCGCCAGAATTAAAACCGTCAAAATATTCAACCAACCCATCGTCATCCAAATACTCTTGAGATAAATCTAATCGGTAATTTTCTTCAGATACATCATCAGAAACTCTACACATTCCAGACGGGCTATTTATATTATTTGACTTAAACATAGTGGCCATAAAAACCGCAACACTACAATCTTCAAGAGATAACGCTTCCCTAGACATAATATGATGAGCAGGAGAATATACGCCTGTCTTTGGCTCTACCTTAGAAGACCTTCCTACATTTAAAACAGTATTTCTTATAAAATTGAACACCTTATGAATATCCCCTGAAAAAGGAGTTGCTTGTAAAGGCGTTCCACGAGCTCCTTCATCAATCTGAATACTAGTTAAATTACTATTAATAGGACTCTCAGAAATACTCCTCATACATACAACCTTTTTTTTGTTATGAAAAAAACAAATATTACAGAAATAATCTATATATCTTTTATCTTCAACGACTTCTTATAACGTCGGGAGATAGAAGCGCTAAACTAAGCCACATCACAGCAACAGTATTGACAAACTGCCATTATGCTATTTGGACAATAAGTCTCTTCTTTAAGAAATGTGATCGCTCCATGGAATGTATTGAAATCGCGTAAGTCTAATACTATTCAAACATCGTTCTAAATTATATTAAATGCGAACGTGATAATGAAATAACGATTTTA
>Ga0307991_1001638_pt1 | contig 15537 bp, 10 predicted proteins | sample EllFjometagen131_FD_203146 | JGI IMG/M metagenome (GOLD analysis project Ga0307991, IMG submission 203146) | Marine microbial communities from Ellis Fjord, Antarctic Ocean - #131 | ecosystem: Environmental > Aquatic > Marine > Unclassified | place: Southern Ocean | collected 2014-10-08
AAACAGAACACTTGAAAATATTGAGCTCTACCTGGAAGGACAACTTTCGGGCGATGAACTCACCGAATTTAAGGAGGCTCAGGATACCGATCCTGAATTTGCTAAAATGACAGAGGATTACAAACTGGCCATGCGCAGTGTTGAAGAATTCGGAAAACAGGAGCTGAAAAAACAACTCCGGCAAATCCACATTGAGGAAATCAAAGCAAGTCCGAAATTCGGACAACGGGAATTGTTCAGGTATGCAGCTATTTTTATTGGCTTTTTGATTGTTAGCGCTCCCTTTTTATACACCTATTTTACCAGTAACCCAAATTATCAAAAACTATATGATAATAATTTCAGCCTCTACCCCGATATTATAAGCCAACGGGGTGAAACACAAAATTTGATGCTGGAAGAAGCCATGAGTTATTATAAAAATAAAGACTTTGAAAATGCTGCTGTTCTATTTCATAATCTGGATGTTCAGGAATTGCCTTTTGCGAAAGCAATAAAACTTTATAGCGGGATTAGCTATCTTGGCAGCGGTGATAATATACTGGCTGAAGACGTTTTCGTGGGTATAATAAACGATAATGATAATCCATTCGATGGTCAGGCCAAATGGTATCTTGCTCTGAGCTATCTCAGCCGGGAAAATATCGATGAAGCAGTGCCCTTGCTGGATGAGATAGTTGGTAATAAATCATACAATCATGCCAGGGCAAAAAAGATTTTAAAAGAGTTTTAACAATTTTTTTTCAAATCAATCACTAAAACTTTAAACCTGAAAAATTCATATTATTGCTTTTCAAATCAATATTTTGGCACTCAACGCGGCCGTTGAAGCTGCCCGGGTCGGGGTTCACGGAAAAGGATTTGCCGTTGTGGCCTCCGAAGTGCGAAAACTGGCAGAGCGAAGCAAAGGAGCTGCCGATGAAATTACGCAGATCACCAAAAACAGCATGACGGTAACCGAACAATCGGACCGATTGATAAAAGAACTGATTCCTGAAATTGAAAAAAATACAAAACTTGTACAACAACTGGCTGCACGGGGCAATGAGCAAAAAACTGAAGTTGAACAGGTTACCTTTTCGCTAAGCGACCTGGAAAGAGTGATTAAGCAAAACGTTAGCGCATCCGAAGAACTTAGCGAAAGCTCGGAAGAATTTGAGGCTAAAGCCGAATATTTAAAAAAACTGATCAGCTTTTTTAAGGTGGAGGAGGATTGAGTGGATCATCAATGTTAAAACAGTTGGCACTACTACGAATTTAGTGGAAAGTAAAATGTTAATCATGAGTAGTAAAATAGATTTCTTGCCGCACGTGCGGCATCGAAATGACCCCGTCCATGGGTTGATTTGGGGGCAGGGGAATCGGGCGCTTCGCGCCCGATTCCCCTGCCCCCACCAACATACCGGGAGTTTTGTCACCTCGAAGGAGCTTGCAGCCAGCCCCGACCATTCGGGGACTGAGACCTGCCTCGCCTGCACCATTGCATACACCAGCGGCCCGCTTCGCAGCGAGGCGAGCAAGGCGGGGGTCTGTCTAATAGTAAGGTTTTCTGTGCTTTACACAAATATGTCATTGGTAACCACCAACTGGTGATGAGAAATTTGTTTACGATGATAGCTATTATTCACATCCACGAAAATGGTAGTAGAACCATTAAAAAAGGGCAAGGTAGAATCGGAATGGTTAAGATGTGCTGAAAATGAATCCGAAGATAATATAGCTTACATTAACTTTTTGCAAACAAAAAATTTAATCTTGGCACCAAAACTTAATAGACCGGAGGATGATTTTGCCCTTGAACTGATTTCAAAACATTATCCTGACTATGCTGTTAAAAATCGCATTGCCCAGGTAGATATGAGGGAAATTACCAAATTTGATGGCGCGTTAAACTGCATTTCCTGGACGACCAAGGAATAATTTGGACTTCAAATTGCACGCTGCGCAACTCATTTATTTATTTTTATTCCGTTTTACCTAAGCCCCAAGAAGATCAAAATTATAGGAATCAGAACCAAAGCAATACATCAGCGTTTCCACCTTCTACGTTTAAAAACTATAATGCCCAGGAAAAGCAGCATTGCCGCACCACCAAAAAAAATAATATTGCGGCTTCCTCTCTGCTTGTTTAGTTCTAATGCCGTGGTATTTCCCAAATGTATAAATCCACCCCAAAAGCAAGGGTTGGCCATCATATCATCGCTTGCAGCAAGGTAATCCAGTTTCGACTTTTGCAGGGCAACTTCCTTTTGCTCTCCTTCGGCAAGATAACGATAGAAACCCGTCATAATCTTTACCGTGGCCTCGTCATTAACATTCCACAAACTAATCACCAGCGAAGGGACACCGGCATACATAAATCCGCGTGCCAATGTCATCATCCCCTCCCCTTGCTGCAATTTCCCGTACCCGGTATTGCAGGCACTCAGCACAGCCATATCTGCCCCAATGTCCATATTAAACAACTCCCAGGTGTAGAGATTCCCATCTTCAACATTTCCGGCATCGGGTGCAAAAACCAACCTTGAAAACATAGGCCTGTTGTTGTCGATTATACCATGCGTAGCAATATGCAAAACCTGTGGGTTGCCGCCGGTATTTTTAAATTTTAACTCGGTGGCCAGGGAATCAAAATAAGCCTGTCCGTGCATAATTTCCAGGATGTTATTTACTTCCGCTCGCACACCGGGCAGTTCGGCCAGGTCTTCGCCCCTTGTGGCCGGTTGGTTAACATTTGCAGCCGAGTAGGTATATTTTTCTTTTTTAAAACTCAGGGCAAAAGCCGCCAAATCACTTTTATGCTGGTCGGCAGTTGTGTTCATGGCGTTAATAAACATGGAAGCCGAATAATTGTAACTGATGGGGTGACTTTTAATTAAGTAAGGCAAACTTGCATATCCGGCGCTTGGCACTTGCGAAACATCCGCGATTAAAATCTCGAAGGGGATATAAAAAAGCGGCCCATCGGGGACAATAATATATTTCTGTTTCTTTACATATTGCTCTACCGGGTAAACCAGGTATTCGTACAATCGCCGTGAGGCAAGGATAAACTCCTCTCTGTTTGCGCTGAAATCGATGCCTTTTCCTGAAGTTAAAAATGATTGCAGTACCCCGAGGTTTTTTGAAAAATCAGGCTGCAAGGCCACCTGCAAAATACTGTTTTCAGTTTGTGTAATGATAAAAATGTATAAAATAGAATCGGTAATATGGTACTGCAAAAAAAGCTCATCTTCCTTTAATTTTTGTTGAAGATCGACAAAAGAAAACCTGGAATTGCCATATTTCAACGCATTATATTCAGGATAATTCATCTCTAACATTTCATTAAATGCTTCAAGTTTGCGCTTACTTTCAAATATCAGTTGCTTTAGCGAATCATTTTTCACAGTGTGCTTCCCGGCATTGTCGTAGTCAGCTTTTTGCAACATGGCAATCTCGCGTTTCAAACTGTCTTCATAACTGAACAAGGAATTCGGAATCCTGAGGTTAAGCCTTGCTTCATTTTCAGTAATCAGATCCAACAGGGTTCTTGCCTTCCCGCGTTCAGCAATTTCGAATGCATGGGCCTTGAACGTAGAATCTTTTGTGGCATACAACATTTCGATGGCCTTGGTTACTGCATCCGAGTACAAATCCCGGTTGTTGTCCATTAGGTAAAGCTTACTTTTTTCATCGCCAAGCCCCTGCCTTACCTGATCCATAAATTCGATGATGAGCAATTGGAGGTCAAAGCTGCTTTTAAGGTTGGAAATTTCATCTGTGTTTTTATTGTAAATATCCCTGAAAATTTCGGCCTTGTTTTTTAAAATGATAATTGTATTATAATCCACCTCATGTATGCCGGGTTGTGGATTTGAATAAATTCCTGTGTCAGAAAATCCCGGAACCAAAGTATTGAGAGCTTTTTGAAGTTGATGCAAAGCCTTGTGATGAGCACCTTTCCCGCTTAAAAAATTGCTCATACTCACCAGGGTCTTCGACATGCCATAAACATCGTTAATCATTTGGCGACATGCCAGCGACTCATTAAAATAAGCCATAGCCTTTTCTTCGTTCCCATTCAAAGCAGCAATTTCACCCAGGTTATTCAGCGAACTTGCTATCAACTCCTTGTCGTTGAGTTTGCGCTTAATGGTCAAAGATTTTTCCAGAAAAACAATGGCGCTGTCGTAGTTTCCCATCATTTTTTGGGTTACGCCCATATTATTCAAAGTTTGCGCCATCCCGCCAAGGTCGTTGGTTTTAATTCTTAGACTAAGCGCCTCATTGTAATAATCGATGCCCTTTTCAAAATCATCAAGCCTCACGTAAACTGTCCCTATATTGTTAAGGGTGTTGGAGATCATCTTTTCATCCCCGATCTTTCTCCGCAGGGCAAGGGACTGAAGATAATATTCAAGGCCTTTTTCCAGGTTTCCTTCACTCACCAGGCAAACTCCCATCAGGTTAAGGGCGATAGCCTCACCGGTTTCATCACCCCTGGTTTTTGCTATGTTGTAAAATTCGTCGGCAAAACGGAAGGCTGTCTGGGTTGATTTCCTCACATTGTCGATGGAGAGCCGCCGGCAAATATCGGCCCGCAGCGAATCGGATAGTGTTGAATATCGAGGGCTATCATAAACTATTTGCAGGCTGTCGGAATCCGACTCCTGGCCAAAAGCTCCGAAGTAACTGTATGCGAGTATAAAAAACACGATCCTGATAAAGTGCTTCATTTCCTGATTTTGGCTTTCTAATTTCGATTTTTGTTAATGCAAATATAGGGATTTGACAATACCAAAAAAGCACCCCATAATCGGAATGCCTTCAAACTTCAATAATTTTGATTGCAAAGAAACGGGGAGTGTATCACGAAAACTTCGCGGAAAGGTAAAGTGCTTTTTACACGAAGAAGTGTTAAACAGAGGATATGGAAAAACTTCACTGTTACAATCAAAAACATCAGATCATCCTGAAACTCATGTATGGCTGTGGTTTACTCCGTGAGGAAGTATGCACTTTAAAAACCGAAGATGTAAATATTCCGGAACCAGCATCGCCAAAACTGTTGAGCGACTTACTGAAAAAGTAGGCCTCAAGTGCAAAGTAACGCCACAGATGTTCAGGCACAGTGGAGTTTACGCCGCTTTTTGCGGGGTCACGCACCATAAGGAAAAGGGAACAGAGCTACGATTTACACAAGAAGCTCTTGGCCACGCATCCAGTAAGACTACCGGGATTTACCCCGTAGGAATTCATTATCATATCCGGCAAGGTCTAAAATATCCAATATTTTCCATCGGGGTGAACACAAGGGTTAGTAGAATAAATATTCACCCCGTTGGATTAAACTCGATTAATATGTATTACTACGTTTATGTTTTAAGAAGCAGCATTGATAAAATGCTTTATACTGGTTACACTTCAAATTTGAAACAAAGAATCCAAAATCATAATGAAGGCAAAGTACCATCAACCAGGAATCGTAAACCATTGGAATTAATTTACTTCGAAGGGTGCCTTAACCAACAGGATGCTACAAGGAGAGAAAAATATTTGAAGTCAGGGAATGGGAAAATCTATCTCCGAAACAGATTGAAGAACTATTTTAATCCTACGGGGTAAAAAAAATGCGGAATCTATTGGATGATATGGAATTATAACTATTTTTGATGGATGAAACAAAAACACACAATAAATAGCGACTCCGGCAAAAAGACAAAATGTCTTCATATTGTACCGAATACGGTACATTTAAAAGACAGGAAGGGGTCATAAAAACAAGTTGAAAGTTCATGGCCGCAACAGGTAACAGAAACAGTTCTTTGGCTTCGTGAAGGCTTCGAAAGTTGGGTGCTTTGTTTTTCGCCAACGCACAGGTTTGTCCGGGCCAAGCACGGCCACAGGCCAATGCCCACGCACTGGCCAACCCAAACCGAAACACGCCCCAAGGCCAAAACCGAAACACGGCCAGCACACAAAATATGCTAACACACGGCCACAGGCCAATGCCGAAACACAGCCACCCTAAGCCATCGCTGAATCCACAGGCCAAATCCGGCACTCGGCCAACCTTGCGCACGAGGCCAGCTATCTAAGCAAACCTTGTCCAACGCCGGGGCAGACGGATAAAGGCCACGAAACTTTAACAAGCGGCTCATAGCCCATGCCGCGGTGGGTGCATCGGCCAAAAGAGAAAATGATTATTTTTACGAACAGAAAAAGTGCTTAACAGTTGGAGGTGATTGCGGCACAGGCCATAGCCGCCGACCGTTGTACACAAGCTAAAAGAACGACCGAGCATTAAAATATCCGAATGAAAAACAAGTAGAAAACCCACCGCACATTTTACACATTTATTTTTTGCCAACACACGATTCTAACCCTGAAAAAATAAAAGAGTAAAATTCTTCCATCGCTCTCGAAAAAAGCAGTATCTTTGGACAATTATTGTCCTGAATAATTATTTAAGAATAAAAATTACGGAATGACGACAAAAGAATCATTTGGAGAGTATATTAAAAAACTAAGGGAAGAACACAAACTTCCGCTTAGAAAGGTAGCATCTGTATTAGACCTTGACCCATCGACACTTAGTAAAATAGAAAGAGGTGAAAGAACAGCAAATAAGGAAATGCTACCACTACTTGCTGAATTATTTAACGAAAATGAGAAAACATTAGGACTAATATTTTTTAGCGACAAAGTGGCTTATCAATTAATGGAAGAGGAAAATCCTAGCGAAATATTGAAAGTAGCAGAAGAAAAAATACAATACTTGAAAAACAAGAATGTTAAACAAGGCTCACTTAATCTTAAATAATTATGACTGTAAAAGACCTTGTAAAAAAATATCAATCCAACAGAAAAACATATCTGAAAGCTAGTTACAATGAAACGCAACTCAGAACAGATTTCTTAGACCCATTTTTTGAATTACTGGGTTGGGATATTAAAAACTCAGAAGGAAAACCAACAAATGAACGAGAAGTATTATTAGAAGAAGGGTTAAAAGCAGATGCTACTGCAAATACAAAAAAACCTGATTACACTTTTAGACTATTTTCTGAACGAAAATTCTTTTTAGAAGCGAAAAAACCAAATGTAAAAATTGAAATAAACAACGAACCTGCAAAGCAGGTTCGCAGATATGGATTTACAGCAAAACTAAAAATATCAGTTTTGTCGAATTTTGAATATTTAGTAATCTACGATTGCTCTCAAAAGGTTGAAGAAGATGATTCCGTAACAAAATCACGAATAAATATTTACCATTACACAGAATATGAATCTGCTTTTGAGGAAATAAAAAAGCAATTAAGCCATCAGGTAGTTTATAGCGGAGAATTTGACGAAACTTGGAAAGATATAGAAGAACAACTAAAACTATCAAGTGTTGATAGTCTTTTCCTTTCACAAATAAATGATTGGAGGATTATTCTTGGCAAAGAGATTTATTCACACAAATCAGACGTTTCAATTGAAGAACTAAACGATATTGTGCAGTCGTACATAAACAGCATCATATTTTTACGTGTTTGTGAGGATAGAAATTTTGAAGCATACAAAACACTTTTAAACTTTGCTGACAAAAATGATTTTAACTCATTAATTAAAAAGTTCAAAGAAGCAGACAAAAAATATAATGCAGGACTTTTTAATCATCCTTTAGTAGACGAAATAATCTCAAACAATAGTTCTGCATTTTGGATAATCATTGAGCATTTGTACTTTCCTGAAAGTAGTTATTCTTTTTCAGTTTTTTCATCAGACATTTTAGGGAATATTTATGAAATATTTCTTGGAGAACAATTAGTCATTGAAAATAGTGAAATTCTAATAAAAAAGAAACCTGAAAATATAGACAGAGATATTGTTACAACACCTACATTTATCATTCAAGATATTTTACGTAAAACAGTTGTGAAAAATTGTGAAGGTAAAACGGATAAAGAAATATTAGATTCTTCTTTTGCGGATATTGCTTGTGGTTCGGGTGCATTTTTATTGGAAACTTACCAATTGTTACAAGATACTTTAGTCGATTATTATTTAGAAAATGACACTAAAAAACTAATCCAAACATCAATTGAAACTTTCAAACTTCCATTTCAAATTAAAAAGACAATTTTAGAAAATTGTATCTACGGAATTGATAAAGATTACAATGCTGTAGAAGCTTGTAAATTTGGACTACTTCTTAAACTACTTGAAAATGAAGATAATTCAACAATTTCAACACCTGCACTTCCAGTCCTTGAAAATATTCAATTTGGAAACAGTTTAATTGATAGTTCCATAACAACAAAAAAAAATCAAGACAAAATAAACCCTTTTGATTTTGGGAAAACAAAATTTGATGTAATTGTTGGTAATCCACCATATATGGCAACCGAACATATGAAGCAGTTTACACCTTTAGAATTGCCTTTATATAAAAAACACTATTCATCATCATATAAACAATTTGATAAATATTTTCTATTCATCGAAAGAGGTTTAGACCTATTAAAACCAAAAGGATATTTTGGATATATTGTTCCAAGCAAATTCACTAAAGTTGGAGCAGGGAAAAAGTTAAGAGAATTACTTATTTCAAATAAATCAGTAGAACAAATTATTTCATTTGGAGCAAACCAAGTATTCCACGATAAAACAACTTACACTTGCTTACTTATTCTTAAAAATGAAGAACAGAAAGAACTAAACTATTTAGAAGTTGATTCTTTGAAAAATTGGAAAACAAGAAAAATTAATGATGAACATTTTGATTCTATTAAATTTGATGAATTTGAAAAAAATGATTGGATTCTTGTTCCAAGTATTTTAAAACCAGTTTTCAATGCTATAAATAAACAATCTGAAACATTAGAAACATTAATTGGTTCTGATAATATTTACAATGGTATTCAAACAAGTGCCAATAATATATATATCCATTCCAAAACAAAAGAAGATGAAAAATACATCTACTTTTCTAAAGACGGCATTGATTGGAAGGTAGAAAAGGTATTAACACGACCTTATTACAAGACTTCAAGCGGAGATGATAACCTAAATACTTATCGTCCTTTTAGTCCAAATACTTTTGTTATTTACCCATATCTAAAAACAAAAAAAGGAATCCAATTTGTTGAAATTGATAAATTGAAAACCAACTACCCTAATTTGTTCTTATTTTTAAATCACTACAAAAGCAAATTAGATAATTCAAAAAGAGATATAAAACCAACTCCTGAAACAGAATACGAATGGTATCGTTTTGGAAGACATCAAAGTCTTGATAAATGTGATGTTCCTGCTAAAATTATAGTTGGTGTTTTAGCTAAGGGCAATAAATATGCAATTGATTATTTCGGTACATTAATTTCTTCAGGAGGAACAGCAGGATATTGTATGATTACTTTACCTAACGATTTTTCTTACTCAATTTACTACATCCAAGCTATCTTAAATTCTAAGTATTTAGAATGGTTTTCAGCATTAATCGGAGAAGTATTTAGAGGCGGATATATTGCAAGAGGAACTAAAGTTTTAAAGAAGTTACCTATTAGAATTATTGATTTTGAAAACAAAGAAGAGAAATCTAAACACGATAAAATTGCTTCTATTCAAAAAAAATTAATTGACATTCAGCGACAAATAGATAAAAACAAAGGAAATAACAGAAAGTTAATTCCCTTACAACGTCAATTTGATAGCCAAAAGAATGAATTAGAACAGACATTAAATACATTATTTAACTTAGGAGAAAGCGACAGCCTTGTTCCTTTAATTTCAAAATTATATGCAACTAATTAAAAACGCATCTAAGGAAAAATTAAGGGGTGGCTTTTATACTCCTGAACCAATTGCATCATTTATTTTAAAATGGGCTTTTAATGGAAATATAGAGTTTGACATTCTTGAACCAAGCTGTGGTGATGGTGTCTTTTTAGACGAAATTCAAAAAGGAAACTATGAATACAATTCTGTTACTGCAATTGAATTTGATGAAATTGAAGCCATTAAATCAAAAAAAATAAAGTTAGATAAAACCAAAATCATCAATTCTGATTTTCACGATTTTTGTATCAATACAAAACAAAAATTTGATTTAGTAATTGGTAACCCTCCATACATTCGGTATCAATATTTTGATAGAGAACAACAAAAATTTGCTTCTGAAATTTTCGGAAAAGCAAAGTTAAAATATTCAAAACTAACGAATGCTTGGGTTTCTTTTGTTGTTGGTTCTTCCCTACTCTTAAAAGAAGAAGGAAAGATTGGTTTTGTGCTTCCTGCAGAAATACTGCAAGTTTCTTATGCACAACCTTTAAGAGAGTTTTTAGGGCAGTTCTACAATAAAATAAACATTGTATCTTTTGAGAAACTGGTTTTCCCAGACATTCAACAAGAAGTAGTTTTATTGTTATGCGAGAAAAATAAAACCAATACACACTTAATTGAACATTTGGAATTAAGAGATGCAGAAGAGCTTAAAAAATTAGATGTATCTAAACTGAAAAGTCCAAAGAAAAAAATAGATTTCAAATCTAATAAATGGACTTTCTATTTCCTTGACCAAAAAGAAATTGACTTTTTAGAACGACTTCAAACAAAAAAAATAATCCCCAAATTAGGAGATTATGCAAAAGTTGAAGTTGGAATTACAACAGGTTCAAATCCGTTTTTTACTGTGCCTCTTTCAATCGTTCAATTTTACAATTTGGAGAAATACGCAAAGCCATTAGTCGGCAGAAGTGTACAAGTGCCAAGTGCAATATTTACTGAAAAAGATTGGAATAAAAATAGAGATTCAGAAGCAAGAACACACTTCTTGTCTTTTCCAAAAATGAAAGATTTAAATGGCTCTATTGGAGCAAGAGATTATATCGCTTGGGGTGAGGAATCTGAAATAAACAAAGGATATAAATGCAGAATCAGAGACGAATGGCAAATTGTACCTTCTCAACGAATTTCAGACGCTTTATTTATTCGTAGAAACAATAAATATCCTAAGTTAATAATCAATGAAGCAAAAGCATATACAACGGATACAATGCACCGAGTAACTGTAAAAGAAAATGCAGAAATAAAAGCATTAACAGCAAGTTATTATAATTCGCTTTCTTTTGCTTTCTCCGAAATTTGTGGAAGAAGTCACGGTGGCGGAGTTTTGGAATTAATGCCAAATGAAGTAGAAAGAATTCTTTTACCGTATAATGAAAATAATGCAGAGTTATTACCCGTAATCAATAAAATGATTCGTGAGAAAAAAGACATTTCTGATTTACTGAAAATTACAAATGAAAAAATATTAAAAGAAAATTTTGGATTAACTGATTCTGAAATTGAATTGGCAGATAGTATTTGGAAGAAATTATCTAATAGGAGATTAAATAGAGGAAAAAAATAAATATTATGGGAGGAAACGCAGGAATAAGAGGATACATTATACAAACAATCATTTGTATGTTAGATGCCTTGGAAAAAGATAATGAGTGGACATCTGTAACATTAGAACCACTTGATGAATCTGAAAAAGTTGATATTAGGTGGAAATATTCTAATGATATTATTAAACTAACCCAAGTAAAATCCTCTCAAAATGTAATCAGATATTCAAATGCCAAAAAATGGTCTGAAGAGTTAGAGACTCATTCTCCAAAAGCTTCTGAATATGAGTTAATATTAATAGGTTCTACTGATTCTAAATTAACCAAAACAGAAGATATAGGAAAAGTCAAAATTGGAGAATTTAAACCTTTAAATACTCAAACTCTAATAGACCAAGCTTCTACAAAAATTGATTTGTATTATGAAAGAAAAGGAAAGACTAAAATTTCGCCAAAAGTTCGTGAAATTATTATAAATGCACTGAACTCTCATTTTGGAACAAGCTCAATAATTGGAACAGAAGTAAGTAGAGACGATTTTGATGCAAAATTATTGGATTGGATAAGTGTAATTGAAAATCAAATTGAAACAAATCCTTTTGCTTCTCTATCTCCTCCAATTGAAAATCAAAAGATACCTATCAATCATAGAATAACAAAGAGAATATTAGAACTTATTGGTTGGAATCAATTTGGAGAAAATCAGTCCGTAGAAATATTCAATGAACATACAACTGAAAATGATTTACATTCAGTAAATTTTATTGGTGATTTTGAAAGTAAGCTCAAAGAAAAAACAGGAGATTTCATTATGGTTTCCTCGTTACACGATTTTAGCTATCCAGGTACTTCAAAATCTGAAATAACCAAATACCTCAAAGATATTGATGCCATATTAGAAGACTCAAAAAAGAATAATGAAGTTCCATTAAAACGATTTGAAACAACAAATTATCATAGCCTTTTGTTTTGGTTGACAACAGATAATGACGATTTATTTCGTGATTTTATTCATCAGACTAAGGATAACTATAAAAGAAATTTACTGAATGACGAACTGACTTATTTTTTGATAGACAACAAAAAAGCAAATTTCTTAATAAGCAGTATTATTACTGCAAAGAATTATCGAGAAGATATTCCTGTTAAATTTCTTTATCCCATAACAGAAGCGAATCAAAGCCCTGACAGGATTGGACAAAGAGGAATGAAATTGCCTGTTGAATACATTAACTCATCAGTTATTCCAATAGCAAAAGAAGATAAATCAAAAATTAGTTTTCTTCTTTTTTGTTCAGACTCTTTTTCACCAGAATCATTAAAAAAGTTGATTTGGCTCACAATTCGTTTAACAAGTGGTTTTGGTAACGAATACTTATTATATTTTCCTGATTATGATGAAGAACAAAATAAAAATGAAGCTTTGAAAATTATACGCTCTTTTGATGAAGAACTTTTAGATGATAAAATAAGAGTATTAAAATATAATCAAGTTGAAACAGAAGTATTAGATTCATTACCAAATACACAAATTACAATTAATAAAAATGAAACCTATCGGGAAAACAATGAAGAATCATTAAGCAATTCCAAACACCTTAATGAAGCTTTTATAAATATCTTGCCTTATGGCGATATATTAAAACCTTTTTTAAATACAGAAGCAATCACTGCTAATGATTTGAAAATATTTCTAGCAAAAAAAGGAATTTTTGTAAAAAATGCAGATAAGGCTAATTTAATTAACTTAATGACTACTCTACTATTTAGTCCTAATGAGTTAGAAAATTTTAAATCTCTAATTGATGTAAAAGATAAGACAACCCACAGCACAAACGAACATTATAAAATAAAGCAAAATGATAGTTTGGAAAATGTTTTCAAGAAAGCAAATCCTAATTTTGACAATATTACAGATGGACTTAATACCAAAATTGTTAATTCAGATTTGAAGTTTCAACAGAACACCGAAAATAAAGAAGAGTATTTATTAAACTTAACAACAGAAATAAAAGACCCAACAAGTTCTCTTTTAGTAAATACGAAATGGGGAAAAATTGAAATTGCAGTAAAAAAGGACAATGACCGCCTTGTTGTAGTTACTCAAAATACAATAACAAGAGAAGATAAATACATTGCAAATCGAGTATTGAAATTATTGCATCAAGAATTTAAACAAATTGACTTTGTCGAAGAAACAAAGATAAAAGTAATGTTCAATAACTTTTCCTCTAATTTAGAAAGAGTTAATTTTCTTCTTAGTTTCACTAATGTTTCCTCTTCTTCCATTTTTAAAACCCCTGATATACGGTCTATTATATTTAAATTTGATGATGATACTGAAATCCCTGAAAAATTTAAGGATAAAGCAGATAAAGATTTAATAATCAAATTTGATGGAAAAAATCTTACCACTCTTACTGAATTATCAATAGAAGATGCAAAAGGCTCAATATTCTTGGAAGAAATTAAAGTTCTGTACAAATTTGATTTCCTTAATATTCAAAATGGGTTCTATTATGTGACATATAACTTTTCTAAAGCACTTAAAAACAAAGGAGAAATTAATGGAGTATTCAATTCTGAACCCTATTTAATTAAAAGTACTAATGTGAAAAACCTTAGTAATATTAAAGGTCTTGAGAGAGAACTTGCAAAAGAAGTTGAAAGACTTAAAATAGAAAAACTTAAACAATTCAATATTATAGAATGATAGAATTTACAGATATTAAACTTGATGGAATTTATGTTCATCAGGTAGGCAATAAATTACGTGATGAAAATTTAAAAATATCGAAAGAGGATATTTCATTTTCAGATGATGAAACACAAAGTTATTTATTAAAATACTTTTTATCTCCATTTAATAATAACGAAGTATATAATTTCTCTCATCCATCTGAACTTGAATTAAATGAAATTTTCTTATTCGTAAAAAGACTTTTTTTGTCTCCTGAGCAATTGTACAAAATATCAATTGATATTTCAAAACATTTGTATGAGCAATCTACTCACCCCAAAATTAACGGAGGTGATTTTTGTATTTGCTTTTTCAAAAATTGTTCGTTTGATGGTATTAATTGTGATGCTATTGGATTTTTTAAATCGGAAGTGAAAGATGTGTTTTTAAAATTTGATTCAATCAATGATAAAGTTAATATTAAACACGAAAATGGTATAAATGTTAATAAATTAGACAAAGGATGTTTGGTCTTTAATTTAGAAGAAGAAAATGGATATAAAGTTTGTATAATTGATTCTAAATCTAAAGATACCCAATATTGGAAAAATGATTTTTTAAATATTAAACCAGCATCTGATAATTACCATTTTACAAATAACTTTTTATCCATAACAAAAGAATATGTTACCAAGCAACTATCTGACGAATTTGAAGTAAATAAAGCTGACCAAATTGATTTATTAAACCGCTCTGTAGATTATTTTAAAACCAATGATAAATTTGAAAAAGAAGAGTTTGAAAAATCAGTTTTTCAAAGTGAAGAGTTAATTGAATCATTTAGAAGTTTTGATAATTCATACAGAGATGATAACGAGATAGAACTTTCAGACAGTTTTGACATATCTTCACAAGCAGTAAAAAAACAAGTTAAAGCTTTTAAAAAAGTATTAAAACTGGACAAAAATTTCCATATATACATTCACGGAGACAAAGAATTGATTGAACAGGGAGTTGAAAAAGATGGACGAAAATATTATAAGATTTATTATAAAGATGAAAGCTAATCCCTACCCAAAAGCCATACACATTTGCAATTCGCACGAGCCATCGCTTGACCTAAAATTGCAAAAGAGTATGTCTTGCCAACGCACTGAATAATAGACGTAAAGAAGAAAGCCAGTGTACAACAAAGGCTCATACGTAATGCGGGGTTCATCGTAAATTGAAAGATTATGCAAGTAATAAAATTTTGTAGTAAAATGAAAGTGAAGTGCTTCGGAAACCCGCACTACGCATAGCCCAACCGTTAAAAGTTCATGGCCGCATCAGGAAATTAAAACAAGTTCTTTGGCTTCGTGAAGGCTTCAAAAGTTGGGAGCTTTGTTTTTCGCCAACGCACAGGTTTGTCCGGGCTGAAACACGGCCACAGGCCAATGCCACGCACTGGCGAACCCAAACCGAAACACGGCCCAAGGCCAAAACCGAAACACGGCC
>Ga0307991_1001639_pt1 | contig 15534 bp, 15 predicted proteins | sample EllFjometagen131_FD_203146 | JGI IMG/M metagenome (GOLD analysis project Ga0307991, IMG submission 203146) | Marine microbial communities from Ellis Fjord, Antarctic Ocean - #131 | ecosystem: Environmental > Aquatic > Marine > Unclassified | place: Southern Ocean | collected 2014-10-08
CCACTGGTGACGGCACGGCGTCGGAGAAGCCCTCGGGATTAGGCCGGTTGGCTTAGGAAGAGCGGTCCATCACCGGGGAGCAGGATAGGAACAGAAACCTTGTGTCCCGCCCCCGGTGATGACGTCCGGCCGCAACCTCGTTTAGGTCCCTCGCAACCGTCATTGAGGTACACCACTGGCTAGAACCGGGATTTGCCATTGTAAAGCCATATCTAAGAGCGATTGGGAAGGAGCACAGACTGCTTTCGAGCTTTGCAAAGCCGAATTTGTCTATACCCAGTTCTTCCAGATTGTCCATCCCTGTCTGCAGCAGGCAAGCCGAATAGCGAAGAAGCCTTTTGGGAAATTGCCTCCGAACGAGCTGGCTATGCCGTTCATCGACAGAAAGGAGACTCAACATGGATGAGGAGAAGGTTCGCAAAGAGGAATTCACGATCAGCGGCGAGAAGCTGGTCTCTACGGTCAAGAAACTGGTGAAAGAGGGAAACGTCCGCCGTGTCACGATCAAGAACAAGGAAGGAAAGACCCTGATCGAGATCCCACTGACATTCGGCGTGGTAGGCGCGCTCTTCTTGCCCACCCTGGCCGCCATCGGTGCCATCGCCGCACTCGTAACCGAGTGCACGATTGTTGTGGAGAAAGTTGAGGAGGACGATGACTCCGTTTAGTGCTTTGAGAGAGAACACTGCTAGGAACAGCTAATGGCTCACCTTGCGAGAATGGCCCCAAAGCTTCATGGCGCACGAGCTTGCATGTTCCCACGAAAAGCCTAACATAAGCGTAAAGGAGGAGGTGACACCAATGACTGCATGTCTTGATGAGCGGAAATCGACACAGATGGCGGCCTGGCTGCTTGAGAGGACGAATGGGAGGATGAAGTATCTCAAGCTTATCAAGCTGCTCTACATTACTGACAGAGAGGCCCTCCGGAAATGGGGACAACCGCTAACCGGAGATTCCTACTACTCGCTTCCACACGGTCCTATTGTGAGCCGGATTCGTGATCTTATCACAGACGATCCCGAGTTTTCAGAGTCGACATACTGGTGCGACTTCATCAAGAAAGAAGACTATGACGTAGTTCTTACCTCGACTCCTAAGTACGATCGTCTGTCAGAAGGGGAGATTGAACTCCTGAGGGAGATCTTTGACCGGTATGGCCAGATGAGCCGGTGGGATCTCAGAGATCTCACGCATGAGTTTCCAGAGTGGCAAGACCCAGATGGAGGCAGCATTCCGATATCTTACGAGGACATTCTGAAGGCAGTCGGGAGAGAAGACGAGGCAGCGGAGATCGCCTCTGACATCGAAGCCGATAATTTCGTGTTCAATCTGCTGGAGTGTTAACGCATGATCAAGCTGGGCACCACTTTCTGGGGAGGCTCCCCTGATGACCCAGCCACGAAGCACCTCTGGTTTGTTATCAGTGATCCAGACACTAATCATGGTCTGGCCATAATTGCAAATATGACCACGTATCGGGCTGGAAGTGAGGAGTGCTGTGTGCTCCAGCCAGGTGACCATCCAGCAGTCAAACACAAGAGCGTCATCAACTACCTAAGAGCCTGCAACGTTCCAGTAGCAAACATAGAGAAGGCCCACAAGAGTCGACCCGATTGCATAGTGTTTGCTGAGGCTGCCGATCGAGAATTGATTATCAGGATCCTACAGGGAGCACTTAAGTCGAAGCTCATTAACACAGAATGCCTCGCGATCGCTCACAGGGAACTCAAACGCTGCCAATCAAGCAGCGAAGAAGATTAAACCCATCATGAGTCACCAGGGGCTACCGTTCAATTTGCGCGTGACGAGCGCTCCCCAACATAGGCTGGCCTCTTGACGGGTCGCTTCTCTCGAAGTACTTACGCGAACAAAGCCATAATTGAGAATGGTCTCAATGCTTGGAAGTCTAGTATTGGCCACATACAGTGACGGGCACCTCCATCAGGGCAGACTGACATCTTGATGGGGTGCGCATCATGGGACCTATCATTGAGCACAGATTCCTTTTCTTGGGCGGCTCTCTGCCTTCCAAACTAAGCCAGTTCTAGGGGAGCACGGCTTCGCCCCTTCAATGATGGCGAACCTTATAAGTTGCGACTTAGCTACTTATCAAGGGTGAGTAGCGGTGATATACTTTAGTTTGTTGCGTTTTCCCAAAGAAGGGAAAGACGCAAATTCAGAAAAGGAGGAAAATATGCGAAGGATCCTTGCCTTACTTATAATTAGCGCTCTTCTTTTCGGTTGCGGCGGTCCTAAGACAGTGACACGGGACTCGGAAAACGAGAAAACACAGCTAGAGACACAAAACAGGGAATACTGTGCTGAAATCAATACCCTAATATCTCTGATTGGATATCTCTATAAAGAAACGGGACCTACTCAAGAAGATCTTCAAGAAGATGTCTTCCCGCTTGCAATCAACCTGGTGAAGCCAGCCTCCCAGGTTAAGCCCGGCCGCATTGCGGAACTTAGAATAACGACGCAACCCGGAGCGATTTGCTTCATTGCGATTTGTTACGAGTCCGGCCTTAGTGAAGCCACAGGAATAACCGAGCACAGCCCTCAGGAAGTGGATCAAAACGGAGAGTGTTCGTGGCAGTGGAAAGTTGGAGGTAACACGAAACCTGGCGAGTGGCCTATTGTGGTGACAGCTTACCTGGATGGAGAGACATATACGCTCAAGACGAGCATCAAAGTGGAATGAGTTCAGTGCATTTGTGTAAATGTCTTGAGACCTAAGAAGAGCAACTAGCAGTTGAAAATGCAACTGTATTAGAAATATCGTCAATCTCCAATATCAGCTCCGCTAAATGATGTCTGCGGATTCACGGAGATCTCGGACCGAGACTTATATCAACCAGCAGATGATCTTATGAAAATTACGCTACGCCTGGGCATGGACTAGACTCAGAACGGTGCAGGATTAGCACCGTATGTGTTGCAGGTTCCAAGAGGGGTGGAGTTTATATCATGTATCTACATGTAGACGTAATTAGTAGCTGAACTTGCCAACTCTCTTGCTCTGAATATGCTATAATGATTCGAGGTGATCAGAATGAGAAAGACATTTCTGGTTCTTTGCATTGTCGCCCTTGCGCTTTTTGGACTCAGTTCCCTATCAAGAATGACTGCAACAGCGGATTCCGACTTTGCCATTGGCAACCTATCAAAGATTGCACAAGGTCTAGGAGTTGCACCAGAAGAGACAGGCAAGTATAGCTTGGCCAGTATCTTGGAGGCTCTATATGCCAGTGTTGAAGACACTAACAAACAGGTGTCTGATCTGGGAACGAAAACCACGCAATTGAGCAGTTCAATCTCTAGTCTTCAAGTAGAGGTAAACAACCTCAAACAGGGATCCGTGGGAGTAAGTTCAGATCAGCTAAATGAACTTGCTGATTCGACAGAACAAGAATTAAATAGGTTATGGGCCAATTGGAACAGCGTGGATAATACGAATATTGAATCTCGATTGCAGCAACTAGAAAACCACCTGCGCTCGGGAAGCTATCTTGATTCCCAGTTGCAGCAGATGGAATCACGCATACAGCAGATAGAAAGGACGCTACAGGGGATAAGCTCTACCGGCAATGATTATCGTTTACAACAGATAGAATGGAAATTGAATGACTTGCAGAATCAAATCAACAGCCTCCGACGGTAGATCATGGATCAGTGTAATGTCAGACAGAGAGAACAAGGATAAGCACTCGTTCGAAGATTCCGTCGTCTCATGAAAGCGCTTCGCGATCATACTGGTGTTGGAGTAGAGCGGAGATTGGAGTATATAGCCTCGTGATTCTTCCGATGCCTACTCTCCCACCCAATGCTCTACGGGTTCCTCAAGGAACTCGCGGATTGGTATTCCATCTCCACCGACCAGGAGTTTGCGCGTCGGCTTGAACGCGGCGCTGAATGCGTCCATCCCCGCGAGTGTTCCTCTTACTCGTCCGCTCTTAACCTCGATTGCGGTAAGAGCCCGACCTGCTTGCACGACGAAATCAACCTCGCGGTTGCCCTCTCGCCAGTAGAATATCTTGCATGTACCGGCGCTCTGCGCATTGGCTAGATGCGCTCCGACTGCGGACTCGACCAATCGCCCCCAGAAAGCGCGATCGCTTCGCGCCTCGTCCATTGAGAGTCCCAACTGAGCTGTCATCAGCGCCGTGTTCAACACCTGCAGCTTTGGGCTCGATCCACGTCGACGCACTGTGCTTCCCGAGTATTTCTGTATTCCCATCACCATCCCCGCTCCTGCGAGAAGATCAAGGTAATGGGCCAAGGTAGTGGTATTGCCTGCATCCTGGAGTTGGCCGAGCATCTTGGTGTACGAGAGTATCTGTCCGGAGTAGCTGCACACCAGCTCGAACAGCCTCCGCAGCAATGCGGGCTTGTCCACCCGAGTAAGGAGGAGCACATCGCGAGAGATGGTGGTCTCGATGAGGGCGTCGAGGATGTAGCGAGACCAGCGCTGCGGATCGGTAATAAGTGGAGCAGCGCCGGGGTAGCCACCGTAGAACAAGTACATATCTAGATCCCATCCAAAGCAGGAATGCATCTCCGAGAAGGTCCAGTGAGGAAGGTAGAGAATCTCGAACCGTCCGGCAAGGCTCTCTGTCAGGCCTCGTTGAATGAGTAATGGAGCCGACCCAAGCAAGACTACCTTGAGATTGCAGCCCGTAGCAGAATCCTCGTCCCACAGACGTTTTACCGTCTCCGACCAGCCGCTAATCTTCTGGACCTCATCAATCGCGAGAACAACACCTTTCGCAGATTCCCCACGTTGCAACAGGCGCGCTGCGTCCCATTGCTCCTCGATCCATTGACGTCCGCGTAAGGTGGGTTCGTCGGCGCTCGCATACTGGAAGGCCATATCAGAAGCGGCTAGCACTTGTTGCACAAGCGTTGTCTTGCCAACTTGACGCGGTCCGGTTACCACTTGGATGAAGCGCCGTGGCTCCTCGATGCGCTTCGCGAGAAGCTTAACCCCCGGGCGTGTGTAGGGTGGCAAAGCGTTTTTACTCAACATAGTGAGTAATTTTACTCAATACTCTGAGTACAATCAACTCGGTGGCAGGCTTCCCCGTTGTTAGGCCTAAGCGTTGTGTGCATATCAGGATTACAGTATATATTCCAGAGACGTACCAACTTGCGAGAATGCCAAGAATCGAAAGTTTCTTGTCCCGCCTCCTCTTCAAGAATCAATCTGAGAGAAGAAACTAACAGCACAATCTCATCTGTTTTGCCACCTTCTCAGTGTTTGCTAGCAGTTGCCAGGATGACTGTGAGCACTCTCTACAAACGCGACAAGATCATCTAGCGTTGCCTGACTAAGTATCATGTCGTTGAGCAGACCATCCGCTTCTGATTCACACCCAGACAAGTTAAATGCAGAGAACTTTGGTGTAATTACGAAATTGTATGGACTTAGGTATCTAACGCGAAGATCAGCACCTATGACGTCTACGATCTCCCCATCGATTTCAGCCGCACCATCATCGAAACAAGCCCTTGTAATCAAGCTGCCTTGGAAGACAGCATACTCTTCCGTGGCGTACCCACGCTTTGCTATTGATTGTTCGATCTTGTTGGCATCCGTATCGTAAAGGCCGCTAGAGCGGTCGGGACTGACTTCGACATATACGAAGCTCCTTCTGTACGCAAGGCTTCGATACACAGCAATTCTAGTGATTTCCAACTCGTGCACGTCCATCAAGCACCGACTGCGGCCCAGCTGGCGGAATGTGCCTATTGGCATGCTAGACACACCTCGAAACCACCAAATAGGGTCACTCATTACGTTATGACCAGTTGCCATATCGAACTCGGTTGGTGCCTTTAGAAGCAAGACGAGTCTCTTGATGGCTTCTGCGGCATCCGTAAACCAGCGCACCCCGCTGATACCTGGGAATGCTCTAGATACCCGGTTGTCAAAAAATGCTGAAGCTTCGATGCTGATTGTGTAGTTGCCAAACTCATCAATCTTAACCCCATACTCCACAGATCTTGTTTTATGTTCATGCTCAAGCACTTGACTTACACTTGCTGTTTCGCTTCCCAAATCGGGGTTCTTAATACTCTGACTTCTTTTTTGGGGCACTCCCCTAGACATTGCTTCTTTGATCTGCCGCCTTACACGATTACAGAACGGTCCAAGGGCTGAAATAAGATCTTCTGGTTTGTCTTGTGGCTCGTAGTTCCCGGGGGTGACACCTATGAGGTCCGTTGGAAGATGCATACTGCCAGACTGCTTGGGTGCAAGGTAGAAAACTCTCTCTTTGCCCAAACCGCCAATGAAGAGACCGAATTCGAACACAACATTATCTCTTGGTGCTCCCGACATCACGGTACGAATGCGAACAATATCATCCGGTTGAAAGACGAATACTGCAAAATCAGAATCTCTAACAGCGTTCAGCAGATTATCCAGGGTATTGCCAGATAGTGTAAAGACTCCTTGGTCCCAGACTCGGCACAGTGCATCGTGTTCTAGGTTCTCCTGAACCGAGTGAGCAACATCGGCCGCCTCGGCTGAGGACCCAATGAATAGACGTGGCTTCATCTAGCCCACAACCTTGTCTTCTGATGTCGGTAACTGACTGGTCCAGAAGCGATACATTTCCATCTCTCCTCCATACGTCCTGTATTGGCATGTGCGTGCTTACGTAGCATCCTACAGGGATTGAGATACCTAGATCAAGTTCACGGTAGAGTCAAGACCTGAAAGGGCCCCTTAGACCTGGCCTCGTCCGATGACACATTGAGACATCAAGAGACAACCTCTGATCCCATGACGACTGTACGGAATTTCTGGAAGCCTGAACCCTAAGGCGGTAATGGATCGCCTTTTGTGGGGCTCGCCGTATTGACTATATCTGTCAGGAGTTGTTTCATTGGGCGATCCGCCCAAAACGTTGCGTCCAGGAATACCACGAGTTTCCGCTTGGTTCGACCGATTGTAGTATTTAGGAGTGCTTTGCCGTCACTGCGAGTGGAGTCAGTGAAGTAAGGGCCATTCATCTTCAGATTGCCTGTATCAGCGACGCTGAAGAAAACCCAGTCCCACTCACGTCCTTGCGCCTGATGGGTATTCAACACGTCTACCTGAAGGAGGATCGCAGTATCCCTAAACCTTTCTTTGAGTCGTTTCCGGATCAATGTGGCTTGGTATTTGTATGGGGTTAGAATCGCAAGCGTCGGCTGATTAGATCCAAGCCGTGTCGATTCCCACCATTCCTGTACCTGATCCAGTATCGCGTCGGCCTCCGCATGGTTCTCTCTCTTGCGTCGCCCTCTCCTTTCCCGAGGCTCACAGTGAATCCATTGAACATATGTGTCACCATCCGCCACGCCAGTCAGCCCGATGCCTCCATATATATGCCGATCAAGCAGGGAGGCAAGCGACTGCCCAAAGCGGTATGACGCGCTAAGGACACGTCGTTGCGTCAGCTGGAACTGCGGCTCTTCGAGTCGGTTGAGATCATGCCAGTTCTCACCCAATTCAAACGCGTTCTCAAGGAAGATGGATGGCTTTGCCCAGTAGGCACGGACCATCTCGTCGTTGGTGCATTCACAGACCGGGGGAAGCTGAAGGTGGTCTCCCAACATCGCTATGGGACGATGAAGACTCAGGAGAGGGAGGACTTTAGCTATCGGTGCATAAGGTGCCTCGTCGATGAATACCCTGTGGACACTTAATGCCATCTGAAGACTAAGTCCTATGAACCCATCCAGCGTCATCCCAAGAACAGACTTGCTGGCCAGGTCTTGCTTGAACTGAGATAGGCGTGCTTCGAGTTGACCTTTCTCCGCTTGCCAGGTCGCAAGGAACTCATCGGCGTGTTCGGTAGAGGGAACTCCATCGATGTGTGATAGCTCTTCGTGCGCCGCCTTGATTCGGCTCTCTAGTGAACGCAGAGCTTCATCATTCTCTGCAATCTTTGTTTCCAGCAGTCCGCGTTCCGCCTCCAGGCCAGAGATCCGGCGCTGAAGATCGGCAATGCTCGTGTGCGCCAGTTGGCATGTCTCCTCCAGTGCATTGATTTCTCCCTGGAGCAAAGAGGCACTCGGGGCAAGCTCAGCTCGTTTCGTACGCATGCTCTCTAGGGTGGCTTCTGTTGCCCGAAGATGTACGCTAAGATCGGAGGCCGAGATGCTGAGCCTCTTCTTCCGCTTGGTGAATATTCGCACGAAGAATCCCATATCACGGAGCTCTTCCTTCAGCTCAGCCACTTTTCCTATGGTCTCTGTCTGCTCACACTGGAGAGTTTCTATGTCAGACAAGAGCTTGGGCAAGCCCAGGCGATCAAGCTGGCTACGCTTCGACTCCAGTTCGCGTTCATGAGGCTCAACTTCACTCCTGCAAACGGTGATAGCAGACTTGCTCTCACGGATACGTTCCAGCGTAACCGTGAGACTGGCTTGACTCTCAGTGACTTGGCGCTGTTTACTCGCGGCCTCTATTTCGCAATCCTTGGCTTGAACCTCTAGTTCCTGGTGCCTCTGAAGGGAGCCAATGCTCTCCTCTAGCGCTTTGATTTGAGATCCGATTTGTACGATTTCCTGTTGGAACGCTCGTTCCTCACAACACTCAGGGTACTTATCAAGGAATTCGCGAGATGGCACACCTATACGGACAACTTCCTTATGTGGGACACCTTCCTCCAGAATGGCCGACAAGGCGTTATCAACAGCGATATTGGTGGGCGCAAGTACAAGGGCTTTCTCGTGTTCGCCAACGCACTGTTGAACCGCTTTTGCCAGGACCCATTTTGTCTTACCTGTTCCTGGTGGTCCCCAGATGTACGCCAGGGAAGTCGTTAGCATTGTAGCAATCGCTTCCGCCTGCTCACTGCTGAGTCCAGCATCGGACACCGATGGGGCGGGAATTTCCTGTGCAGGGGTTTCGACTCCCGTTATGCTGCAAACAGATGATCCCCGCAGTTTGTACCACTCCAAACAGCGACGCACGAGCCAACGGAAATCAATCACGATGAAGCCGGTTTCGCCCGATACGGGGTTCCTCGCTGCGAATTTGGTTTGACCGTCTCGTCGATCGTACTGCAGGATTCGAATCTCTACGTCTTCCACATGCGCAGCTCCGTGTTCAAGCGTTGCTGAAGAATCGGAACTGATCCTAAGGCCCAGCGGAAGCTCGCAGGAATAGGTACTCCAGATTGAGTTCTCCAGCAGCAAAGATGCTCCATCATTGGAGTGAATGTTTACCGCCGCGTGTTTCTCGACACCTCTGTCGCTCCTAGTCAAGAATTCCAGGTAACGCTGCGTGCTCTTGGTGACAGCACCCACAACTTCTCGTGCAGTCAGGAATGGCACAGTAGGTGCTCCGATCTTCCCAAACTCAAGAATCGGTCGTATGTTGAGGTAGTCAAGCCTGAGTTATCGATCTTGGGCATAGTTACTTCCTCTGCGCATACGCATCTTGCGTATTTTAGTTGCTAATTATATCCTCCATGTAGGAAGATAGGAAGCTAAGCGGCCCCACTTTCCACTCGTGGCACAGTCACTTTGTATCCCCGGCTATCGCTTCTCGGACTGTAAGTGAAGTCGCTCTACTAGTCATCGCGTGTATCAGCGTCAGGCCTTGCTTCTTGACTCCTCGCAAGGCGTTTCACCGCTTCGCCAAAGCGTACTCACCGGCAGGGCATGGAGGTTTGAGGCAAAAGGGACTGACTTGTCGCCAGTATAGAGAACGACCCCGCGCAGGAAGCGATCACACAACAATTCGCTAAGGTACTTCAACCCTTTGAAGTCCCCGCTCTTGACCGTTGATGAGGCCTTGACCTCAATCCCCACGACCTCGCCGGCAAGGTTCTCCAGCACTACATCTACCTCCCGACCTTTGCGCGTGCGAATGAACCGCTTACCTGAGCCAGATGATCAAGCAAAGAGGGTGCGTTTCAACCACGCAGTGGTGGATTAGCGCCCACTCAGTGGTCAAATAGTGCCGCAGAAACACCAGCTAACATACAGACTAAAGACGCATAGAATCAGATCTATTCCTTTCTTCCTACTGGGCAAACATTTCCTGGAGAACTAAGAGTGATCGCTGAAGCGCCTGAGGTGATACTGCACCCAGATGACGGACTAGGCGCTCCCGATCAACTGTACGAATCTGATCGAGGACAATATGGCCAGATTGCCTCTGAAAGCGACAGGCAATTCGAAAGGGGTATACGTGGCTCCCTTTGGTCAATGGCGCCACGATGATTGTCTGGATGTTCTCGTTTAGTTCATCGGGAGAAACCACCAAACATGGACGCATCTTGCGAATCTCCTGACCGCGAGTTGGATCAAGGTTTACGAGGAATACGTCACCTCGATGCACTTCAGGCACTTTCACCAGTTCCACTCTTCTGCATCGAAGCGTGTGGCAGTTGGCTCGTTGAGAAGTCGATCTTCTCCTCGCGCAGCGAGTTTCTCTGCACCTTGAGCCCAACTCTCACGGACGCGAGAGACACGTGAGATTATGATCTTCCCTTCCAGTACATGGAGTTCGACATCCTCGGTGAGACCAGCTTCCTCAATCAACGGCTTTGGGAGTCTAACCCCTCTAGAGTTGCCAATGTTGACCAATCGCGCCTTCATGTTACACCTCCTACGTAATTACATAATAATCACAAGCAGGACTCTTTGCAAGAGCATGCCTGTCAATCTCCCGCAGAAAGGTGACTGCATCGGCACTCGCTGCAACAAGGGAGATCTTCCCGTAACGCCACGCGTTCCCCACCTGTCCGAGTAGGGCATAGATTCTAGACGTCTGCCAGTATGCGACAGATTCGTTGGTCTTCGCTAAGTCCTTCCGCTGTGTCCAGTGCCAGTGCGAAGCTAAGCTCAAGCGGATTATCTGTTCTTCCTCTTCTGGCGTTCGCTCAGCTTTGTCCATCAGATCCCACGCCCAATTGAAACAGGTCACCGAGAAGTACCGGTGTGCAGCTTGTTCGTCAAAACCGAGTTTGTCAGACATTCCTTCCTTCTAATACTAACTGCCAATGTTGTGCCAAGAATACCAAAGACAACTGGCATTGCCCAGGCACGCACTTTGGCCTTGACGAACCCATCCGATATCTGTATGCTGATAATCACTATGACGAAAGGAAGCGGAAAGATAACGCTGTGCGAATTCTCTCTCGGCCTTTCGTTCGGTTACACTACGACGACGTACGTCTCTGTTTCGCTCTAACCACTGACGGTTGGAACGAGGCGGAGAAGAGGACTGCAGGTGTTTACCTGTGGTCTTTTCTTTTTGGCTCTTGGAGGAGGCATTGATGAAGAAGAACAGTCGGATACCGAGCAGGAGAGCTTCTGTTGTCTTGCTGGGGGTAGGGCAGGTGGGAAGGGCGCTTCTGCGCCTCATCCTAGATCGCAATGAGAAGATGGAGAATGACGCGGTGATAAACGTCGTCGGCATTGCTGACAGCCGTGCTGCGCTAATCGACGATGATCATCTATCTGCTCAAACCCTCGCCGAGGCGTTGACAATCAAGGGTGCCGGTGGAACGCTCGAACAGGTGAGCGGAGCACTGCAACTCTCCGAGCTTGCATCAGCTCTCACCCCGGGGACGATCCTTGTTGATGTAACTGCGTCCAACGATACCGTGCCTCTGCTTCGATCCGCGCTTTCTTCCGGCTGCGGGATTGTGCTTGCAAACAAGCGGCCACTCGCCACTGCGTGGTTAGAAGCAGAGGCGTTCTTCTCGCATCCCTACGTGCGCTACGAGGCAACGGTGGGAGCAGGACTCCCGGTGATCTCCACGCTGCGCAGCCTTCTCTCGTGCGGGGACTCATTCACGTCCATTAACGGAGTGCTCAGCGGTACGCTCGGCTACATGTGCAGCAAGATGGAACGAGGCTCGTCCTATTCACAAGCCTTGTTGAGCGCGCGTGATCTCGGCTACACCGAGCCGGATCCACGCGAGGACCTGCTGGGAACGGACGTCTTGCGCAAGGCGCTCATTCTTGCCAGAAGCGCCTCTTGGCCACTAGAGCCTGATGACATAGATGTGGAGCCGATGTTCCCCGATTCCTTGCGCGATGTGACAGTCGATGAGTTCTTGCGCCAGATCAACACCCTCGATCACGAGTACGACCTGCTCACGCGCGAGGCGCAGGCGTCGGGAAGGTCGCTTCGCTACGTGGCCAAGATCGACCGATCCGGGGCGAAGGTTGGACTGTCGCAGGAGGAGAAGGACAGTTCCCTCGGCACGCTAAGTGGCGCGGAGAATGCTGTCATCTTCCGCACCCGCTTCTACGACGAGATGCCGATCACTATATCCGGCCCCGGTGCCGGGCCGCTTGTCACCGCAGCCGGCGTGTTGGGGGATATCCTCGATCTCAGCGTGCACATGAAGGAGCACTCATGAGCACACTAGTGATGAAGTTCGGCGGAACATCGGTAGGGGACGCATCCGCATTCGCAATGGTAAGAGATATCGTCGCCGAGCAAGCACGCGGTGGAGATCGTGTGGTCGTCGTGGTCTCCGCGATGAGCAGTGTGACAGACGTCCTCTCGCGCGGCATCGTCAGCGCTGCCGACGGGGATAAGGCAATCTACCATGACGTGTGCAACTCCCTACGCGAACGGCACGTCGATGTGATTGTGGAATCGATACGGGATGATGCCACGCGCGACCGCCTGATCTCTACCGTCGACACACTCATTGCTGAGTACGCCAATCTGTGCGCCAGCGTGCACGTACTTAGAGAAGTTACGCCACGGGTGATGGATGCCGCCCTGTCGCGCGGAGAACGGCTGAGCGCGCGTATCCTCGCTGCCCTGTTGCAGCAAGCGGACGTGCAGAGCAAAGCGGTCGATGCCACCGATCTCATCGTCACCGATCAAACCTTTCAGAACGCCGCACCGATCGTGCAGGCGACGCGAGAACGCATCTCTGCCCATCTCGTACCTCTATTGGATGCCGGAACCACCCCGGTTGTCACCGGATTCATTGCCGCGACGCAAGAGGGAGTAACGACGACTCTCGGTCGCGGAGGGAGCGACTACACTGCAGCAATGATCGGCGACGCGCTGGACGCCGATGCTGTGTGGATCTTCACTGATGTCGATGGTGTAATGACCGCCGACCCGCGCATTGCCCCCGACGCACGCGTGATCCCGGTTATCTCCTACGCCGAGGTTGGCGAGCTTGCCTACTTTGGAGCAAAGGTGCTCCACCCACGCACCATCCGTCCGGTGATCGAGCGGGAGATCCCCGTGTGGGTGAAGAACACATTCCACCCCCAGCGTCCTGGGACACGCATCGTGCGTGATGCTACGAACACGCACGGGACGGTGAAGGCGGTGACGATGATCACTGGTCTGAGCATGGTAACGATCGCCGGGAGAGGGATGATTGGCATTCCGGGGATCGCGGGACGTACATTCAGCGCCGTTGCCCGCGAGAGGACGAGCGTGCTGATGATCTCGCAGGCATCATCAGAGCAGTCAATCTGCTTCATTATTCCCACGGCAAGCGCCAAGGCGGTGGTGCATACACTGCAGGAGGAGATGCAAAGGGAACTTTCCCGTCGCGACATAGACCGCATCTGGGCTGACGATGATATCGTCATCATCAGCGCAATCGGAACGGGAATGCGCGGCACTCCGGGAATCTCAGCACGCATCTTCGGCGCCCTGGGAAGTGCGGGAATCAACGTCATCGCCATCGCGCAGGGATCATCGGAATGCAGCATATCGCTGGTCGTCACCGCTGCGAATGCAACGAGCGCAGTACAGCAGATTCACAAGGAGGTCATCAATTATGGCAAATAAGATCCCAGTCGCCGTCCTCGGCGCGACCGGGGCGGTTGGACAGCGCTTCGTGCAGCTACTGGCAGAGCATCCGTTATTTGAGGTTGCAGCGCTCGCCGCCTCAGAACGCAGCGCCGGAAGGCGTTACGCAGACGCCTGTCGCTGGGTCATCCCGGGTGATCCTCCAGCATCGCTAAGAGAGATGATCGTCTCACCCTTAGAACCGAACCTGCCAGCACGCCTCGTCTTCTCCGCCCTCCCCGCCGATGTGGCCAAGACGGTCGAGCCACAGTTTGCGAAAGAGGGATACGCCGTCTGCTCGAATGCATCAGCGTTTCGCTACGAGTCAGACGTACCGCTCGTTATCCCAGAGGTAAACAGCGATCATCTGGCTCTCATTGCCGAGCAGCAAGAAACACGAGGGTGGACTGGGTTCATTATCACCAACCCCAACTGCTCGACAACCGGGATCGTGATGCCGCTCAAGCCCCTGCACGATGCATTCGGTTTGACGAAGGTGTTCGCCTCCACGATGCAGGGGGCATCGGGCGCTGGTTACCCCGGCGTCCCGTCGCTCGACATCCTCGGTAACGTGATCCCCTACATCGGAGGAGAGGAAGAGAAGATCGCGCGGGAGACGCGCCTCCTGCTAGGAACGGTGTCCGGCAAAGAGAAGCGCGAGGCTGATATCACGATCAGCGCGCACGCAAACCGCGTTCCGGTGATCGATGGACACACGATCGCTCTCTCCCTCGGGTTTGAGAACCCGCCCACGCCGGACGAGGCGATAGCGGTGCTGCGTGCCTTTCGCGGCCCAACAGACGTGAGCAATCTCCCGAGTGCGCCGGTGCGGCCGATTGTGGTGCGGGATGAGGATGACCGGCCACAGCCGCGGCGCGATCGCGATGCTGAAAAAGGCATGGCCGTTAGCGTTGGCCGGGTGCGGGAGTGCCCGATCCTCGACCTGCGCCTGGTCATTGTCGTGCACAACACTATCCGCGGTGCAGCCGGAGGGTCGCTGTTAAACGGAGAACTGCTTGTGAGCAGAGGGCTCGTAAAGTGAAGGGCAAGTACCAAGAATGTGCTTGGAGGCGGTCCTGTCGTGTAGAAGATCGTTCGATGGGCAGCAACGTGGCACACAAGGTGCGACGCTACAAAAGGAGTGTAGCATCGGGGCTTGCCCTCGATGTTCCATATCTACTGTGCAAGTTCCCTTCTTTTGTAGCAGGGATCTTCATGCCGTTGCGTGGAGGACTGTCATGAGAACCTACGGCCGCGGCCGCGTGCAGGACTTTCTCGGTGACTTCATCGTCTACCGCAACCTGATCCCGATCGACCGGCGCCTGCCGGGACTTACCGAGCTGCGCGAGTCGTTAGGTATCCCCGAAGGATTGACACCGCGCAAGAGCTCAGTGGAGTACGCCCAGGTGGTGGCGCGCATCATCGACGCTGCGCAGGAGGTTCGCGGCAAGAAGGATCCCATAACACGTCTGATCTACATTGGCGATACACGCGTGAACGACGGGACGGCGTTTCTCAATTTGCTGACCAATGTAGGGTGGAGCGGTGCCGCGTTCATCGGCTCGGAGACGGAACAGCCGGAAGAGAAACACTCGGAGAGGATTAACGGGGCGACGATCCTCCTTAGCAATCGCTGGTCGGCCCTCGATACATTCGATGCCTTTTGTCGCGATAACCGAATCAATATTGACGATCGCACGGCAGTGGTGATCGATCTCGATAAGACGGCGCTTGGAGCGCGC
>Ga0307991_1001640_pt1 | contig 15527 bp, 14 predicted proteins | sample EllFjometagen131_FD_203146 | JGI IMG/M metagenome (GOLD analysis project Ga0307991, IMG submission 203146) | Marine microbial communities from Ellis Fjord, Antarctic Ocean - #131 | ecosystem: Environmental > Aquatic > Marine > Unclassified | place: Southern Ocean | collected 2014-10-08
TCAATTTAGTATATTCAAAAATGTTAAGATTGCTGTAAGTTAAAAGAAAAATGAACCAGTAAAATATCTGCTAAACGCTCAGAATGTTTGACTTTTTATTTTTCTCGTGGTAGTTTATTTTGTAGCGTCATATTGAATTAAGTTACGCTAATAGGAACTTTATGAATAATAAAAAACAACAAAATAATAAAGATATAGAGCAAAAACATTCCGATTCTGGTTATATATATTTGGTTAAAAATCCTGCATCAAACGAGGTAGCTTTGTGCGCTTGGGATTCATTTCTAAACTCAGGAGAAAAGGTAATTTTTGAAACTCGTTATGGCCTTGATTTAGGGGTTGTCGTTGGTGATGCTTCAAAATTGGAGCAACCGTATCAAGTTGGTGGAACGACGCCTTGTGGTGCATGTATTTGTGCTGAGAGCGTTGAAGAAGATGATAGTGATTTAAAAGCTGAGGGAATACCTTTAGAAATAGATGAGAATTCCACTAGCGATGAAAATGAACAAGAAGTAATACTTTATCAAAATTATGAAGATTTAGATAAAGGCTGTAATAAGTGTGATAAAGAAAAAGTTAAAATTAAAAATAGTATTGCTTGGATAGAAAGACTTGCAACAAAACATGATATAGAGAGATATAAGGATTTATGTCAAAGAGAACAAGATGCATTAAGGCTTTGTAGAGAAAAGATAAAAACCCAAAAACTAGATATGAAGTTAGTTACTGCTCATTTTTTACTTGTAGAGCCAAAAATAGTTTTCTTTTTTACCTCAGATGTAAGGGTAGATTTTAGAGACTTGGTTAAAGATCTTGTTAGTATTTTTAGAATTAGAATAGAATTAAGACAAATTGGTGTTCGTGATGAAAGTCGTGTTTTAGGTGGTCTTGCAGTATGTGGTCGTGATTATTGTTGCCATAGCATTACCGATAAATTACAACCGGTATCAATTAAAATGGCAAAAGAACAAAATTTATCTTTAAATTCTATGAAAATTTCAGGTCCTTGTGGAAGACTCTTGTGTTGTTTAGCATATGAACAAGATTATTATGTTGAAGAAAAATTAAAATACCCACCAGAAGGTAGTAAATTAAAAATTGGTAGGGAATTAATGAGAGTCGCTGAGCTTAATGTTATTACAAAAAAACTTTTACTAATATCGATGGATGGTAGACGCATTACTATTGATGCTACTCAAACTAAGTATAATAGTGAAAACAAATATTGGTTGGTTGATAAAGAATATGTTAAACAACTCCTAGAAGATTAAGAACTTAAATACTGATAGGGGAAAAAAATGTATTATTTTGTGAGTAAATGAATTATTTATTAGTTAAAAGTTGAGTTTGTATTGACCCACCTTGTACACTTGTGATATTTTAGGTACTTGTTGGAAATACATCAACACATTTAATTTTATAAATGATAAGAAAATAATTAAAAAAATTTACGTGATATTTCGGAGGTATTACATGTCTAACAACAATTCTGCAAAAAAAAGAGAAAGACAAAATAACACTCGCCGCATGAGAAATCGTGCTGTTAAGAGTGAAGTTCGTACAGCTTTAAAAAGTTTTGAAAAAAGTATATTAGCTGAAGATAAGGCTGCTGCTGAAGTAGCAATGAAACAAAGCTTCAAATTATTAGATTCTGCAACTTCTAAAGGTGTTATTCACAGAAACACTTCAAGTCGTAAAAAGTCTAGAATTTATGCTGCTCTAGCTAAATTAAACTAGTAATTAAAAAAAAATTGTTAAGGAGCATTGTTCATGACAGAATCAAAGAAGTTAACAAAATCTATTATTATCGATAATTTATACACTAAATTAAAAGAGCGCTATGAAGAAACCGATATGACTAAAACAGAAATTCATATGCTTATTGATGAGTTTTTTGAAGAAGTTAAAGATGGTTTAAAACGAGATCAAGTAATAGAACTCAGAGGTTTTGGTACTTTTGAAGTACATACTAGAAAACAGAGAGATCGTGCTCATAATCCCAAGACTGGTGCTCCAGTAACTGTAGAAACTCATGGAGTAGCTTTCTTTAGACCTGGGCGTGAGTTAAAAGAAAGAGTTTGGACTCTTCGCGATTAATTTTATTTCCTATACTTAAGGGAGATTTACAATTGTTTAAATTACACTCTAAAAGAAGCCTCAGAACAGTCGTCTCTGAGGTTTTATTATTAATTATATCTGCATTCATCTTGGCTATTTCTTTTCCAAGTTTTATTAATGTAACTGGTATTTGGGTCCTATCTTTTGTGGCTCTTATACCTATGTTTGCAGTTATACATAATACCAAATGGTATTTAACGCCTATCTATGGGTTTATTTATGGATTTGTCTTTTATTTAATTTTCAATTATTGGTTAAAAGCTTTTCATCCTTTAGCTATATTAATAGTTCCTATCATAAAAGGTGGAGAATTATTAGTTGCTTTTTCCCTATTCAAATTAATTGATTCAGCTTTTAAAAAAAGAGGATTCTTAATAATTGCTATTATCTACACAGCCTATACTTATGTATCTCAAAATTGGTTTGCTGGTTACCCTTATGGTATATTAGGTTATGCTCCATATAAATTTATTCCTTTTATTCAAATAGCTTCATTAACTGGAATTTGGGGAATTAATTTCATTATGGTCTTGCCTCAAGTTTTGTTTGGAATATATTTTGGCGATTCTCTTTGTGGTAAATCTAAAGATTTTAAACAATTCTTAAAAGAATATAAACTTGATATAATTATTTATATTGTTGTTTTTGTATCTATTTTAATATTTGGTTTTATATCAATGAGCAAATGGGATAATACAAAACCACAAGATTCTTGGAAAGTTGCAAGTATACAACATAGCTCTGATACATGGAAAGGTGGATATATTACTTATAAACGTAATTTTAACAATTTAAGATTATATTCTCTTGAAGCTTTAGAAGAAGATCCAGATATTGTTATTTGGAGTGAAACAGCTTTTGTACCAAGTGTAGCTTGGCATGAAAAGTATCCTAGTGATGAAGAAACTAGTGAATTAGTAAAAGAATTTGTTGATTTCGGAACTGAATTAACAGTACCCTTATTAACAGGAAATCCTGAAGGTGCTATTGAAGATACCTCTAAACCTGCCATACTAGAAAATGGAGAATGGAATAGAAAAGATTATAATACTGTAATTTATTTTAACAATGGAAAGATTGAACAAACTTATAGAAAACAACATTTGGTTCCATTTACTGAGCATTTTCCTTATGAAAAACAACTACCATATTTGTATGCTTTATTAGAAGCTAATGATTATCATTGGTGGGAAAAGGGAGAAGAGTCTGTAGTTTTTACAGCTCAAAGAGGGATTACTTTCTCTACCCCAATATGTTTTGAAGATGTGTTTGGAGAAATTTCTGCAGACTTTGTTCGACATGGTGCAAATGTAATTGTAAACATGACAAATGATGGTTGGGCTTATTCTGTTGTAAGTGAAATGCAACATGCTGCTATTGGAGTTTTTAGATCAATAGAAAATAGAAGAAGCACAATTAGAAGCACAAATAGTGGTATTACTTGCTTAATTGACCCTGTTGGAAGAATGATTGATGTAATGAAACCCTTTAAGCCTGGGTGGAGAATTTATAATGTACCAGTATATACAACTGAGGCAAATGGTAATGCTTTCTTTACATTACATCCAAATTTATTTGCAATAATATCAGTATATTTATCTATTATATTATTATTAGCTGCTATAGTATTGAAAATAATCAATAGAGGGAAACATGAGTAATATATCTGCATCAATTTGTATTATTGGATCTGAATTAACAAAGGGCATTATTGAAGATAAACATTCCAAGTTGATATCTCTAGAGTTGAATAAATTAAATATAACTGTAAATCAAATTTCAATTATAAATGATGATGGTTCAATTGAAAGACTTTTAAAATCTTGGTTAACTTCTAATGATATAATATTTGTAACAGGCGGCCTTGGACCGACCAGTGATGATCTCACTAGATTTGCAATAGCTAATGTTGCTAATAAAAAATTAGTAGAGAACACCCAAGCATATGAGGATTTGTATAAGCTTGTAGGAAATAGGATAAATGGAGCTAATTATAGCCAAGCTCAAATTCCTGAAGGTTTTACCCTTCTTAGAAATCCATATGGAACTGCAGCAGGGTTTATGGGTAGTATAAATAGTACTGATAAAGAAACTGTTATAGTTAGCATGCCCGGTCCTCCTAGAGAGCTTAAACCGATGTTTTTCGATTTGGTTTTACCTTGGCTTAAGAAATACATTGGCTATAGTGAAAAAGTTGACACGGAATTATCAACATTTTTAATTGGAGAAAGTAGATTAGAAGAAGCTTGTGCAAGTTTAACTTTAGATAAAGTTCAATGGGGAACTCGATTTCAAGAAAATAAGACAAGCTTATTTGTTTATGGAAAAAACGCACAACTAATGATTGGTCTATTAAGAGAAAAAGTTGGAAAAGAATTAATTTTAGATAATAATGTTGAAGCATTAGATTTATTAATAAATGATTTGCTTGAAAATAAATATACTATTAGCTGTGCTGAGAGTTGCACAGGTGGACTTTGTGCAAAAATGTTGACAGACAAAAGTGGTAGTTCCTCTTTTTTTGAAGGAGGAATTGTAACTTACTCAAATAGAATAAAAAACCAAGTTCTTAAAGTAAGCAATGAGACATTAGAAGAAAATGGAGCTGTTTCTCAAGAAACAGTTATTGAAATGGCTGAAAACGCTAGAATTTTATTTAACACAGATATTGCCTTTTCAATTTCAGGAATTGCTGGACCAAATGGGGGATCTACTTTAAAACCCGTGGGCACTGTTTGGCTAGGTTTTAGTAAAAAAGGTATGGCTTCTCAAGCTGTATGTTTGAAATTTGCAATCTCAACAAGAAATGGAATTAGAAAAAGAGCGGCTGTAGCTGCCTTTTTATTAACAAGCTTATATCTTAAGGGCGGTTGTTTGCTTGACATTATCAATAAGTGGGAATATATTTAAAATATCAAAATGCTTATATGATTTCTTTTTGAAAGACTTATATTTAAGCTATAATTCTAATTAATATTATTAACAGATTTCTAGTTTAAAGACTTATATATCCAAAATAAAAAATGATGTGAAGTGAATTAGTATAAATAAAATACCTAATTTATTTCTTTGTATCTACAGATAAATTATAAAATACATTAAATAACAAAACGGAGCTAACTATATGGCTGAAGAAGTTAAGCAAGAAGCAGAGAATGTTCTTGCGACTGATGAAAAAAAGAGTGTTAAAGTTGTTGTAAAAAAAAGAGTAAAAAAAGCAACAACTCAAAGTGCTGATGAAAAAAAACCAAGAGCAACTAGAAAAAAAGCAATTAATGCTGAAATTGAATCACCCATTGAAGTTCTAGAAAAACCAAAAAAACGAACTAATAATACTAAGAAAGTTGATAAGCCAAGTGAAGATATTTCCCAATTGCTATTAAGTGCAGTTGATTCTTTATTTGATATAAAGCAAGAAACTAAAAAACCTGAAGCAAAAAAAACAAAAGTTCCACGAAAAAAAGTCCAAACTTCTAATACGGATAGTGATGCAACTACGGTTGATATTTTAAAATCCTCAAATGATTCTAATAATGGAAATAATAATGAAAAAGAAATTGTTGAGAAAAAGACTAAAATAGCTTCACGTAAAAAAAATAAACCTCAATTGAAAAAAACTGAAGTCAGTGAAAATAATGTTGCAAACAACGCTTCAAGTGAAGAAAAAATTTCTAATTCAGTTGAAAAAGAAGTTATAAAAGCAAATAATAATCCTGATAAAATTAAAAATGACGACAATCTAAGGCAAAATCCAAAGCAAGAAGAAAAAAGTCAAAGAGATTATTCTCAAAATAATAGAAGAAATAATACTCAAAGAAATATTAATAACAATAACGCTAGTAATAATAACAATAACAACAATAACAATAACGCTAGTAATAATAACAATAATACTAACAGAAGAAATAATACTCAAAGAACTAACAACAATAACAGAAATAAAAATATTAGAAAGCATTATGAAGAAAGAAATGAAGAACTCAATTTAGAAGAAAATCCAAGTGCAGAAAAATTATTTATTAATGATTATTATTGTATGAGTTTTGATCATATTAGACAAATAGGTATTGAACTTGGTATGAGCCAAGAAAATATCTTTGATTATAAGAATCAAGAAATTCTTACTGAAATATTAAAAGATCATTGCCAAAAGGGTGGAGCTTTAGTTGTCGAAGGTACATTAGAAGTTCTTCCTGATGGATATGGATTTTTAAGAAGTAGTAGAAATAGTTATATTTCTGGTCCTGAAGATATATATGTTTCATCTAATTTAATTAAGCATAATGCATTAAAAACAGGTGATTTAGTATATGGCCAAGTAAAAAAACCAAGAGATACTGAAAGATTTTATGGTTTGCATAGAATTATAAAAGTCAATAATGATGAAGTTATTAAGGCAAAAACAAGACCATCTTTTGATAGTTTAATACCTCGTTTTCCAGACGAAAGAATGATATTAGAGAATGTCAGTGGCGATATTTCAACAAGAATTATTGATATGTTCTGCCCAATTGGTAAAGGTCAAAGATCCTTAATTGTAGCTCCTCCAAGAACTGGTAAAACGGTTTTGATGCAAAAAATAGCTAATGCTATTAGTGAAAATCATCCTGAAATTGAACTAATTGTATTATTAGTAGATGAAAGGCCCGAAGAAGTTACTGATATGAAAGATAATGTAAGAGGTGAAGTAATAGCTTCTACTTTTGACGAACAAGCTACACGACATGTTCAAGTGGCAGAAATGGCTATTGAAAAAGCAAAACGTATGGTTGAAGCAGATAAAGATGTTGTTATTTTATTAGATTCGATTACTCGATTAGCTAGAGCCTATAACCAAACCGTTCCAGCAAGTGGTAAAATTTTAAGTGGTGGTGTTGATTCAAATGCTCTACATAAGCCAAAAAGATTCTTTGGTGCTGCAAGAAATATGGAAGGTGGTGGAAGTTTAACTATAGTTGCTACTGCTTTGATCGAAACAGGCTCTAGAATGGACGAAGTTATTTTCGAGGAATTTAAGGGAACAGGTAACAATGAAATTGTATTAGATCGTAGACTATCTGATAGAAGGATTTTCCCATCAATAAACTTAAAGAAATCTGGAACAAGAAGAGATGATTTACTAATACCTAGTGATGAAGCAGCACGTATTTGGATTGTAAGAAACGCAATAAATGACATGGATGAGGTAGAGCAGACTCCTTTCCTTATTGACAAAATGCGAAAATCAAAGAATAATGAATCGTTCTTTAAATCTATTAATACAGCTATAGCTAAGTAGCGATTGAAATTGAAATTTGTTTGCTGTCAAGAGACTTCTCGTAGCAGCAAATTAAGATATATGCGGAGGCATCTTATGAAAGATAAAATTCATCCTAAATATGAATTACAAGAAATTCATTGTTCTTGTGGTAATGTTTTTAACACAAAAACAACTGCAAGAAATGTTGAAGTGGAAATTTGTTCTGCTTGTCATCCATTCTACACAGGTACTCAAAAACTTGTTGATACTACAGGTCGTGTAGAACGCTTTAAAAAAAGATACGGTATTTCAAAGTAAATATCATATAGCCACTGGGGTGACTCAGTGGTTTTTGTTTGCCTTCTAATTAAAATTTTTTTGTTGCAATATAACATTAGATAGCTTAGAATAAGATAAAAGGGCCATTTATGAATAATATCATTGCTAAACATAAAAATAATTATGATAAGATAGAACCTCAAGTAATTGCTAAAGCTCCAATAATTTGTACTTTATTTGGTGCCTTTGCAGATGCTTGTCAGGGGTATTCAATACTTTGTTGCGGTGTAAATTCTGTTATGATTGCTATTTCAAGAAGAACTGACAATCTTATTAAAGTGGTTAAAGCAGATGGAAGTGATAGAAAGAGATTTGCTATTAACGCATTACGATTTAGAAAAGAAGACAGGTGGGCTAATTATGTTAAAGCCGTAATTGCGGTATTAATCAAAGAAGGTCACTCATTTGTCGGAATGAATATTACTTTAGAGGGTGACGGACTTAACAGTGATAATACTTCACTAAGCACAAGTTTAGCTTTAGCTACTTGTTTGGCTTTAAACTCTTTATTTAGATTAAATCTATCTCAGCAAGATATTGTTAGAGTAGTTCATCAAGCAAATACATCATTTAATAATGAAACCTGTAGAATTGGTGATTTAATGACTTTGTTAAATGGCCTTGAAAATAAAGTAGTTTTTTTTGATCATCAGCATAGTACTTATCAATTTGTAGATTTTCCATTTACAGAAGATATTTCAGAATATAAAACAGTAATAATCGATAGTAAAATTCCTGCACAAGCGATGAGAGATGAAAATATTTTTGCACATAAATTTACTCAAGGTGCAATGGATAAATTACATGTCTTTTACAAAGATACTACAAGAAGAGATATACCCGAAAAAGATATTGTTTCTAGAATAATCCCTATTGAAGAAAAGTATAGAAACATCTGTGTTTTTACTTTAAGAGAGTCTAGATTTGCTCAGGAAGCAAAGAATTTACTTGAACAAAACCAGCCTGTGCTATATGGTAGGGTTATGAACAGAGCACAAGTGGATTTGAGAGATAAACTTGAAATAACTTGTCCTGAAGTCGATTGGTTAGTGAAGCGAGCTAGTGAAATTGAAGGCTGCAAAGGTGCCCACCTAGTTTTTGATGGAAATAGTGGTTCAATAATGTTATTAATTAGCAATGAATCTCTTGCTTTATACCGAGAAAAGATGGAGGATTACGGACATATTTTTGGCTTTGATGCGACTTGTAAAGATTTCGTACCAACAAAAAGTTCAGAGGTATTGTTTTCAAAATAATAAATGAGAATATTGCTTACCAATGATGATGGTTTTGACAGTAAAGGTATAATTGAATTAGAAAAAACATTAAAATCTTATGGGCATAAGGTTAGTGTTTGTGCGCCTTCTACTCAGAGAAGTGCGTTTTCTCATGCAGTTAGTTTACAAGACTCTATTCATATTAGCTCATTTTCAAAAGATCATTATCATTGCTCTGGAACTCCTGCTGACTGTTTGCTTTATAGTTTTAAAAGTGGTTTGTTTGCGCTTGAAGATATTGATTTGGTTATAAGTGGTATCAATCACGGATTAAATGTTTCAAGTGATATATTATATTCAGGAACTGTAAGTGCTGCAAAAGAAGCTGTAATGGTTGGAGCTAAAGCAATAGCAATATCAATTGAAGTGCCTCCAGAAGGTTCAGATTTTAATTTTAAAGCTGCTGCTGTATTTCTAGCAGAACATTTGAATGATTTTTATCCTTTATGTACTAATAATTCTATTGTGAATATAAATGTTCCACACACTATCAAAGGCCCTTGGAAAACAGGTTGTGTTGGTTTGTTAGATTACAAGGATGTTGCCGAAATTACCAAGGGAACAATAGAAGAAATAAAAAAGACAATTACCAATAAAATTATTTTAGGTTTAAAACCCTTTGCAACTGGACCAATTCTTGTTGCCAATAAATATCCTTCAATTACAGATTATGAATTAGTAAATAATAATTATATAGCTGTATCAATTTTAGAAGTTTTACCTACAATGTCCGCTCTTAATGAAAAGTTATTAACTTTAGAAGGGAGGTCCTAATGAAAGGTTGGGAATCCCATTGTAAAAAATGTGGCCTTTGTTGCCATGAAAAAGTCATAATTAATGATACTTTAGTAATCGATTTAGATTCATATTGTGAACATTATGATATTAAAACTAAAACTTGTAAAATTTATGCAACTAGGTTTGTCGATAGTGTTAGATGTAAAAAAGTAACATTGGCAAAAGCTATGTTTGCTTCTTATTTGCCCCCAACGTGTGGTTATGTTGAATGGGCTAAATTAAAACGTATTCGTTTTTCTTCTATAAGAATGCTACGTTTGATTCATAGTAAACAACCTTCTAGTGAAGATGATGCAGATAATTCTATATATCAATGTTTTTAATGTTGGTACATAAAGTCAAACTTGATTTTATGATTATTTTTTGTATATTTTAACTAGAGGAAAAAAATTATGGATAACAAATTCGTTTATCTTGATAATAATGCCACAACTCAGATAGCTCCTGAGGTTTGGCAAGTTATGAGCGAGGCTCAACAATTATTTGGAAATGCTTCAAGTATGCATGGCTTCGGCAGAGCCGCTGCAATGGGTATTTCTACAGCAAGAGGCCAAGTAGCATCATTAATTGGTGCAAAAAAAGAAGAAATTTATTTCACCAGTGGTGCAACAGAATCAAATAATATTGTGTTTAATATTGCCACTTCAATAATTGATAAAAACAAAGGCAAAGGTAGAATTGTTACAACAACAATTGAACACCCTGCAATAATAGAAACTGCAAAATTTCTTAGGAAAAAAGGTTATATTATAGATTTAGTTAATGTCGATGAATCAGGCTTGATAGATTTACATGATTTAAAAAGTAAATTAGATAAAGATGTTGTACTTGTAAGTGTTATGAGTGCAAACAATGAAACAGGCACAATACAACCAATAAAAGAAATTGCAGATTTAGCACATGAAGTTGGAGCACTATTTCATAGTGACGCAACACAATCAATCGGAAAAGAAAAAATTTCTATGCAAGAAATCGGTATTGATTATTTAAGCTTGTCAGCTCATAAGTTTTATGGACCAAAAGGTGTTGGTGTTTTAGCTATTAGAAAAAAAGCTCCAATTTATAATTTTATGCATGGTGGACATCAAGAACAAGGTTTTAGACCTGGAACTTATAATAATTTCGCAATAATTGGACTTGGTAAAGCTAGTTCTATTGCAAAAAAAGATTTATCTTATGAGAGAGAAAAACTTTGGGAAATGCGAGAAACACTTAGAAAAGGTTTGTTAGAATCAATTGATGAAGTAGTAGTAAATGGTAATCAAGAACATTGTTTACCTGGGACCCTAAATGTTTCCTTCCCTGGAGCAGAAGGGGAATCAATACTATTATATTTAGATATGGAAGGTATTGCAGTATCTACAGGATCTGCATGTGCTACAGGTAGCCTAGAGCCTTCTTACGTATTATTAGCTGGTGGACTTGATATAGAAATTGCACATGGCTCCATACGTTTTAGTCTTGGAAGATATAATTCAATGGAAGATGTAGATTATGTAATTGAAAAATTGCCACCAATCATTAAAAGAATTAGGGAGATGAGTACAAGATGAGTAGTTTTTTAGAACAATGGGTATATACAGATGTAGTTAAGGATCATTTTATGAATCCTAGAAATATATGGAAAAAAGAGGATGATTTTAATCCTGATGGAGTAGGAGAAGTAGGTTCCTTAGCTTGCGGAGACCAGATGAGAATTGGAATTGAAGTTAAAGATAATATTATTGAAGATGTCAGATGGTTAACTTATGGCTGTGCTTCAGCAATAGCTAGTACTTCAGCTATGAGTGAGCTAGTAAAAGGCATGAGTATTGAAAGTGCTTATCATATTACTCCAAAAATGATAACAGATCACCTCGGTGGTCTTCCACAACATAAATTTCACTGTTCAGTTTTGGGTGATAAAGGATTGAGAGCAGCTATTGATGATTATCTTGAAAAAAATAATTTACCAAATGAATTAAAAAAGAATGTAGCAGTAGTTATATGTGAATGCAACAATGTTACTGATCAAGAAATTGAAGAATTGGTAAAAACAGATAAAGTAACAAATTTGGCTGAACTTCAAGAGTTGACAAACTATGGTACTAAATGTGGTAAATGTAAAGATCAAGTAAAAGACTTGTTTGATGAATATCGTCACATTTATGGTAAATAAAAAAAATGTCGCTAGGTTTGATCCTAGCGATTTTTTTTAGGTAACATTAAATTCACTTCCTCCAATAAATTCTCTTAATAGAGAATCTTTTGGCACAGCACTTTCTGAAATAGTGTGAACTCTAGATAAAAAGGCTAATAATCGTCTTGCTATTGCAAAAGCCATAGAGTCTGAGGGTTCAACTGTTTTTAGTAACGGTTCAACAAAAGGTTTAATAGCTCCTAGTTCATATTCAAGAGCAGAGTTAAGCATAGCGTCTGCATTATTTTGATAAGGAAATATATGTTTATTCTCTCCAGCTTGTACACTATCCCACATATTTAATGTTTCCGTAGCACTAATTCCTCTAGTCATATGATCTCTTGTAATTCTTCGTAAAATACGGTTATCGGTGGTACTAATTCGATTATGATCATCAAGATTTAATTGAGTTAATGCGGATATATATATTTTAAAAGTTGTGTCCTTATCTAGGTAAGGAATCAATTTTGGGTTTAATCCATGAATACCTTCAATCAATAATATAGTATTATTTTTTAGTTGTATCTTATTAGAAATATATTCGCGCCTATTTTTCTTAAAGTTGAAAGTTGGTAATTCAACATCTTTGTTATCAAATAAATCTGACATATTTTTCTGAAATAAAGTTGTATCTAACGCTTCTAAACACTCAAAATCTACTTTTCCATTTTTATCAAGAGGTACGTTTTCTCTAAGTTTATAATAATTATCTAGGGATATAAGAATAGGATTTTTCCCAAGCAATTTTAATTGAATTCCAAGTTTATGTGTAAAGGTTGTTTTACCTGAAGATGAAGGCCCCGCAATAAAAATAACCTTTGTTGGTTTTTTATCACATATAGTGTCAGCAATTTGAGCAATCTTTTTTTGTTGAAGAGTTTCAGCTAAGCGGATATATTGGGCTATATCATTGTTTATACAGTTCATATTTAATTTCCCAAGGGACTGAAAATGTAAAACTTTATTCCATACTTTATATTCTTTAAAAACCTTATAAAGTAATGGATTATCTCTAAATTCTTGCAGTTGTGTAAAATCACTTGATCTTGGATATCTTAATAACATTCCTTTCGAGCCATATTTTCTCAACTCCCAAAGACTTAAAATATTTGAGTGTGCAACTAATGGTTCATAACTTTTATCCATAAACTCATTAATTTTATAGATAGCAATTGTAGGTTCATGTTGAAATTTAATCAAATCAATAGTTTCAAGAGATCCTCTATCCGTGAAATAATTTAACCCTTTGTTGTAAGTAATATTAGTATAGTTAATTGGATAATTATTTTTTATGATAGTTTTCATTTCAGCTATTAATAAAGTCATATCTGAAGGATTTAACATATATGAATCAGTATAATTGAAATAATAGCCATCACCTAAGCTATGACCTATTGTAAGTTGTCTTTCTGGAAATATTCTCCAAGATGCATAGCAAAGTAAATAACAAATACTATGCCTATATACTCTTTTTCCTAAATCTGAAAAAAGATATATTGGTTTGATAGAGGCGTCATAAGTCAATTTATAAGATAAGGGTAATAATTCAAAGTTCACTTTTGCTGCGACAAGAGGGTTCTTTTGATAGTTTGATTCAAATTTAAATCCATGATTTTTTAAGCATTCTTCAATTGAAATTCCACAAGAGGTTTCAATTGTTTTGTTATTAAATGTTGTTTTTATAGATGTATTCATATTTTATATTGTACAACGCTTTTAATTGAGTGCAAGCTATTTTTAATTTAAAATATAAACTAAGATAATATTTAGGTGATTTTTGATAACAATATTGCGAATATTGAGAAAAGGGGTATAATTAAAATATTAATGGAAAAAAAAATAGAAAAAGGGTATCCCTATAGAAATCGAGAAATATTAGTTGTTGATTTAACAAAAGATGAATATAGTTATTCACCAATGGCAAAAGAAATAGGAATGAAATATCATGGCGGAAGAGCACTCTCTTATAAGCTATGGGATGATTATGCAGATTGGACTACGATAAATAAAGAATGTCTTTATATTGGTGCTCCAATTATTATTTGCTTAGGAGTCGCTAGCGATCTTGGCTATAGTTTTGCATCAAGTTCTACTGTACTATCCTATTCTCTGGAAAGTAAATCTGTGGTTAGTTATAATTTTTCTTCATCTAAACTTGCTCTAACTTTAAGTTCTCTAGGTTTTAGTGCTTTAGTAATTAAAGGAAGGGCTAGACGATTAACTAGTATTGAAATATTGAAGGATCTAGTAAAAATTGATTTATGTGAGAGTTATCACAACTTTAATACCAGGGACATTGAGAATGTTGTAAAAGATTATTCAAGTTTAATATCTATTGGAGCTGCTGGAGAAAAGTGTATTGATTATGCTTCTTTAAATATTGATTCGAAAAATGTTGGTCGTGCAGCAATAGGTGCTGTTTTTGGAACAAAAAATCTAAAATATATTGCATTTTATAATAATGATAATGCTTTTAGAAATGCTTATTTCGAACCACTTAGAGATCATGTTAAACATTATTTTGATACAAGAAAACAAGTCAATTTGCTAGAATATGCTAATAAGCTAGGATGGGCAGCTGTAGAGTCATATAAATATCGGTACGATCCCAGATTATGGGGACTCGGTAGTAACTTAACAAAAGACTGTAAAATAGATTGGTTAACGGCCTTAGCTTTAGGCTCTAATCTTGGAATTTATGACTTTAAGAAAGTCGAAGTTTTAGAAGAATGTTGTTTAGCTTTGGGTGTTGATCCCTTTTCTATTAGTAATTATTTAATATGGATAATTGAAGCCGAATCTGAAAATATTATTAACTTAAAAATTGACAAGAAATTACCATATTTAAGTAGATTAATTATTATTTTAGAATATTTATCTTCTTCTAAGGGTATTTTTGAAGCATTAAGTGAAAATGTTGATAATTTATCAAAAAAATATGGATTTGAAAAAAATAATTTTACTTCATTAAAGAAAGAATTATTACCCTTAGATTTAAGAGGCCTCAAAGCTTTCTCTCTAGCTACAGCACTAGATGATGATACCTTGGTTCCTTGGGAATTATTTAAGCCTTTACGAAAGAAGAATGTCGCAAAAGCCTTATATAATGCTCAAATATATAGAGAAATATGTGAAACTTTAGGAATTAGCTGGAAGAGTGTAATGTATCTAGCAAATGTTGATGGTAGCTATAAGAGCCTTAATAATAGATTTTTAAAAATATTAACAAAAGTTTTTGCTATTTGTGAAGGTTATAAAATAAGTGAAGATACTTTATTTGATTTTGGCAAAAGAAGTTTTTTCCATAGAAGAAAAATAGAAGAAAAGAGCAAAGAAAATGTTGACTATTCAATTAGTAATGTACCGATACATTTTTTAATAAATAGAGCTAGTAATTTTAAAGAGAAGGTAGTTTCAGTTGGAGCTACTTTGGATGATTATCTAACTTTGATTGAATATGAGAGAGAAAAAAATTAAATATCTAAAGACAATATTAATTTATTTTTATTAAGGGATCTTATCTCAACCCAATTTTCATAAATTATAGCATAGCTTTTATCCTGATGACCTCTTGGTC